>Ga0131853_10011328_pt1 | contig 16321 bp, 16 predicted proteins | sample TergutLab28metaG_FD_92764 | JGI IMG/M metagenome (GOLD analysis project Ga0131853, IMG submission 92764) | Labiotermes labralis P1 segment gut microbial communities from Petit-Saut dam, French Guiana - Lab288 P1 (version 2) (version 2) | ecosystem: Host-associated > Arthropoda: Insects >...
ACAAAAAAAAGCACACTCCCGCCCCCGGAAAGAGCACCACCCAAAAAAAGTTTTGCAGAACCAGCAGGGCGGCCGGTGGCCACCCCGATAAGAGGGAGAGGGCGGGGGGGGGGGGGGGGGGGGCGGAAGAAGCTATTGTAATCACAATGTTTTTGCTAAGAAAAGGAAAATGACAAAAAAATACTGAAGTATTGTTTTTTGGGAGCCGTTATTTTTTCGCGGATTTTCGCTTTCCGCGAGGGTCTTTGGAACTTAACACCGCGAAAAGCAAGGGATGACTCTAATAGTTTATTATGGTTGGAGCCATGTCGTTATAGTGCGAAAGACCAATATATGATGAAAAACATTCCGAGTTTCTTTTTTCCTCATAAAATCGTGTCTTGCTTATCGAGTTTCGAATTTTCTTCTGTGGAAATCACTAGTGACCTGGGCACAAATGTACATCGGTATCTAACAGCGAAATGCACGTAGACCGTTTTAACCATTTATAAGTCGATGCATAGGGTATTTCCAAACAGACTGCACATTCAAATGTGGAATGATATTCTAATTAGTCAAGTGAATTTACGAAATATTAACAACACCAGCTGTGACTGAAACTGGTCATACTGACGTTGTAAAACGGTTTCTTCAGAACATTCACATGGCCACTTCTCAACACAACTTACGTCTGTGGAATGTGGAGGCGATATGCTTACATAAGTTGTGCTTATGAAACACGAGCCCACTGTTGACGGCTAAATGTTGAAGACGACTTTCACACACATCACGGAGTTCATAAAACGTGTAGAAATAAACGTATGTCGTAATCTTGTTAAATATTTAAACTCGAGCCATTAAAAGACCACGATAGATAAAAGGTAGCTCCCACGTGAAGTAATTGTGTAAAGTAAAGCGAAGTTGCCTTTTTTGCACGCAATGAAGGCATTTGGGGGGAAAAGAGGTACGACTTGCCTAATTCTTAACCTCGGCACTGCAGGGAGGTAAGTGGTCAGCCTCACGTCCTGACTGCCTGTGCCCCAGAAAAAGAGCAGAAAAATATCTTGCCCTGGCCGGGAATGGAACTAGGATTTACAGTGCATAGCCCAGTCACTATACGAACTACACCTTCCCAGTACCGTAATACACGTGTAAAGTACACTGGTCTCTAGATTATCCGGACTGTATGGTGGACGGGTGGTTCGGATTACCCGGCAATCCGGACCACGGACGGGAAACACCGTGGTATGGGTAACATACATAAAAATCGCCACTTAGTGTTAAAGTAATACTCCTTAAAGCGGAAATACTATACCTAACAACGTAATAATAATAATAATAATAATAATAATAATAATGTACTGTAACAATAATTTCAGTGGGAAACAATGGGCTATATTTGGGCCAAATTTTCCGGACTAACGGAGTCCGGATTATCGAGGGACCCCTGAATTAATTTGTTAATATTACAGCTCTGCGTTCAGTATATTTTTATTACACGGGAAAGCTTACACGTTTATAATTTTCTGGTGGTCACTCACTATTGACATGACGTATTTTCTGAAGGATAATTTCACCCAAGCATAGCAGCAACTTTATTCTGAATAACTTAGTACTCCTCAGTGCCGCTGGGAACTATGCGTGACTAACAGTTTGTGAACACTGGTGTAAATTGTTCTTGTTTGATTTGTTTACAGATTCATTCCTGAGTGCGGATCCACCAGGAGACCAAGTGTTCCGGGCAATGTTCCGGGTGGTGCGAGGTGACACCTTCTCTCCGGAACTTGCCAATCCAACCACTGAACAGTTCCGGATACGTGCGAGAGATTACCGAGAGCGGCTGAACTTAGTGTTCCGGCGCAGTGATCTGAGGCCGGCCTTCCTTGGCACAGAGGTCCTTGCACTGGACGGGTAAGTACCACTGGAGAGAGGAAATGTGTAGTACGAGATGTCCATGTCCGGTTTTACGTGTGAACACACAAGGAGTCTTTATCTTAGCTGTGTTAGTCGGTCTCACGCGGCTGCCAAAAGCGCTCTGTTACTGTTTGCAACAAAGTTTGAACAAAATAGTTGTCAGGTTATGCAGTAACCTGACCAAGAATTGAGCTGGTTGGCTTCTCGATACAATCTCCCTCCATCTTATATTCTAGAAAAATTTTATATCAGAAGTCTGGAAAACAGTTTGTAAATCATTGTCTTAAATGCTGTGCTTGCCACACACTTTATCTTGTACATAATAAATGATCTGAGAAGTCTGGTGGTGGTGGTGGTGGTGGTGGTGGTGGTGGTGTGTGAGAAACTGAAACATGGACTTATATAAAATCTGGGTCACAGTCTTATATGAACTTTTAATTTCCTGAAATTGTGTTACATTGTGCTGAAGAGCAAACTACAAACTGTATTCAGTCTAACTATCAGGAAAAATAGGCCCAGCAATGCTAATAAAATTTTCAGTTTTCAGACATGATTTCAGAGCCAGTTCTATCCACATACTGTCCTAAGAGCCATTTTAATTTTATTCACATTTTAATTTTCTGTATTCCTTCTCTGCCTCACCTCACCAAATTCCCAGCCCATTTTTGCCAAATAAACTTAACTTTTCCCACGATATGTGGGTCCCTGTCACCATTGCGTGGCATGTCCTCACGTTGCAGTTGGAGGAATGGCCTCCAATATAGAGGGTAGCTGTGGATATATTAAATAAGCAGTCGTGAACAGCCGGAAAGGTGTTAGTCTCCAGCATGGGGGTTAGGTGAGGAGCTAACAACTCCTCATCATAAAAACTGGCCTTGTTACGAAATGGGTATGTGTGCCTTGGACCTGGACTGATCCTGTGGCACAGCCTAAACAATAGAAAAGGGACACTGGATTTGGTACATGGAATGAAAGTAGCCTGTGTAGGTCAAGGTCACTTATAACAGTAGCCAGGGAATTAGCAAGGTATAAATTAGATTTAGTGGGTGTATGGGAGGTTAGGTGGAACAAAGGGGACACTGTAAGAGCAGGGGATTATATTTGTTTTTATACTATTGGAAAAGAAACTAATATCATCACATGGGAACAGGTTTTTTGTACACAACACAATAATATCAGCAGTTAGGAGTGTAGACTTTTTAGTGATAAGATATCATATATAGTTCTGAGAGTTTCTTGGTGTAATATCATTGTTTTGAATGTGCCTACGCCAAGCGATGAGATAATTGATGATTCTAAGACAGTTTTTATTGGGAATTAGAGCAGGTTGTCTATCATTTTTTAAGTACCATATGAAAATTCTATTAGGGGATGTTAATGCAAAACTGGGGAGAGAGGATATTCTAAAACTGACAGTTGGGAATAGTAATGATAATGGTGTTAGAATAGTAAACTTTGCCACATCAAAATATCTAGTCATTAGGAGCACAATTTTCCCACACTGAAACATTCATAAATACACTTAGACCTCTCCTGATTGGAAGACTCACAACCAGACTGATCAGATATCAATAAATGGGAGATGGCATTCAAGTATACTTGACATATGATCTTTCAGCAGAGCTAACTGTGATACTAATCACTGCCTGGTGTTTGTAAAAGTTAGGGAAAGGTTAGCAGTAAGTAAAGAAGCTGCACAGAAATTTGATGTGGAGAGATTTGATTTCAGGAAGTCTGGTGAGCTGGAGGTTAGGAGACAGTATCAGACTAAGATCTAAAACAGGCTTGCAGCTCTGGAGAACCTAAATGATAGCAAGGAAATAGAAAGGGCTTGGGAAAACCTTGAAGAAAGTATCAAAACCATAGCTAAGTAGAGTCAAGGTCAATGTGAATTGAAGTAGCATAAACCACAGTTTGATGAAAAATATTTACAATTTTTAGATCAAAGGAAGCAGGCTAAAAAGCAGAGGTTATAGGATTCAAACCATAGAAATGTATATAATCTAAACAATATAAGATGTGAAGCTAGTAGACATTTCAGGAATAAAAAGTTGGAATATCAGAAAGCTAAAATTTTTTAACTTGTAACTAACAATAAGATAGAAATATCAGAGACTTGTTTAGGGGCATTAATTACTTTAAGAAGTGTTACCAGCCTAGAGCTAATATAGTAAAGGACGAGAATGATGAGAAGTTTGATTTTGTTTCAGATTCTTACGGTATTTTGACAAGGTGGAGGAATTATTTCTCTCAGCTATTGAATGTGCATGGGGTTAATAATGTTAGGCAGACAGAAATATATACAACAGAACCCCTAGTACCTGATTGGAGTGCCTTTGAGTTTGAGATGGCTATGGTGAATCTAAAAAGATGCAAATCACCAGGTATTGATCAAATTCCAGCAGAGTTGATTAAAGCAAGAGGTAGAACAATTCACTCTGAGATCCATAAACTTATTATTTCTATTTGGAATAAGGAGGAATTGCCTGAGGAGTGGAAGAACTCAGTCATTGTTCCTATTTATAAGAAGGGTGATAAAACAGATTGTAATAATTACAGGAGCATATCACTTTTGTCAACTACTTACAAATTTTTATCCAACATTCTGCTGTCAAGGTTAACTCAATATCAGAAGGGTTCTTTAGTGTGGTTTTTGATGCAAGACGTCAACTACTGATCATATAATCTGCATGTATAAAATACCTGACAAAATATGGGAATACAATGAAGCAGTGTATTAGCTATTTACAGACTTCAAGAAAGCTTATGATTCTGCTAGGAGGGGGGGTCTTTATAATATTCTCAGTGAGTATGGTATCCATATGTAAATGGTAAGGCTAAAAAAATGTGTCTGAATGAAACCTATTACAGTGTCCCAACAGGGAAACATTTGTCTGACATGTTTCCTATTAAGAATGGTTTGAAACAAGGAGATGCATTTTCGCAATTGCTTTTCAACTTTGCTTTAGTGTACACCATTAGAAACGTTCAGGTAAAACAGGATGGCCTTAAATTAAATGGTACATGTTAGCTTCTGGTTTATGCTGATGATATAAATATACTTTACAGAAGTGTGCATACTGTAAAGAAAAACACAGATGCTTTAGCAGCTGCTAGTTAGGAGACTGGGCTAGAAGTAAATGCTGGTAAAACTAAGTACATGGACATGTCTTGAGATCAGAATGTAGTACAAAGTCACAATACAAGGAATGATAAGAGGTTCCTTTGAAAAGATGGAACAGTTCAAACACTTGGGAAATTCTATTCAGGAAGAAATTAAGAACAGTCTGAGGTCAGGGAATGCTTGCTATCATTCAGTGCAGAATCTTTTGTCTTCCAGTTTGCTATTCAAAAATATAAAGTTTAAGATATATAACACTATAATTTTGTCTGTTGTTTGGTATGGGTGTGAAACATGGTCGCTCACAATGAGCGGGGGACATATCCTGGAGATATTTGAGAATAGGGCACTGAGGAGAATATTTGGGCCTATGAGGGATGAGGTAACAGTGGAGTGGAGAAAACTACATAATGAGGAGCAAAGTGATCTGTACTGCTCACCAAATATTATTCAGGTAATAAAAATGAGAAGAATGAAATGGGCAGGTCATGTAGCACGTAGGATGGAGAAGAGAGGTGCATATAGGGTTTTGGTGGGGAAATCTGCAGGCAAGAGCCACTTGGAAGACCCAGGCTTAGATGGGAGGATAATATTAAGATGGATCTTCAGTAAGTGGGGATGTGGGGATATGGACTGGATTGATCTGGCTCAGGATAGGGACAAGTGGTGGGCACTTGCAAACGTGGTAAGGAACTTTTGGGTTCTGCAAAATATGGGGAATTTCTTGACTAGCTGAGAACCGGTTAGCTTCTCAAGAAGGACTCTTCTCAGTGGAGTAAGTAAGGAAGAAAATAAGACTCCAATGTTCTAATAATACTAGGTATCCTGCAAAATTTAGAATGTTATTTGTTATGTAATATCCTAAATTATTCACTTGTTTTGTCCTTTTTATGTCCAGATATTTCCCTGAACATTTTAATTCCCTGTTATTATGAACACACTATTGAAAGTACGAGAATGAGAAACTCAAATCCTACACCGTAAAAAATACTCAGATTTCATTAAAGGTAGGTTATTTATCAGACAGCTGAAGAGGGAGTCTGCTATATGAATTTTGTGAGGCACAAATGAAATATAAAAGATGGTACATGTCGTCATGGTGGGCTTTCTAAAAGTACAAGCTGTCCCAGTGTTTAATCAAGCACCAAAAAACATGAAGATTTATAGAGCATAGGAGGTATGACTCTATGCATTCTTAACCTCAACACTAAAGGGAGGTTAGTGGTCAGCTGCACACTGTGGCTGCTTGGCCCTAAGGAAAAGAGTGCTGATACCCGCTGGAAAGGAAGCTGAGTGGACACCAGAAATGGCCTGGATTTTGTGAGAAAAGGAAAAATTCTCTTGCTCATACTGGGAATCTGAAACATGTTCTTCAATCATCCAGCCTATTGTTCGGATGTATAGTTCTAAACTGCATTTCATAAGCAGCCCATATACAAGCATTAATCATTATAAGTTAAAATTCAATCTTCTTCCATTTCAGAATTGAAGGACAGAATCTGGTAGTACACTTCAATCTGCGCTTTGACCCTCGCCAGCTAGAGGTTGGTGCTTCTGACCTGATGACAGTGCTGTCAAAAGAAATAGCATTTGAGGAGTCCCATTATCTTTCAAACCTGACCATTGACCCAAATAGTTTGGATATTAAAGGTGAACCATACTTTGACAACCATAATTTATTACAAAACAGAATTATTAACAAACTGAAATGAGCATGTGTAACAGTTACAGAAATGTTAAATTAATAAAATTTAGGACTTGTGTATTTTATTTTGTACAAGTTAATATGAAATTTACATCATAAGAACTAACTACATTCTTTCTCCTTCCACTCTTATTTCTACTAAGAGGCAGACCAATGAATGACATATCTGTTAACAAAGAATTTTGTGTATTACATGTACAGTCGAACACAACAATATTTTACCTAGTAGTACAGTAGGAATACAACTACATGTTTCGGCCCTATATGTGGGCCATCTTCAGGTTAAGATTCAACTTACAGATCAGTTATACAAGATGTGTGGAGTGTTTTTTCTGGGGGTTGGAGGGGGAGGGGGGGAACAAGATCACGTTGTTTCAGTAGTGGGTACCATGACCTAGGGCTGTTATAAGCAGTAGTTAAACTATGGTACCCACTATTGAAACAACAAGATCTTGTTCCCCCCACCTAACCTCCAATACCCTAAAAGAACACCCCACACTTCTCATATAACTGATCTGTAAGTTGAATCTCAACCTGAATATGGCCCACATATAGGGCCGAAACATGTAGTTGTATTCCTACTATACTACTAGGTAAAATATAGTTCTGTTCGACTGTACGTGCAATACACAATATTCTTTGTTATTGATCCAACACAATTAGGATGACACACCTCAAGACATATCTGTTAATATGATCAATTCTGTTACAAAAACATTGTATCATGGTTCTCACATACAATGTTGCCACCATGCTTACTGTGGCCTTGTTGGTTTCAGAAAGCAGTGCAGCTCTGACAACACCATTGCCAATTACAACATCTGTAGTGACAACTCCATCTAGCACAACAACGCCCCCTCCTCCCAGACTCTGTGGACCTATACAATTGGAATACTGTAACAAGCTACCTTACAATGTCACCTCATACCCAAACAAACTGGGTCACAGATCAATAAAGGAGGTGCGGGATGATGTCATTGCTTTCAGGTAGTTTTATCTTTGTGTACATGTCTAAGTAACATTACAGTGCCTCACAGATTTAACTACCTGTCATTTTTCAGTCACTGAACTTTCATGATGCAGAATGCATTTGTTCTGAATAAACTCTCAGTGTTGTTAATGCATCGCTATAAACATCTCTTCTCCACCTTGAATAGAGAAAAAAAATTGCCTTTAATTTGAACATCATGCCATTAAACCATACCAGATGCATATATAGTGAGTATGGTGGCATGGAACCAGACATGCACTCATACCACTTCATTGGTAATATAATGACAGAAGTGTGGTGAGACTTGGTTCCTTTGTGCTATTTAATTTAATTTAATTTAATTTCAATTCATTTCATTTCATTTATATAGTATTCCAGAGATCCACCAGAGTGGATATAGAACTTGTCATTAGATAACAACAGGCATAGTACAGAATGAGTCTGGACAATATCATGATAGTTTGTGATTATAATACATAAATAAAAAAAATCAGTTTATAGAAGGAAATGTTATCAGTTCAGAATATGCAATCAATGAATACATAAACAATGTACCTAGACAGAAACTTAAAAAAAAAACATTCCAAGTAGTACTTACATATTGCACATAAACAGAATTTTTAAGTCAATGTACAACTAAAATAAAATCTTGTGGTACAGTACATAGTTCAAGATTGGCTAAGGTACTCTTCCATTGTGTAAAACGAATAAGTGTCTAGAAATTTTTTTCACAGCAACTTTGAACTTTTTTTTATTACCATCAACCTTCTTAATCTCCTAGGGTAGATTATTAAAAATGTTTATCCCTGAATAATAAGCTCTTTTTTGATAAATGGTTAAGTTTCCCTCAGATGGCCCTAATTTATGAGGCCCTAGTGTAAAGGGTGGTGTTAGATTATTTGTGAACAATGATGGAAAGATGAGTGCCAGGACATCATGATATTTAGAGGGAAACCTTCCTCATTGTCACTTTGTTGATGACAAATTTCGTGTGGAATGGTCTGTGATTGAATTTGGAAATATGTGTTTAAAATCTTGTGCGTAACCAGCTGAACTTAATGGAGATAAGGCATCAGCTTTGTGTTTCAATGTTTAACCTAGTTACTACCCATACAATTCAAGGCTGGGTCCTCCCCAGAACCAGACTTAATTTGGCACTGAGGTGAAGAAATCACTGACCATATGAAAAGCTCAACCACATTTCAACAAAAGCTGTTAAGTATTTAATGACATGGCTGTTCTAGCTCTTAAAACTGCTGTAAAACATTAATAATAGTAACATACCATTCTGTACATCTAGTTAAAATATTCAGCCAAAATGCAATGCTTGCCTTTAACGCCAGTATTGTCATTCTTAAGCTATGAATGAAAAATCATAAGAGTTGTTAGCTAGTATACCAGAGCCATATTAGTCAGGTTCTTTTTAGTCCTTCCTGGCTACTGTAATATTCAAGGACGTAAGAAATATGTATAACTGTATAAAAATATGTACAAATTGTTTTTTGTGCAACTTGGGAGTTATGTTTGTAAATCACAGTACATGTTGTGAGGAACTCAAATTTACTTTTAAGTGCACATATGATAAAATAAGTTTCATACACCATATAGGACACCTAATACTGATAGGAGAATGTCATGTAAGTAGCTATAAAGGAAGGGACATGCAGTTCAGGTGAAGGAGGAAAGGAATAATACAGACTTTTAATGAGGAAACATTTGCAAAACAGCCACTTAGAAGGTCAAGAAAGAGTTGGGAAGGTGACATTTGGATGAACTGAATATTTAGAAGCTAGGTTTTGGGCGTGGGAGGTTCATTGAAGTTGCTTAAAACCATGCCAAGATTTAAGTTTTAGAGCCTGTGATTCTGAATTTTGGATTCTACTACCAGAGGGACAGTTCAAAAGAAGAATTTATTTTATCCATTTGAGAACTCAAGTTAGTCTGCTTAGCCATGGTCATATGACCCATAAGTTCAAAGTGACATTTGAGTGCCTGACAGTAAATTATGTTTTTTGCTGTTAATTGTACAGGGAGCTTGTAGATGCAGAATGTTATCGATTGGCGTATGAGTTTGTATGCCAGCTACTGCAGCCCTCCTGTACTGCACATCTGCCTGGCGAAGCAGAAGACAGGATGGTTCTACCTTGTCAGAGTTTCTGTAGAGAGTTTCATGCTGGTTGTGGCAGCAGACTGCCTGACAGATTCAAACATGCTCTAGACTGCAGATACTTCCCAGAATTCAATGGGCCAGGATCCTGCAATTCGAAACCAGGTATTTGATATTGCAGGATATGCCAACAGAATAATCAATAAGAATGTATGAAACTGTTCTTCAGTTCAGAATTTATTAACATCTCATGTAATTTCCAATAATAAATTAAATAGCAACTCAACTGTATGGGATTTTCCTTGAAAAGTCAGTTACCCAAGTTATCAATAATTTCATACTTTTATGGAATCTGATGTTTCATAAATAAGTTTACAAAAGCCAACCATTAACCTTCTAAACCCTACTGGTTATGTGATGCACGAACAGATTTACCATTCAACAACTGTTACATTCTGCCCACACTGTATTTATGTGTTTTGTATTTGTCTGAGAACAGACAGCGACTTGTGCCACTTACATCATAAACTAATTGATTTTTATAACCGAGATGAAAAGTGTTTACCGTGCGGTACCAACTGGGCCTTTAAATAAAACAGTCTGCACTTCGTCTTGAAAGGGTTAGTCCCTATCATGAACCAAGTTAGTCCAGATTAGCACTACGCCACCAGACTTCTCTCCTCACTCCCCCCACCCTCACACTGCATCAACCTTCTTGGCTGGCATCACACTTACTGAGAACCAATCAACACCCAAAACTTTCCCTATATAAATTATGTACCCAGTTTTACTGGCTTTCATCTTTCATTTCTTGACTATAGAAGATGGAACTGATAGCTGTTCCCAGAACTTAGGTAAGGAATTACCACTCTGTGCTGCATAATTTCCCAGAAGAGCACAGATCTCATCTATATCACAGCCGAAGCATGAAATAATGAAAATTAATCCAGCCCACAACTATTAAAACAAGTGGGCTAATTTTTAATTCAAATCACAAAGAATATACTGTTAAAAACTGTAAGCAAGGGATGTTTACGTTAACTGTTTAGAATGACCCCTTGTAGAGGTAAAAACATGTTGGGTTAAATATGTATAAACTAATTTGTACATTAGTTTGTATTATGCAATGGCAATGGCCTGTGTTCAAAAACAACCCTTTGAATCCATAAAAGGCCTTCAGTTTCTTTTCAAATTCAGCATAATTGACTGTGTTCTTCTCTGAAATATTGTTGACAAATGGGTTTGTAAAAGGCTGTTATGTATCTATGCGCAGTATTAACCTTAATGTAATGTATGTTTACACTGAATGCTACTGAGTAATGGATTTATGTTTATATGCTGTAAGAATTCATATACAGAAGTTGTAGAGAGTATTTCACTAGCAATAGCTGACTAAATATCACAATGCGGTTGTTACTCCTGCTCCATATTTGCTTCATGACAACAGGTAGTCTGGTAGAAGAATAGAAACATATCAGAGGAACACACTGCCTTCATCTTATACTCTGAAGTTAAAGGCACCATTATCCCTCGAAATGCTAATAAAAACCGATCACACTGCAAGGGCTGTGGGGAAGAATGACCATATATGAAACATTTTTGTTGTGGAAATCAATAAAATTACAAGTGCATGGTTGTCACTATAGAAAGAAAAACCCTCTCATGTGATTTCTGGCATCTACTGTGATGTAAAGGAGACCTGCTCTCTTTTGGGATTGTATGCAGCATAGAATGGTAGTTCTGTACCAATGTTTGGCACAGAACTACCATTCTGCACTGCATAAAGTCCCAAAAGAATGCAGGTCTCAAGAACTCTGTCATAACCCAGCAGGTCAAAATGCGAATATTCATTGCCACAGAAATCTCAAATATCAATAAAGAAGCTAGTAACAAATAACATGAATCAGTGGTTGGCATTGCCTTCAATTTTAAGTGCAGAACCTGGCTACCATCTCTGAGGCTTAGAATGGCTTACTTCTGATTCTTGAAGTAGATGCTTGGATAGTGCCTTGGGACAGGCAATGAATATTTCTGTCCAAAGTCTTCTCAGTTCATTGTTCACTATAATCTTGCTTTATATATATAAAACCTATTCAGCTGATGAGAAAACAAACAAGCCAGGAAAGCTATCACTTTTGTGACAGGATGTGTGAAAGAACTGCAAGCACGTGGTTTGTCAGCACGAGTTTGTGATGGTGTGGTGGACTGCATGGACCTGTCAGATGAAACAACCTGTGGCTACTGTCCAGATAATCACATCCACTGTGGGGCAGGGAAGGTTTGCATCTCGGTGGACAGGCGCTGCGATGGAAAGAAAGATTGTCCTGATGGCAGTGATGAAAAGGGATGCTGTAAGTATACACTGAGCATTGTAATGCTAAAGTAATGCTGTAAGTACACTCTGAGTGAGTTGTTGTAGTTGATAGTAAAGATGTCATATACTCACAAGATATCCTGCTTAAATCTCAACATGGTTCTGTGTTATTGTGATTAAGGTTGTTCACTGTTACGCTTCCTGCGCACAGGGTAATGCTGCAACTTTACTTTCAAATGGGCTTTAGACACCTGCTTTCAAATTCTGATATGCTCATTAATTTATAATAATTTTCTACCATTTTTTACACATAAATAATCTAAGAATCATTCTATCTCTCAATTCTATGAAGTCAAGAATTCTGTTTTTTTTTTTCATCTGTATTTTTATCTTTCTAATTACCTCCTCATTCTAAATCTTCATATATGTCTGTCTTGTGGTGATCTGTTGTTGAAGGACTAAGTAATGGCATAGCACAGGCTTCCTAAATGTCTGGTTCAGAAGTTGTGGGTAACTTAACTGGGTTAAGGAAATTCACCTTAGAGCTCATGTAGTTCACAGTTGTGCAACCAAAAGGTGGAAAATATATAAACAGTTTACAGAGATTACTGTAGTTTCAACAGCTGTTTGCTTTCATTAATGATGTGTGCATCTCCATGATGTCAACTGAGCTTCAAAATGAGTCAGGTTGAGGTGCAAGTTGTGGAATGAATGGTGTATGAACATGGATGTGGTACACAAAAGGGGAGGTTTTTAAGAATGATCACCAAGTGTGTATAAAAATTCAAAAACTGAAGAGATGTAATTTAGGGTATACACTGCAGTCACATATTCCATGGTTGTATTTCAGGTGAGCCACACCTGTGTGTATGTGGACACGAAAATATCCAATTTTATAGAAATCAATTGAACTGTGGGTACAGTTATTCAGTGACACAGACATATTTCCATGCTAATTTGGAGTGACCCTTATAACTTGTCACTTTCTTCTTACTTTCTTGAGAAAGCAACAATTTATATTTGTCGTGATGAAACAAAGCCATTTTGTTATTACACTAGGACAGACCCACAATTTAGTCTTGACAATTCTACTGGACCCAAGCTGTATGTGACTGTCAGTGTCTCTTAATGAGGATGTTTTATTCCCAGGAAAGTTTTCCCTTTCAATTAGTCAGTTAGAATTACAATATCAAAAACAGTGAGACTCAAACACAATTTTCTGTGGTTAATGAAACTGTAGCAATAACACATTTTTCAATTGGCAGTTACGTTAAATTTTTTGACAGTTTGTAATATTTTTCAGTGACTGTTGCTCCCAGCCTGTTAGCTGTTAAAACTTCTCTTGCAACTCCACATCATTCACAGTACTATTCTGAAGGGTATGTTATCTTCAATGAGAAGGGCCAAGTTGGGAAAATCTGCACAGAGAACTTGAACACTACAGTTCCAGAACCTAACAGAGCGGGAACACTCAATACAATCGCTGCGTCATTGTGTGATGTCTTGTTATACAAGTAAGTGCAGTTAACCTGTCTGAAATTAAGAATAGACCATTCCACTTTGCCACAGTACTGTAACAAAGAGTTGGATAATACAAGATGCAAAGTATAACACACAATGAATGTTATGTGCTCAGCTAGTGAGCCATGACATTCTGAAACTGGCATCTCTAATCTTATAATCGGTTTCAAGTGGTACATTTTCCCTTGCGTGAAGAAATGGAAATACATGACAGTGCAATGACTCCTACTTTAATGTGGGGGTTAGGAGAGTGATCACAACATTTTGGGCATATCTTCATTGTGCAAACTTCTTATGAGAACAGTATGGTAATGTGGATGCCAATGCCTGTATACAACATCATTGGTTAGAATACATGCATTTTTGCACATTAAACATTTACACAGTTCTTGGATAACAGATGTTACTGCTCCTCCAGTGGTTGAATTAGTAGCTTCCCAGATTCATGCAACTGAGTATACAGTATATTGCTATTACTACCCATTCAGTGAGATCAACTATAAAACTATCCTCCCACCTACTGTTAGGTCTCAAAAAGTCATCTATATTTTTCATGTATTTCTTGATTCGTAATCTGTGCTATGCATCCTGCCTATCTTTCCAAGCTCAAATTTTATATCCTCTTATCATCTGTTGCTAATGTTGTACTTTCCCCACATATCTCACTGTCTTTCACATGATCATGTTTATAATATTCAGTAAAGAACATGAAGTGTGAACTCATATCTATGAAAACTTCTAAGTGTCCTGGTACTTCCTGACTAAGATCCACATATTTCCTTCATGTCCTATTCCAAAACGCTCAGTGTATATTCTTCCCATTGTATGAGAAACAGAGCCTTTCACTGATAAAGAGTAATGCTATAATAATTAGTTAATTCTTTCAGTACAAACTCAAGTTCAGTCTAAACACGACTCTTATTTTACTTCAAATTTTTAAGCTACATGTTTCGATCCTACACATGGATCATCATATGGGTTCATATAAAAGCAGTATGTTAAATGTAAAAAGTTCATGTTACTGTTAGTATACAAAGCCTGATTATGTTCCATATCTAGAATCGAAACATGTAACTTTACACTGGAAATAAAATAATGGTTATGTTTAGACTGAACCTGAGTTTGTATTGAATGTCAGTAAAAGCACAACAGGATAAGTTATCAAAGTTTTTTGTTAATTGTTACATTCATAGACAGGGGGGATTAAGAAGAAACCAAATAGCATGCACTGAGTAATAGCATGCATTCTGTGAATTTAATCTGACATCACAAGCATAAAATATTCAACGGTTTCTTCAGTTTTTTATTTGCTATATGACAAAGATCTAGGATGAAATAGTTTCAGGTTTCAAAATAAATGTTGCAACAGAACTTCAATATAAAGACACTGGGGCATCCAGGGTTTTGTTTAGGGAAATATTTGTGAGTGCTCAGATGTGCCAAGGGACAATAATATATTTAACATTAAAAAAAAAAATTACAAAATAAAAGGCAGTGTAAAATTTGAATATGAAATCTGTCAGCACATTTGCTTATTTACTGTACATTTTCCTGTTTTTTTTAAGCAATTAATATTTATTTAATTTTAATTTCTGTTGTTATGTAACAAGGTGCCAGTATGTCACTTGTTTAAGGAAGTCTGGAGGCATTATATTTATTCCTGAAGTAATGAAATATATTTTGTTACAGAAGTGTGAATTTTGTTCGAATTCAGGAAGATGAGGAAACTGAAGTTCAGTATGTTCATATGGAAGACCCAAGTGCTTCTGAGATTACATTTGTTCGTGCACCATGCCCAAAGAAGGAAGTCCTTTATGTAGGATGTTCTGATCTTGGTAGGTCCTTGTTTTTTTTGTTACCTGCTTTTTATTTGTATAATAATTGTAGATAATGTGATGTCCTTGAATTGATATTTAGTGTGGATATGGTAATAACTATTCTTTTTGGGACCATACACCAGCATTTGTCTAAAATACTTCAGGAGGGTTGCAGTCTCTCTAGAGAATCGAATTTGGAGACTGTGCAGTATTCTGATGCAGTTAGAGAAGTGAAAGGTAATGAAAACACGTCTTTTGGAAATCCACTGGAGCTGGGATAGCTCAGCTAGTGTAGTGACTGACCACAGATCAGATGACCAGCCTTCAGTTTCCAGCAGAGACAGGTAGTTCACACCACACCAAAACTGTCTTGGGTCCTCCTATTCTTCTCTCCATCTGGTACCTAGCAGTGGCGTACCGAGGGGGCGGGGGGGTGTTCAAACCCCCCCCCCCCCCAGAAATTCTGAAGGCCCTCCAAAATCGTGCCAAACTCAACCTGATTGTGAAAACTGTGAAAAATTGCTGAATTTAGGAAGCCAACAGCTCAAGATGTTCAGAAAAAAGGCAGTAAAATTTTAAACTACCTAGGTTCACAATTGTTTTACACTTACTTACTTACTCCATGGTGCAGAGTCCTTCTTGAGAAGCTAGCTGGTTTGCAGCTAGTCAATAAATTCCCCGCATTTCATGGAACCCGAAGGTTCATTACCGCACTCACAAGTGTCCGCTACCTGTCCCTATCCTGGGCCAACCCAATCCAGTCCACAGACCCATATCCCACCTCCTGGAGATCCATCCTAATATTATCCACCCATCTACGCCTAGGTCTCCCCAGTGGTCTCTTTCCCTCCG
>Ga0131853_10011330_pt1 | contig 16320 bp, 19 predicted proteins | sample TergutLab28metaG_FD_92764 | JGI IMG/M metagenome (GOLD analysis project Ga0131853, IMG submission 92764) | Labiotermes labralis P1 segment gut microbial communities from Petit-Saut dam, French Guiana - Lab288 P1 (version 2) (version 2) | ecosystem: Host-associated > Arthropoda: Insects >...
CAGTTTCCTGGCACATTAAAAAACCTGTCTCCTCTTCTGAAAACAGGTTTTTTATATTATACCGTATCAACTTAGTCTTTTATCTTACTCATAAACTTTTCTTTATTTACAATAAAACGCACATGACTTCCATTACCTATTTCATTATCTCCATCACTCGCAGAAACTTCAAACGAAATTTTTCTTCCATCAATTGATATAACCGTTGCTTTTGCTGTAATCATTTTTCCGACTACACTTGCAGCTAAATGAGAAACGTTAACCAGCGTTCCAACGGTGGTATCATCTTCATGCATAAATTCGCTCAATGCATTACAAGCAGCTTGTTCCATCAACGCAATCATCATAGGTGTTGAAAAAACATTTAAACTTCCACTTCCTACTGCACTGGCTACATTATCACTTGAAACCTCCGTTGAAGCTGTGCCCATGCACCCGATACTAAGCATATGGTTTAATAAGTTCCATTATATTTTCTTTTGGATAAGCACCAAGAAGCTGACCTGATACAGCACCATCTTTAATAACAACCATAAGAGGAATACTCATTGCTCCAAAGGCTTGTGCAAGCTCTGGGTTGTCATCTACATTAACCTTCCCTACTTTTACATAACTCACTTCATTTGCAATTTCATCAATTGTTGGACCAAGTTTTAAACAAGGAGGACACCAAGGTGCCCAAAAATCTAATAAAACCGGTTTATCTGATTTCATGACTTCTAATTCAAAATTATTTTTATCAATTGTTAGTGGTTTCATAAAAACCCTCCTAATTTCAAACTTTTTTATTATTTATTTGACATTTCCTAATGTATTATACCACAATGAAAATTTTTTTCATATCACGACCCGGTAGATTTGTACCTCCTAAGTCCAAACCGAAAAAATAAATAGCAGGGAAGCAAAAACAAAAGTGAAATAACAGGGCTAATTGCAAAAAACAATCTATCCTCACGTCCAAGCAAGTACAAAAGAGGATAATACTGAACAAGAGCCAACGGTACAATAAAAGTCAAAAACTTCAAAACCCCATCACCATAAACCGAAAACGGCAGTCGCCCATGCTCCCTACCCCCGTCTGTAAGCACATTCATAAATTCAAGACCTTCAAGGGTAAAAAATGAAAATGATGCATACACTACAAACAACCCAAAAAAAAGTAATGCACCACAAACAATCATTAAAATAAGAACAGCTACCCTATCCCATGTCCAATCAACCCCACTGCGTGGCAAAGCATAAGCAAGTACAAGTATAGATTGAATAAAACGCCCCAACCTGGAAAATTCAATTTTTGTGGCAAGCACTTGAAAAACAATATTTCGTGGACGCATTAAAATCCTGTCAAAGCCGCCATTTCCAATTATAAGAGGAAACTGGTCAAACCCCCTACCAAAAAATTCACCCATGGAAAAAGCTATCATCATAACTGCAAAACAAATTAAAACTTCTTCATACGTAAATCCACCCACTGTGTCAAATCTCATAAAAAGAAAGCTAATACTTAAAAATGTAGCAAAGGCAACAAGAAATTGACCAAAGGTTGTAAAAAAGAACGAAGATTTATATTGCATGTGACTTTTTATATGAATAGAAAAATATTTTAAATATAACCGCATGTCCTACCCTCCTTGAACCACTACATTTTTTAAAGATTTTGCCATAAAATATCGCCCAATAATAACTAAAGCAACTATCCAAAACACTTGTAAAGCAAGTCCTCTAACTAAAGCGGCACCAGTTAAATAACCACTGTAAATAAGAAGCGGCATATTTTGCATTGACCCAAAAGGTGAAAACTCCACTACCCTACGCAAAATATCCGGGAAAAATGGAATTGGAATATAACCACCAGCTAAAAAGTCCGAAGCAACACCAACAATAATTCTCGTGCCAAGGCTATTTATTGTAAAAAAAGCAGAAATATAAATAAGCATAGAAAATGCCACAACAACAAGCATTGACATAAACGCACTAACAAAAAACAAAATCAAAACTCCAAAACTTAAAGGTAACAAAAGCCTAAACATAGGCGGCAAAATAAACGCAACAATTAGGATTGGTGCACATCTAAGTAACGTTCGTGCCATGCGGTTTGCGGCTGTTGAAACAAACCATTTGCCATACAAATCCATTGGTCGAACAAGTTCATAAGCAATACTTCCACTTTCCATCGTTTCTATTATTGAGTTTTCATAAAACCAAACATAAAAAAGTGCTATAAACGCTTGTTGCAGCCAAACATAGGTAACTGTTTGCTGAAATGTCATTGGAAACATATTTGGGTTGCTTTCATAAAAAGCGGAGTATGCCAAAATATACATAAACCCCCAGGCAAATTGGGTAATGAGTCCTGCAAATGCTGCTGCGCGATATTGTAAAGTGTTTGTAAACCTTATGCGGAAAAGTGCTTTGTAAGCTTTCATATTTTTAATTCCTTATATAAAGCCGCAACAATTTCTTCTGCATTTGATGTTTCAGGGACTGACTTTTTTATATCGTCAAGTGTCCCGTCAAGTAAAACCTGACCTTTTCCTATTAAAATAATCCGTTTTGTTAATGCTTCAATGTCTTGCATATCGTGGGTTGTAAGTAATACTGTTGTACCCTTTTCTTCATTTAACTTTTTTATAAATTGGCGCACTGCAATTTTTGAAACTGCATCAAGTCCAATTGTTGGCTCATCTAAAAATAGAATTTTTGGATTATGAAGTAAACTTGCCACAATTTCGCAACGCATACGTTGTCCAAGAGAAAGACTTCTAACTGGTGATTTTAAAATTTCTGCCAGTTCCAAAATTTCTGTTAGTTCGTTTAGGTTTTTTTTGTATTCATTTTCCGGGGTTTTGTAAACGTCACGAATGAGTTCAAAGCTATCAATTACAGGCACATCCCACCAAAGTTGACTCCGCTGACCAAAAACTACCCCAATTTCATTTACATGTTTCACCCTTTGTTTCCACGGAACTCTGCCGTTTATTTCACAAAATCCATCATCAGGCTGTAGAATACCGCACATTATTTTAATTGATGTTGATTTGCCTGCACCATTTGGACCAATGTAACCAACCATTTCCCCGTCTTTTATTTCAAAGGAAATGCTTTTTAGTGCATAAATCTTTTCTGTTTCATGAGAAAACAGAGCTTTTACTGCATTTTTAAATCCTGCTTTGCGTTTTCGGATTTTAAATGTTTTGTTAATGTTTTTTAAGTGTATCATACTGCACCTCCGGTTTTATATTGTGCCAGGAAACTGCTCTCGCAGTTACCTGCTGAAACCTTCGGTTTCGGTATTCACGACTGGTTGTTAAAAGTTTGCGGAGCAAACTTTTTTATTTAAAGGGCAAATAGTATAATACATAGAAAATGTCCATGCAAGTTTTTTCTACATAATCTTTTCTCTATTTTTATTTTAAATAGACAAATTTCCCACAAAGGATAGTTTTATACTATTCATGGTGATGGAGATGACAATATATGCGGATGCACTTTTTTTAGTGAATTTTATAATGAATGGGTTTGTGCTGTGGGTTTTATCAAAGCTGATTTCGACTCCACGAAAGTTTAGATGGATTTTGCTTGGCTCTGCGGTTATGTCCCTACTCTACACATTACTTATTATTATTGAAGCTTTTCGAGGGTTTAATATTATTCTTTCCTCGCTTTTTATACTTACCGTTGGTGTTTTAACCACGTTTCATCCTAAAAACATTAAATCTTTTTTAAAACTAATCCCTTTTGCCTATGCTATTTCTTTTACGGTGGGGGGCTTGGGTATGGCACTTTTTTTCCTTACAGATATCCCCTACGCTACCCATTACATGACAGCAGACTGGGAGGGACTCACAAGAGCGATTTCATGGCAATTGGTTTTAATGGGTACAGTAATTAGTTACGTTTTTATAAAGATATTATTATTTTTTCTTGAACGGCTTAGGTTAAAACGGCAGATGTTTTGCATTGTTGATGTGATAGTTGGAGATGAAAAATGCTCCTTTAATGCTCTTGTTGATACGGGGCATAGCCTAAAAGACCCTATTTCTAAAACCCCGGTAATAATTGCGGAATTTGATTTAATAAAAAACCTTCTACCTGATGGCATAAAAATAATTTTCTATGAAAAAAAAGAAGCAAATTTAGTCAATCTGCTTCCAAATCACGAAGAAAATTTTTATAAAAGAATACGGCTAGTCCCCTTCTCTAGCCTAGGCAAATCAAATGGGATATTGATTGGTTTTAGACCTGACAAAGTTCATTTTGATGATGGTGAAAAAAGTAGCGATGCAATAATTGGAATATATAATGAAAAACTAAGCAAAAACGGAACATACAGCGGCTTATTAAGCCCTGAACTTGTAGCATAAAATTCGCTTACGAATTTTTACAAATATCTGTGAAATACCGAAGCTATAGCTTCGGCCACACATAAAAATTTATTTTGGAGGATAAAAAATATGTTTAACGCAATCTACACAAAAGCAAAAAATATGATTTTAGGCGCACTAGCACTGGTTATGCCAGAAGAACAATCAAGTTACTACATAGGTGGCAGCGAAACCCTTCCCGCCCCTTTGGCAGCAGATGAAGAAGCTTCGATACTTGCCATGCTTGGTGGCGATGAGGACGCTCAAGCAAAAGCAACCTTAATTGAAAGAAATTTACGGCTTGTAGTTTATATTGCCCGTAAATTTGAAAACACGGGGATAAACGTAGAAGATTTAATTTCTATAGGAACAATTGGGCTTATTAAAGCAATAAACACTTTCCGAACAGACAGGAAAATTAAACTAGCAACCTATGCTAGCCGTTGTATTGAAAATGAAATTCTTATGCATTTAAGACGCACAACTCGTACAAAATCGGAAATTTCAATTGATGAGCCGCTAAACATCGACTGGGAAGGTAATGAGCTTTTGCTTTCTGATATTTTGGGTACTGATGTCGATATAATCTCAAGAGATTTAGAAGACGAAGTTGATAAAGAACTTTTGGGTACAGCCTTAGAGAAGTTAAATAACCGTGAGAAAAAAATAATTGAACTTCGTTTTGGCTTATATCCCGGTGGTGAAGAAAAAACACAAAAAGAAGTTGCTGATATGCTTGGTATTTCCCAATCTTATATCTCTAGGCTAGAGAAAAAAATTATTGTTAGGTTAAAAAAAGAAATGCATCGTATGGCAGTTGAGTAACGTAGTATATAAAAATCGCCCTCAAACTTAAATTTTGGGGCGATTTTTATTTTCTTTAAAAAATTTTTATTTAGACGAGTGGCTGGCAAGATTGTTTTTTCCCAAATCGTAATAGCTCATAAATTTCGTCTTCTGTTTCCAAAACATCATAATCACCAGCCGATCCATCTGGTTTGTGATATGCAATGCCATTTTGATTGTTGACATATAGGCGTTCGATTAAAGCATCTTTGCCAAAATCCTTTGCATATCGGTTAAATGCCCTAATCCGCTTATTTTGCAACATACCTTCATCACAAGGTCTGGTCGGATGCTTTGCATCTTGCTCTCCTTTGTGTCCCGGATAATCAGGGCAAGCATAACAACCATCTACGCCTTTTTGAACAGCACACTTGCCAATGGCGCAATCTTTTCCGCAGGCTATTTCACTTACGCAACCAGAGCAGTCTACGCTGTTGCACAACACGCAAGCAAGCCCACAATAAGCAATTCCTCTTTCTTTGTTAAAGTTCATTTTTTCATCCCTTCCTCATTGTTTTGTCTATCATACATCAACAATAGTGACACCTGTATGTCACTATTGTTGATAAAGGGATAAAATATTTTTTGCTGTTTCTATCAATCGTATTTTGAGTGATTCAGGTTGTAGCACCTCCAGCTTGCCACCAAAACTCAAGAGCATGGCAAACCACATTCGCTCATCTTCAAGTGCGTGAACTTGCATAATAAAATCGCCATTTTCCTGTGTTTCGATTATTCTGCCTCCGAGATATTCACATATTGGAACTTTTATCTCTGCCTTGCAATGAATAGTAATATCAATGCCTTTTCTTTCACCACCTTGAAATGTTTTTTCTAGTAATCGGGCTGGGTCATCATGTACTATTGAAAAAGACATTTTTGTAGGCTTAATTTCACCAATTCTTGCTACTTTAAATATGCGATAGTCTTGCTTTGAAGTGCAAAATGCAAGTAAATACCAAGCATACCACCGATAATTTAATGCAACGGGCTCTATCAAACGGCAAGATGAACTTCCTAACGCATTTTCATATGAAATTTCTACAGGACATTTGCTATTTATTGCAGTCTCAAGGGTTTTCAGCTTTGTCTGAATTTCTTCGTTCTCTCCTGAAGCCCCAAAATCAAGAAAAATATTCTGTGTTTGTATCTGCGGAAAAGTTGTTGATATTTTCTCCAATGCTTCATTATATCGCTTGTTTCCATAAGCCGACAAAAGCCCTTGAAGAGCAGTAATAATCGTAGCCGTAACTTCGTTGTTTATTATCCGTCCATCCAGCTTGTACCCTTCCATTATCGAATACCCACCTTTTGCACCCGGCACGGATTGTATCGGTATTCCCGCCAAAGATATATGTTCAATATCTCGTAAAATGGTACGTTTGGACACCTCAAACCGCTCAGCCAACTTAGCTGCACTAACGACATCATGGTTAAGCAGATATATCACTATTGATAATAAGCGGTCTGTTTTCATTGACGCACAAACAGCGGAAATGTAGATTTTTAACCTACACTAAATAATATCGCTTTTGATTAGATACCTTTTGCCGATACTCTCTATTTTGTCATTATGGATAAACAATCCCGATTCTTCGTATAAAATATATAAATCGTTATCATAACTTTTTATAAATTCATTGTCTTTATCAGAGTAATGACAAAAAATATCTTTGTCCCTAGATATATTCAAACCATATAAATCTTTTAAACCAACATTATTGTCATCTGCATACAAGGCAGACTTTATCGTCTTTCCGAAGATAATTGCTCCGGCAGACCCACCATATATTAATCCACCTCTATGAAGAAAATCCATTATCTTGTCATCAAACTTGCTTTCCTTAATTTCATTTAAAAGTTTAAACGTATTTCCGCCACCGATAAAGACGGCTGTATAATGATTTATTGTATGCATAGAATTTAGATCAGTACAAATCTCAATATTCTTGATTCCATATTTTTCATATGTTGCTTTAAACCACGAAAAACATTCGTCATACGAAAATATATGAGTCTCCATGGCAACAGGAATGTAAAGCACAGTTTTACTCACATCAATTTGATTTACAAAAAGTTCGTCTAACGGAACCACATCTTCAGGGTTGCCCCCACCTGACAAAATTAGTCTCATTTTGTCACCTCCCATAAAATAGATCACTATAATCTTCCTAGGCGCTATTGAGAAAAGTTTTTATTTAGACGAGTGGCTGGCAGGCTGGGCAAAAATAAATATTGCCGCCAAGAAAAGCTTGCCGTACCAGCCCTCCTCCGCATACTCGGCATGGGTCAAGCAAAGTGATTTTTGAAAGTATCGTTTTATAACCACCGCTTTTGTTAAACAAATCTTTTTCGGTATCACGCCCACCATAATCTTTCATTTCTTTGAGTGTTGATTTTACGCTATGAAATAACTTCGCCTTCTCTTTATCTCTCATTGTTTCAAGTTTCCGCTTTGGGTGAATATTTGCATTAAAAAGTATATCCTGTAGAACACCATTTCCTAATCCGGGAATCCTTTGCTCTGTAGCTAGGAAAGCTTTTGAACTTAAAGACGGCTTAACCCCATTCCAAAGTGTTTCAAAATATTCCTCGTTAAATTTGTCCGTCAATGGGTCTGGCAAATGTGTATTACCAAAATGCCCCAACGCTTCTTTATCCGCTGACGGAGCACAAAACATAGAGCCCCACATTTGCACTGTGCAACTCATATGTGAGCCGTCATCAAACTCAAGTAATAATTGATGAGACTTAGGTAATTTTTTACCGGGTTCGTGATATTTTATGGGTGTGCTTATTACTAAAAGCGTATCTTCACATAAAATCTCTGTGTTACCACCACAAGTATAACCTGTACCGGGATTTGAATTTATTACTTTTTTACCCTCAAGCATTGAGTTGTATGCGGCAGGGTCACAAGAAAACCATGCAAAGCTGTGTGGGTGAGCGTTCGCCACAACAGCACGAATGGTTTTTCCTACGATTGTTTTCTCAATCTGTTCCGACAGTACATAGGTTTCTGGTATCTCAATCATTTTTTTATCCTCCAAAAATTTAATGATTTAACTTACAACTTTATCATGTGTATAAATGAACCTGTGCTAAATCAAATTTACATTTTTCAAAGACGAAGCGATAGTATTGATAAACTCCGGGGACACTAATCCTAAACGCTTTTTCAGTATAGGCGGTCACGGGCTTTGGGAAGCTACCTTGTTCGTCAAGCAGCACCCACGGTTCATCCTTAGAACGCAAGCCATAAAACATCCAACTATTGGGAAGTTGAAGCTGAAAACTTGTAACAAAACTATACATCACAAGCATAGTTGGCTCATCTAATTGAAATACAATATCATAGCTGTTTTCGCTAACCCAAAAACGAGCATAACTATCATACTTGCCGTCAAATAGATTTGATATTTTTGATTTTGACGTAATCGTATTCAAAATAGGATTGCCTTGCAAGTTAGTTACATCGTTTATCTGTCCCTTATTGTCAATGCGATTAAGTTCGCCAGTGATAGGGTCGAAAATCGGGCGGTTGACTGTTCCATGCGATAATGACAAGCGAAAATCAATGATTCTTTTGACCTTTTCAATTACAGCTATATCAGGATTATTAAAACTTATGCATGTTTTTTCATCTAATATATACATGCCTCTGCATAAATTGCGATATTCTTTTCCAAGAATTTTATCGGCATATCCTAGCGTACAGTAGGTATTGCAGTTTGTACAGTGCGTTAAAGATTTTAAAATGATGTTTTGCAAATCTTCTTTTATGACGAAATCATCATATTGGTGGAGTTCTCTAAAACCTACTCCAATAGTCCAATGGATATTGTCATATTGTTCAGGGGATTCTTTGCTGCCAACCTGTATAAGCCCAATGCTTTTACCCTTTGCCTTTAAAGTCCAAGTGTTTGTCGAACTCCACGGATATGAAATTTTTTTAGTTTTACAGTAATCCAAAAATGCAAACACATCTTGACGCAATTCGCTTATTAAGCCTGTAATAATAAAATCATCTAGCTTTGGTTTAGTTTTCTTTTGCTCTTGAGCTAAAGTTTCATTTTTCTTCTCCATCATTTGACCCCACATTTTTATAAAGCTTAACACATTAAACTTGACAATAGCATGTCATATTACATAAGTTCTTACTTTATGTTTAGATAAACACTTTTTATTTCTTTGCAAATTATAGTATACTTTCCTTAGTTAAAAACTAGGAGGTTTATTATGGCAACATGGATTTCTCACATGAGAATAGCTGATTATTTTATGAAACATTACCCTGAACTTAACAATATCCAATTTTTAGTTGGTAATATTGGCCCTGATTGCGGTGTACCAAATGAAGATTGGAGTGTGTTTACCCCGAGTACACAAATTACGCATTGGAATAAAGGAGAGCTAAAATCAGAAATTGATGTAGAAGGGTTCAAAAAAGCTTATTTACAAAATAAAGATGAAAAATACCCTTTTTATTTAGGATATTACTTTCATCTTTTAACAGATATTGAGTGGAGTAAGTTCATATCAATAAAAAAGAATGAACCTTTGTATGCGGAAGGAATGGAGATTGACAAAGTAAAATTTATATGGACAGCAAAAAAAGATTGGTACGGTTTAGATCATGTTTTTTTGCAAGAACATGGTGATTTCGTCTTTTTTACGCATTTTTCTAAAATAAATGAGTTTCCAAATTTGTACTTAGATTATTATTCAAACGATGCTTTTATTCGGCAAATCAAATATATCACAGAGTTTTATTTTAATGGCATTAAAGAAGAAGACCCAAACCGGGAGTTTATTTATATGTCAAAAGATGAAATGAACAATTTTGTTGAGTCCACAATTGATATAATAAAGACCATGGGCGGTGATTTAATATGCTGATATTATATTTCTCCGGAACGGGTAATACAAAATATCTTGCAAACCTGTTTAGCCACAGAATGAATATAAAATGCTTTTCCATTGAATCAGATATAAACTTTAAAGATGAAATAAAAGCCCATAAAACTATAACATTTTGTTATCCAATCTACTGTTCACGTGTACCGCTTATCATGCGTGAATTTGTTCATAAATATAAAAAAGAATTGGTTGGCAAAAAAATAATAATTTTAGTGACCCAAATGTTTTTCTCTGGTGACGGGGCAAGGGTTTTTACAGACATGTTTAAAAGCAGTGAAATTGATGTAATTTATGCCGAACATTTTAATATGCCATTAAACATGGGTAATACATTTTTTCTTGACCCTTGGAAACCTACAAAAAAATCTATTTACAAAGCAACTAAAAATGTAAAAAGAAAGCTTAACTATGTCTGTAAGAATATTAGAAAAGGAGTGAAAGTTAAACGAGGGTTTTCCTTAGGTTCGATTTTACTTGGATTTATACAAGGGAAGGTTTGGCAAAAAGACACCAAAAGCATATCAGCAAGTAGGCTGGAACTGAAAATGAAAAAGGGTGTAAAAATTCATAAAGAATGTACGCAATGTAATCTTTGTGTAAAAATTTGCCCGATGAAAAATTTAAAGAGTGAAAATGGTAAAGTTTATGGGCTTGATAACTGTACTGCTTGTTTCCGTTGTGTAAACAAATGTCCTCAAAAAGCCATAACTGTTTTTGTCCATCGAAAGCCTAAATGGCAATATAAAGGAGTTTAATTTTATGAAAATTACAACAATTCGTCATGGAGAAACTGACTGGAATGTAGCTAAAAGATTACAAGGCTCTGTTGATATAGAGCTAAACCAAGTAGGACTTGACCAGGCTCATAAACTAGCAAAAAGACTTTCGGGAGAACCATGTGACATTATTTATTCAAGTGATTTACTGCGTGCTAAAAAAACCGCTGAAATAATTAATACTTGCCACAATGTACCGTTAATTACATCACAAAGCTTGCGTGAGTCCGGCTTTGGTGAATTTGAAGGTCAAAGTATAGCCGACCCAAAGGTTTATGCAGCATTTGGCAAGTTTATGGAGGAACATGTACATGTATTGTTTAATAGAGTACATGAATATATTGATGAAATACTAAAAAATGACCACGAAAATATCTTTATCGTAAGTCATTATGGAGCGATTGTGGCAATTTTGTGTCGTCTTATGAATGTTCCCCCAGAAGAACGTTTAATTTTTACAATTGGAAATACTGCCATTCATACGCTTGAAAGAACAGATAATGGTGAGTTTCGTATGTTTGTTGAAAACGATACTTCTCACTTAGATTAAGGATGTCAAAGATGGAAATAATAAGAGCAAGTATTAATGATACAGATATCTTCACTAAAGATGAATTAAACTTTGGTGCTTGTTGCTTTTATACTGAGGATAGAAAAAATAAATATTTTTTTGAAATTAAAGGGTTTAATGCAACCATTTTTTCGAATACATGTGGATTTATTGATGATGTAATTGATGAGTTTATGTTTTACTCTGGTTTTATTACCACAGTCAAAGATAGCAATGGGAATATTTTGCGAGAGAAATTGAATCGAAAACCATTTTTACTTGATATTTCAATAATTCAGCCAAGTCAATTCTTTATCAATAAAAGTAAGTTAGAAAATTGTTTAACATGGATAAAAAATCTATGTAATATTTTTATTCCAATAACAATTAGAGAAAACGAATATATTTCTCTTGATGGTCACACCAGAATAAAAGCAGCATTAGAGCTTGGTTATACTCATGTGAATGTTTATTTTGATGAATGTAATGTTTATATTTTTAATTTTGTAGAGGAAGCAAAAAAGCGAAATATTTTTAGTGTTTCGCAAATGGAGTTATTAGACAATGAAGAATATGAACTTAGATGGAACAGATATTGTGATGATTTTTTTGCTTCACAATATCTGTAAATATTTCCTCTTATTTGCTTGCCAGTTGACATTTTTGTTCGCCTTACGGTCTAAGGTTTAATCTCTATCCTTACAATCAGACTGGAACATTTTTACTCGTTTATCATCGTCCATGATATGCTTGAAAAAAGTATCAATAGCAAACAATAGAATTAATCCATGCCCTGTTACTTGGAAGTAGCCACGCACACTTGTAGTAACTTCTATGCCTATATTCATCTGCAAAACATGAGAGCTAATAAGTGCAAAGATGTAAAAAAGGTAAAGCGACGTTTTAAGTGAAGTCACATCTTTTTTTGCCATCTTAATTCGGTCATCATGGGTAGAACATAATTCTAATTTTCTATAAATTCGCCCTAGCCGCTGTTTATCAATGAGTAGTGATACAGATATACCAAGTATGTTCAAAAGGTATGCACTAAACATGCTGCCGCCTGTAGTAAACCAGTAAAAGAAAGTAAGCAAGCCAAGAATAACTGCCCATATAAAATAATTAAAGCTACGCAACAAGTATTTTTTCATATTATCCGCCAAAAAAGAATACCGACTCATATCAGTTGCACCATATCATAAACCTGTTTCATATATGGAAAACACTTCACGCCTCCTACATCACGCACTTGCAAAATACATTCATCAACATTCTCGCCCGATTCAACATGATACAATACATCAAGTGCCCTTGTTACATACTCATGGGCAATAAACACCCCATTGCCATAAAACGGCATAATTTCGTTATCAACAGAATCGTCACACAATTTTTTAAATTCTTCGTTTTCTTCATACCATTTATCAGCTAAAGGGTTTCCAATAAAATGACAATACTCATGAACAATAGCTCTACCTTCGTGATGGACTATACAATACTTTACATCTCCGTCACCATGAGGAGCATAATTTCCTGATGAAAGAGAATAAATACATCTTAGTTTTGATACATCTACATACTTTGCAAACCAATTAAAATTTATTTTTCCGTATGTTTCATCAACAAATTTTTTTGTAGATTCTTCAAATAATTCTTGATGAGCTGCAAAAAAATCTGCGTAGTTTGAATCAGTATAAAATTTATTGAAATACTTTAAAAACTCATTTGCAATCTCTTCATTCCAACGTTCATCTTTATATAATGAATCAATATTATTAACAAAAGAAAATTTACCGTTATCTAATTTCAAGTGAATTGCAAAATTTGCTACAGAATCAAAATGATAGTGATTTACATTTTCTTTAGCAAAAATAATTGCTTCATGATTTTTTAAATGAGCAAATTTTTCTTCAACTTCTTTGTGATAATTTGTATTGTTTGCTCCAAATCTTTTATCTGAATATTCGGGTCGCTCTGCAAGTCTGCCTATTAATGCGGCAAACTCAAACCGTTCATCTACCATATTTTTAATGTTTGTTTCCATCACATTCACATCTCCTTGAATATTTTTTTCTTCATTTAACTTTTCATGTTTCACAAGTCCCATTTTCCGCCAACGCCCAAGCCTGTAAGCGATAACACCCAAAATCGTGTTTGTCACCCATGCAAGCAAAAGTGAATAAAAAAGTGCTTCCGGTCGCTCAAGCAAGAATACAAATAAAAATGCAGAAGGCACACGTATTATTATCGTGTTAATAAACGAAGCCCACATAGGAGTCATTGCGTCCCCCGCTCCACGTATTACACCCCAAATAACCATATTAAATGCAAAAATTATATAACCAATTGCCAAAATCCTAAACATATACATACTAAACTCAACAACATCCGGAGTTTCAGAAAAAGCACCTGCAATAAATCTTCCAAAAATAAGCATGATTCCAACCATAACTGCTGCTGTACCCACAGCCATAATTGCACATTGCTTTATACCTTGTCCAACCCGGTCGAGCTTCCCTGCTCCCATGTTTTGCCCTGCAAAAACAGTCATTGCGTTACCAAAAGAAAAGTTTGGCATCATAATAAAACCATCAATACGCATGACAATAATATTTACGGCAATAAAAGACGGTCCAAAACGATTTGCCAAGGGTTGCACAACCATCATTGCAATAGCAAATATAGCTTGTGAAGCAGCAGTTGGCACACTAAGTTTTAAAACTTTTGATATATAAACTTTATTTGGTTTTAAATATTTAAGCCCCATGTCAAAAACATTTCGCATTTTGAGCAAGCGTCGTAGACATAAAAAGCTTGTTAAACCCTGTGCCATTACTGTTCCAATAGCTGCGCCCCAAACTCCCCAGCCAAGAACAGGAATAAAAAGTAAATTTAGAAATATATTTAGAATACTAGCTATAGCCAAATATAAAAGCGGCGAAAAAGCATCACCAAGCCCACGCAAAATCCCACTTAGAATATTAAAATATGCCATTCCTAAAATACCGATTATTAACACATTCATATATAAAACGCTGTCATCAAGAATTTCCGCAGGAGTTTCAAGCAAAACTAATAAAGGGCGAGTAAAAAACGGAAAAACCACCATCATAAATACACCCAAAATTGTCGTGAGTGTAAGTGCAGCACCAACAGTATAGGAAAGCTCTTCTCGTTTTTTTGCACCAAAATATTGGGAAACCATAACCCCTGCACCCATTGCAATTCCCATCATGATGACCAAGACAAGAAAGAAAATTGGAATTGAGCTTCCGACTGCTGCCAGTGCGTAGTCTCCTACAAAACGCCCAAGAATTATTGCATCTGCTGTGGAGTACATTTGTTGGAATAGGTTTCCTATTAAAAGCGGAAGGGTGAATAACAGCAGTTTTTTCCACGGTGCGCCCGTTGTCATATCAATGTTTGATAATTTGTCTTTTACTCTTTGCAGTATATCTCTAATTTCTTGAAGTTTCATTTTTTATCTCCCATTTGATTTACATACCAAGGACTTCATTAACCAATATATCTTCAACTTCATCCTCTGGTATTCGGCGAATTATTTCACCTTTTTTAAACAAAAGAAAACTGCCTTTTCCACCTGCAATTCCAATGTCGGCTTCACGTGCTTCGCCTGGTCCATTTACTGCACAGCCCATTACTGCAACAGTTATTGGTTTATTAATTAATTCTAAACGATTTTCAATTCTTAAAGCTAAATCAACAAGATTTACTTCCGTCCGTCCACATGTTGGACATGCAATAACCGTTACACCAAATTTGCGTAACCCCATTGCAGATAAAATTTCCTTTGCCGCACGAATTTCCTTTACCGGGTCATCGGAAAGCGAAACTCTTATTGTATCTCCTATCCCAAGATTTAATAATGCACCCAACCCAGCAGCAGAGCGAATTGCACCGTAGTACGCTGTTCCGGCTTCCGTTAGCCCAATATGTAGCGGATAAGGTAACTCTTTTGCTATTATTTTGTGGGAATCAATTAGTAGGCTTACATTACTGGCTTTAATAGAAACAACAATATTTTTAAAATTGAATTTTTCTAAGGATGCTACATTTTTTAATGCACTTTCAGCTAAACCTTCTGCTGTTACACCCCCATATTTATTCAAAAACTCTTTTTCCAGTGAACCACCATTTACTCCAACTCTTATTGGGATTTCTGCTGCCTTTGCTGCCTCTGCCACTGCTCGTACACGATTTTCACTTCCAATATTTCCTGGATTTATACGTAATTTATCTGCCCCATTTTTTATAGATTCAATTGCTAACCTATAGTCAAAATGGATATCTGCAACAAGCGGCAATGAAATTTGACTTTTAATTTTTTTCACGGCTTCTGCTGCTTCCATATCCGGCACAGCAACACGCACAATTTCACAGCCGGCTTCTTCTAAAGCATGGATTTGTTTTACAGTTGCTTTAACATCACGGGTATCTGTACATGTCATTGATTGCACAACAATAGGGTGTCCGCCTCCAACGGGCACCCCTCCAATGTGTATTACTTTTGTTTTGTCTCTTGTTATCATTTATAGTAACCTCATTATATCTCTGTATGCAACAAATGCTGCAAGTAGTAATAGGCAAACAATACCAACTAAATGAACAGTTGCTTCTTTTTCCGGTGGAACAGGTTTTTTTCTTAAACCTTCGATAAAAAGAAATATAAGCCTTGCACCATCCAGTGCTGGAATTGGTAATAAATTCATTATGCCAAGTGCTGTATTTATCAAGGCTGTAAACATAAGCATTGTAAGAAGTGTATTTAAAAAACCAAATTGGGCAACTTCTTGATAAACCTCTGTTACAATACCGGCTATACCAATCGGACCCATTACTCCAA
>Ga0131853_10011331_pt1 | contig 16319 bp, 20 predicted proteins | sample TergutLab28metaG_FD_92764 | JGI IMG/M metagenome (GOLD analysis project Ga0131853, IMG submission 92764) | Labiotermes labralis P1 segment gut microbial communities from Petit-Saut dam, French Guiana - Lab288 P1 (version 2) (version 2) | ecosystem: Host-associated > Arthropoda: Insects >...
CATTAAAGTGTATCACTGCTATCTACAGAGAAACGAGGTGGATATGAAAATCCACCTCGTAAAATTCGTTTGTGCCTGCAGATTGATGCTATATCCTCTTAAGGTGCCGTATCAAAATCCACGTCGCCACTTACTGTGCTGACCTCTATGATCTTGTTTCTCTGTCCATGTATTGCAGTGCCACTGGCAATACCAGAACTTATAATATTTCCGTCCTTGCGAACCGTGCCACTGACATTGCTAGCTTCTATGCTAAAGTCATCCAAATCATACATATGAAACTGAGCCCGGCCAGAGACGATATCGACATTTAAGCTTCGCAGGTTTGCCTCTTTAATGGACGCCGAACCACTTACGCTTTGAACACTTAGTGCTGCTCCTTGCGACATGTCCAACCCAATGCTTCTTGCAAAAATTTCACCCGACACTGATGCAATATCCAAATAATCAACCTGCACATTTTCATATATTGAAATAGTGCCAGACACTGTTGCCAGGTCTACACGTGCAACCTGTAGCATTTGGACACCATCATCTGCCTGCTTGATTTGCGAAATTTGATCCGTATTAATGTTGATGTTTCCACTGACGGTTCGCAGTTCGACTCTTTGCAATTCCGTGTCCAGCGGAACCTCAATGATTATCTGATCGTTGCTACCTGAAGTAAGCAAGCTTCCAAGACCAAGGAAGGTAATACCTGGGTCGAATTCGATTGTCAGTGCACCATTTCTTACATGACTGCGATAGGACAACAAATCTGTCGCATCAATCGAATAGCTCAGTCTTGCATTATCGGTAGAAATCAGCACAACTTCAGCGTCTACAACCGACACTGATATAGTATGGATATCCTCTTGTGCACTCTCAGCGCGCGAAGTCAGACCATCCACGCCTGCATCACTTACAGACTGCAAGCGCGAATCGTATAATACCCCTTCGCGCCAATCCCAAAATTGCATGCCACGTGTACCCGGACCAAATCCTGTGGGCATGTATCCACCCAATGCAGCTCCCAATCCCATCAGTCCTAGCCCCATTAGGAATGCGGCAAGTATCAACAGCCATAATGTTTTTATCACTGGCTTTGTAGATTCATTCTTAATCATTACGAAGCCACCTCTTTTCTGTTATCCCATCTGCGCAACCACACTGCGCCACCTCGTGCTATTCCATTTATCGCGTGCTTTGTCAGCCATATCGAAATGATTGCAAGCGCACCGCCAAATGCTGTTGTGGCAAGCCCCATGCCAATAGTAATAAGTCCCGTGGGAACGCCAAAGAACAAAGTATGGAAACCTACGCCCACATAGGCAATGCCGCCAAACAATGCAATCGTAGCTGTAAGGAACGACCAGAAGATTATCGTCAGCACAGTAACGAGCAATGAAAAAATTATCCCAATTAGAAGAAGGGCAAGCGGTAGCGCAATCGGAGCAGCAAATACCCCTATTACGACCATCCAAGTGGCATTGAGCCCTTTGCGAGTCGTCTTTTCTTGACCCGTCGTATCAGCATAGACATAATTGCCGATAATGCCTGCAGCAACTTCTGCAGGACTACCCAGCCCCACAATGGCAGTCTGCTCGTTCTCTGATCCTGCCTCTGCCAAGTACTCTTCATAATAGGCCATCGCTGCTATGACTTCTGATTCTGGCATACCTTTTAGCTTGTGTTGCAACTCGCTCAAAAATGCAATCTTTGTCATTGTCATTGCGTATCGCCCCCTTTCTGTATGCTGGTGGTTTGCTCTGTAATATCTAGTAGCGAATCAACTCCCGCCTTGAAGCCCGTCCATGCAATTTGCGTATCTTTTAGACGAGTACGCCCACTATCTGTGATGCGATAATAACGTCGGTTCCTGCCGCTGTGCGACTGATCATAGGTTGTCAACAATTCCTCGCTTTGCAGTCTGCGCAGCACTGGGTAGAGTGTTGATTCTGAAACAGGAATGACCTGCTTTATTTCTTGCGTCAGGCTATAACCATAGGCATCCTCGCGCGCCAGTACGGCAAGCACACAACCATCAAGCAGGCCTGATCCTAGTTGAAACATCTCTCTTCCTCCAATCTGTACATCTTTGTATTCTGTCTGATATCTATGCGGACTAAAGAAGGTTTTACCATGGATGCTTCTCTAATGCCTATATCGTGCATAATACTATATGCCATATAATATAGCGTGTCAATATATATCATGAAAGAAATAATTTAAGAAGTGGCTGTGTCTATTACTGCACGTTGTCACAAGCCTTTAGACACAAAAAGAGTGCGCCCCAATAATGGACGCACTCTTTTACTTAGAGAACAGATATGCGCAGCTGCTGGTCAGCCACGTTAGTTGCAGATGTTGTTCTTAGCCGCCTGAGAAAAGATTTTCCATCAACTGCAGAAAGTCATCAGCGTCACCAAAGTAGATACTGTCATACATGCTGCTCACACTATCTATGGAAAACAAGAGGCCTATTGCTCGCTCATTGTCATCAGGAATGAGTGTAATCGTGGTAGTATTTCCCGCAGGAACTTCTAAGCCCCCATCGCCATCAATCACGTAAGTAAATCCAATGTCTTCGTATGAATCCGACAGCATACCCCAGCCATTAGCCACTATCGCAGAAATATCTACATCTTGGTCGCTGTTGTTCTCGATTACAACATCAATGGATGTGGGATCGCTTGCATCCATGCTAAAAGTTACTTCATCGAGGGTTGCGCTACCATTCCAAGCAATGGTGTAGATGCCAAAGTCGGCAAGGTCAACATCGCCAAAGTCAGGTTCGATTGTCAGAGGCTGTGCGTCAAAGCCATCAAGTTCAAGACCTTCTAGTTCTAGCTCAATCTGCTGCTCAATCATGTCCTCAAGTTCATCAAGATCGAGAGCACTGTATATCCAAACACTACCTGCAACACAGCAGATACATAGAAATAGTAATACTGCCGCAACGATTCCTACAATTGTAAGTGTCTTTTTGGTATTGGGATTTTGTGCTGGTGTAGTAGCATGCGTAGGTACGGGCGTGGGAGCAGCCCCTGTATTTGTCTCAATGACCTCTGGCATAAAGGATGTAGTAGGCGGAGCAGACGAATCAGCAGGTGAAGCTTCTGTGTTAAATGCGCCACTTGAAACAGGCTGCCCAGTAAGGGGGTTGATTGAATTATCTGAAGCATCTGGAGTGCTTGGTGCATTTGGATCAGTGTTCATCATTATCTCTCTGTCTGTCGAAGTTTCTTAGGCTGTTTTCTTAAGCTATTGCTATCGCCATACAGTATACCGCGAAACGATTACTGGTGGGCCAAGACCGCTAGCACGTAAGAGAGTGTTATGCTGGATTTTTGCAAGCATAGTATGAGCAGTATCCGCTTAAAGTACGCCCTTTCTTTTGGCGATGTAGCTTGCAATGAGCACAAGACAGATACTTAGCAGTGCTCCTGCCACAACATCAGAGGCAAAGTGTACACCTAGGTAAACTCGAGACAGGCAGATGTTGATGATGAGAAAGGTCAGTAGGCCACTCAGTACCCATTTTACCCACTGCTTAAGCTTGCTGTTAACTATCATGCATATCAGAAATCCGTAAAACGATGCCGCTGCCATCGCATGTCCACTGGGAAATGAATGACCCGATTCAATAATCAGAGCAATGTCTTCAGGTCGTGGTCGAGCAACCAGCAACTTCAATCCAACGTTGAGCAGCGTAGAAATGGCTAATGTGCCTGCCAGATAGAAGCCAATTTGTCGTCGAGCAGCAAGTGCCCACAGAACTGCCACAATGGCAAATGCAATCATTGTTGGCGAATCAGCCCAGAACGTTACAAACTTGAAGTATGTTGTCAGAGAGTCCGACGCAAATCGAATCAGGCTGTCATAGACCCAAGCATCTAAAGCATCTACAGTTCCCATCAAAGTCAAAGCAGCCAGTCCCACAGCAAGTGTCAAGCACAAACCAACAGCTATCCAACGATTTCTATTTGTCATCACAGTCATGCTGCGGAACCCTTCTCACTTGAAAGTTCACATACACACAATGATGTCACATAAGACCTCAAGCGCAAACAGCAAAACAATGCCGTAACTTCGTTGTTTTACTCGCGTTACTTGTCCTGTATGATTAGTGCATGGCTAAATCAATTGTTTATCACAAAACTCCTGTTGGGAAATTGGCACTCGTGAGCAAGAATGATCAGCTTGTCATTGTTGGCCTTGTCGGAGATAACATGCCTGGTGACGTTGTTGAGTGTGCCCCTGAACAGGAACCATCTGTGCTAGTACGCACAAAGCAGCAACTAGACGAATATTTTGCAGGCACACGGCATGACTTTAACTTGCCACTTGCACCAGCAGGTACTGATTTTCAGGTAGGCGTATGGGATGCCCTGTGCACTATCCCCTGGGGTGAAACACGCAATTACGGACAGATTGCGGCTCAGGTTGGCAAGCCTAAGGCAGCACGCGCTGTCGGTGGAGCCAATAATCGCAATCCGATAGCAATAATAATTCCCTGTCACCGTGTCATAGGAGCCAACGGTACCATGGTGGGTTACCGCGGCGGGCTTGACATTAAGGAATACCTACTGAAGCTCGAAGGCATTATTTGAGCTATTTCGTCTTTTGTAACTGCTATTAGCACTAATCATGAGTATGCTTCCTCGCACAACCCATTTAAATTTAATCTTCGTCAGCAACTAAAAAGTCGAAGTCATCACGCAGTTTTTTGATAATCAGACTGCGCTCGTAGGGCATGACATAAAGAATGCAGGGCTTTGACTTATAGATGTAGCGAACCCACTGATAGCCAATAGTTCCCAGCAAAAAGAATGCAAGAAATATAACGAAACCAATTATCCAATTGCCACCGAGATCACCCAGCACTCCAGCAACAACTAAACCTGCAGCAGCACCGCCAATAAGACCTGTTAAAAATGAGAATTCATACAGAAAATTGTATTTAATTTGAAAGTCAATCTCGCTGAGTGCGTCCAGAAGCTCCGACTGTGTCCATTGCTTTTTGGAGTTTTCCATATAATAAGCCAGTAGAGCTTCTCGTGCCTTTACAATTGCGTCAGTAGGCTTGGCATCAGCACGTGCCTTGAAGTATTCTGCTTCTCCAGTAGTTATCTTGCCTAAAACAAGCTTATTTCCATAACGCTTTATCATCTGCATGCCTCCCTTTGAAGAAGTATTTTCCGCCATATCCAGCCATACTTACCAACCCGCCTACCACTGCTGACAGTGAGCCAAACACAAGATAAATTGGAAGGACACGAATAAGCCATCCAAAACTTTCCAAATTACTAAAGCTGTCAATATTCAGAGCAAGCATCGAAAAAAGAGGAATGAAAAAAGCCAAAAAGAAATCCTTGCAGAATAGCTATCATCTTAGATTTACTGGTAATGCCAAGCGCCAAGGCTATCCCTATTCCTGCAGCAATCCAAACGATACCATGCCAAAACTCCATCGCGGGATTGCTGTGAAACCAATCTTGGGCGGCATAATCAAAGTGCAAGTTTGCAGAAATGAAAAGCTCACTGCTCATATGATGTAGCACGCCAAAGATGGCACCCACAATCAGCGATAGAGCAATCGTTCGAAGCAATTTAGATCGGCATAGCCCAATGCTGTCTTCGTTATCTGCCATCATCCCTCTTCACATTTGCGTGCGGAATTACTCCCATTCACTTAATCCAAGCATATACTAAACCTTATTGTTTAGTATTTCGTGGTATTTGCCCTGTTGGTTCTACCGTTTCTCCCTGCCATTTCGCTTTCGCAGATTTTTTGCTATCAGCCTGCTATCACCGAATCGCTATCGTTATTCATTCCGCAATTTCCCAGTGACCACGTGTGCCGCCAATGCGCCGAATCACCCCAGCCTCTTTTAGCTCCTGCAGACGACGCTGTACCGTCCGCTTTTTCGACCCGATTGATATCGCAATACCTTCATAAGTAATACTAGGATTCTGCTCAATACAGCCAAGAATACGAGAAACATCCTCAGAATCATTAAAGCCAGCATTAGAGCCATTCGAGCCAGTATTAGAGCCACTAAGCTCATTAAGTACACTCACACTTCGCTCAAAATCTTCCGCATAGGGAAAGGTGGCAATGATGAAACTAGGTCTTATCTCAAAGACGGAACGGTCGTACGCATCAAGTATGCGCTGCATCCCCGACCCCAAACTTTCTACAAGCTCTACATCTTTGAATACACGCATCAGCTCACGATTTCGGAGCATTGTGCGCCCATTAAAGAAATCCTCTTCTGATAGTCCTGCCACAAGACCACCTGTGGAAGTAATGGTCACTCGGTCAGAGAAGAACTCCACAACTGGCCAACCTAGGTTGTAGTCGTTATGAACTACGGCATTGATGTAAGCCTCACGCAGAGCAACCGCATTGAATAGCTTGCGCTCCAAACGATTGCGAGATGTGATTTTTGCGAACGTCTTGTTTTCTACTTCCAGCTTATCCAGAACTCGATACACCGCTGATATCAGGCAGCGATAACCATACTCTTCGTTTTCTATGAGGTCAATCTTGTCAGTTCCCTCGTATTTGGCAACTTTGATGGACGCTCCGTTGTTGTCAGCAAGAAGATAAGCAAGAAAGTTGTACTTACCATCACTGTTCTTCATGTCGAGATTTTCTGCAAAATGCTCACCAAGAGCTAAGCCATGCTGACTGTAATAGATGTGCAACTGCTCGAAGGTAAAGCTCTGCCGCGATGAAGGCATCGTTGATAAAGTGGTAGTTTGTCGTTGAGCGATCAGGTGCTCAATCATGGCTTCAGTCATCGGTTGTGCAGACGCGCCAACGCGGATAAAGCAACCCTGCTCAGTCATGCCCTTCTTGCGTAAGTAATATGGCTTCTGTGTTCCGCTCGACACAATGATGCGGATGATGTCCTTGCCATCCATCTTCTCTGCAACGACATCAAACAGTCCCAGTATCTTTGGTCGAATATTATTAGCGAGCCTGTCAGCAATTTTGCACTGATCTCCATCCGGATCAGAAACACCATAAACTGTGCCGTCATCGGCAACTCCGACCAGTATCTCTCCCCCGCCGTTGTAGTTCAAGAATGACACAACGTCCTTTTCAAGCTTGTCGTTCTTGGCGAGTTCGCGCCTATACTCCATCCGATTTGATTCCAGGTTAGTCAAAAGACCTACTTTCTGTTCGCACTATTTGTAGTCTCATTATACACTCGTACGCAGAGAGTCTGCTGTTGGCAAATTCGTTATCGCAGCGAATTTGAGCTTCGGATAGTGGGTAATCGCTTAGTCAATCATCCACCCAATTTCAGCCAAATACTTTACATAAACCTCTTTGACAATGTTCATTATGCCCGCAAGCTGTTCGGTTGTAACAACCATTTTCCCTGTAACCTTTTTTGCATACTTATTAACATCAAGAAAAATGATTTTTGTTGCCTTCCAATCATCCACATCTATTTCATACTTAAACAGTCCATGAAGAACCGAATTTCGGAGGCACCTAATATACTGATTGTCTTTGATGTAATCTGCATCAAGGTTGAGTTTGCCAATGCGCCTGTTTGCCTCAACAACATAGTCTTTCAAGTCGGGGCTTTCATTGCAAAGAATCAAGAGGCGTGACAACTGGCCAAGAAAGTCACCTTCCCCACCATACAAAGGAAAACTGAACTCTGTGCCAGGACAACATTCAGACATTTTTGCTGTAATGCGCTTTGAGTAGTCCTTCGTAAATACGCAATCCAACGGTACTGACTCACTATTGGGCATTTTGCTCATGTTGTAACCATATAGGCTTGAAATTGCCTGATCGCGAATTATTGATGTCAACACAGCTTGCAATAACAGAGCTGTTCTGCTTGGCACTCATTCTGATATCTCTTAATTCGCGCTCATACATTTGCTGCGTACCGTTTTCCAGTGCCTCCTTTTTAGGTTTTCCACTATCACTCATAGCAATGCTCATCTTCAGTCAATACGCGCTACTCTATCCATTTATTTTCCTTTCGCTTGCAGAATAAAGATAACCTCGCAATACTCTGGGTGATTGCGGGTGTGCAATTTCCTCCCACTGCCAAAATTCTCTCGCTTCGGTATCTCCAGCCCCAACCCTTAGTCTCGTGCAACATAGGGCAAATACTGTATGCCGTTTTCAAAATCAAGCATCTCCAAAATTGAATCTTCCAAAATCAAAGCTGGCTCTTTGGGTGATTTACCTTTGGGGAGACATTGGGTTAAGCGAGGACCATCCCAGTAATAATCCTTCTCGATTCTTTCTGCGCTCTTTTTCCAAACCGCAATAACACCAGCGTTTGCAGCCATGGTCATATCAAAAGTAAGACTACCCCCAACATACATCGAGTTCATCGGTGCCACGGGAACTGCATCAAGAATATTGAGTAGTAACCTAGGATCTGGCTTGCTGAAGCTTGCGCCTAATTGATGATACAGCCAGTCAGGAAACTCACCGCTCTCCTCCTGGGCATCATCGCTAACTTCAGAAAATGAAACTGGCGAGCAATATATCATGTCTAATTTTTTTTCTAAATCCAAATGTTGAAGTCTATACTTTTCATCGTGTATTGTAGCATTGCATATCCCAACAATGAGGCACCCTCTCTCTCTTAATGTATCAAGAACATAGCTGACCGAAGCTTCTAATCTGAGGAGGTCATCTCGACTCTCACGATACCTAGAGATGGCCGAAGCATACCGCTTAGTAAAACTCTCAAGTGGATGTCTCCGCTTAAGTGATGGAAGTTCTTGAATAATAAAAGGATATTCTCGATTTCCCCGTTCTCTAAAAATTCTATTCGCCTCAGACTCGAGTATGTTTTTTGGGACATCGCTCGAGTCAGCCAGTTCCATGAACATAGCATCTAGTGCATGTAATCGTGCCTCATCCCAATTGTAGAGCACGCTGTGAATGTCAAAGATAACCACTGAAATACCCTGCTTCATGCTCACGCCCTATAGCAAATCGAAGAATCTATAAACGCATTACACTCATCCCTATACAGATTGGTGTTTTCAGCATCAGAGTAGTGATTAGCCCACAAATCAGATAGCCTTTGCCATTTCTTTCTGTAACATATTTGCATTCTTCAAGGAATTATTAATACATAGCGGGTCTGCTTTAAGCACATCCTTGAAGAAGATGTAACTTTGAGCTGGGCAACCACCTTTACACTCATCTCTATCCGAGCACGACTGACAAGGATCATTCAAATTATCAATTCTACGCTCACGCATCAGAAGCATTGGTTTCGAGTTCTCCCATATAGCTTTAAATGATCGAAAATGCAGATTGTTTTCCTTGGTAAGAAGTTCGGCTTCGCGAAAGCCAGGGCAAGGAATAACATGTCCGCTTGCCGTAATGAAGCAACGTTCTTTCCCTGCTGAACACCTTTCCATGCTTGTATCAGGTTGATCAAGCAGGGCAAACGGCAGTGTATTTCCTGGGATAAACTCTATTTGACTTCCTGCCTCACCTACTTTTTCTTTCACGCTGCGAACAGCTTCCGACAACTCTTTTGCAGTAGTAAGCAGTACATCAGCACTAGCATTGCACTCAAGATTGTGGGGAAAGTAGCGGATCAGGTGGAAAGCTTGCGCACCGAGTGTCTCGGAAAGCTCAACGATGGCAGTTATGTCCGTAAGATTTCTCTTTACAATAGGAACATGCACCGTAACGCGAATTCCCAACGATACTAAATTCCTAACCGCAGAACAAGTTTTTTCATAACTCCCACTCCGACCAGTAAGAGAATCGTGCAGATTGGAGTATGATCCAAACAAAGTCACAAAGACATTAGAGACTCCAGCATTCTGTAATTCAGCGGCGACCTTTGGTGATACGGTCACTCCACTTGTGTAAATGGCAGTATTAAGTCCAATAGAGACAGAATGATCAATGATACTCCAAAAGTCTTTGTGGAGTAGAGGCTCCCCACCTGTAATGCAAATATCATGGCACCCAGCATCCACCAAATCGTCCAAAACACCTTTAACATCTGCAGTGCTGAGAGAGTTTTCATCATTTGGAGAATGCTGTACGCAATGAACACAATCAAGAGGACATCGCGAGGTTATTTCAAACTCAGTAACACTTGGACGATAATACATCTTACTGCTCATCTTTCGAATCTCCCGCTTCGGAGTCCTCTGCTGTTGCTTCAGTTCCTACATTCGTTAACTCTGCCATACTATTTTGATTTGCAGAATCCTTCAATACTCCATTGGCTTCTGCTTTTTTTGGTCTAATTTCATGCACAATTTTCCCAGATATCTTGTAAGTGAAGAATGCGAAAATTGCAAATGTTGACACTCCAACTACCATACCACAAACGCTTATCCAGCCCCCTAATGTCCAAGTTGCTTGGTTCTGTAGAAAGTAGGATGCAAAGCCAAGCACAGCCGTGCAGAAAACTGCAAGTAAAGATGTCGCGACAAGAAAAACGCCAAACAAAAGAACCTGGGTTGATCCAGCCTCAACCCCCTTTATTCTTTTGTTCAACTGTTCGTGTTCATACTTAATCTCTTTAAGTTGTTTAGTAAATTTGCGCTGCTCTACCCTCAAGGGAGCAAGTGCTCCGAGTGAACTTCCCTCATCACCCTCATCAAGTGAGCTGTTATCTTCTTCAAAGAACCATTTTTCTATTCGACCTTCATAGAGATCGCCTCTTTTTTTGGGATCTAGTGCATCATGAACAAAAAAGAACTCCATGTTAAACACTTTATTGTCACCTGGTGCGATGTTTATTGTATTCTTTCCCAAATTGCATACTAAAAAATACAGCCTCTCATCATTAGTATCATGACCATATCCAGGCGCAATTTGCGCTCCAAAATGAGCAACTAAGCCTTTTCGCGAGTAGGCGAAGGGAATCATCACTCTTCCACCAATATTGTCCGGCAGAGAAATCCTTTCTTCTGTGCTTAGAAGGGCTGTTTCTCCAGGTTCTATTTTTATGTGCTCACCAGAAGGAAGGTGGTTATTTCTCTTATACTTCTTTTTACCAAAAACTAAAATATCGCTCGCAACCCTTAAATCGTATGATGCAGTGCTAACATTAGTTTCGAGCCAAGTATCTTTTTGAAATATCTCACCACGTTTGAGATAGCGCGTAATTTCATTTCCCCCAAGAATGCCTGCCGCCTTGTCAAGCTGGCCTTTTCCAGATTGCCCGTTTGCCATCCTCGCATCTCCTTTTTGCTACTATCTCTTATCGTACCAACTCTGCTACTATTTGATATTTTAGCACTTAACGAAAGGTACTAAGATTTACATCAGTGCCAAGAAATTTCCATCCTCAATAACCTAGCATTTGGAAAAAGTAAACACGGATAAAATTTCTTGCTGAAATACTTCACTCCTAATTATCGCCACAATCCTTTGTCCCGAGAGTTAGCCTTCTTTTCTGTATACAAATTGTTCCTCAAGTTATTCGATACTTAAATTCAAGTGAACGTTGCAACACTGCAGACCAGAAAGGAAGCGCAGTGTATACGTTTCAAGAAAAGACTTACGAAAAGAAAGAGCAGATGCTAGAAGCAAGACGCAACTGCTATTTTGAACTCTTAAAGGCAGGGTCTAACAGCACTCAGGCAGCAAAAGCGGTCGGAGTATCTAAGCGCACAGCAAAAGTGTGGAGAAATGGCAGGAGTAGAAACTCTGGAAGAAACGAGGCTCCTGTTTTAGCTTGGTATGCTTTAGGCATGAATAAGCCAAAAGAAATAGACAGCTACTACCTCAGCCAGCAAGATCGAATAATTATTGCTGATAGCCTTATACACGGAGATAGTCTCCGCACTATTGCTGCAAGGATTAACAAGTCGGCGTCAACAATAAGTCGTGAAGTAAGGCGCGGATATGACTGTAAGACAGATCGCTATAACCCTTACCTAGCCCAACAAACTTCAACGAAAAATTTAGCTAGACCAAAGATGCGTAAACTTGAGATACATCCTAGGTTAAGGTCAATCGTGCAAGAAAAACTTAACCTCAAATGGTCGCCTGAACAAATATCAGCTTGGCTTAAGTGCAACTTCAGCGATAATGAAAGTATGCAGATATCTCATGAAAGCATCTACCAAGCACTGTATGTTCAGGCAAAAGGACAACTTAAGCGTGATGTAACGTCACACTTGAGGACAGGAAGAGTAGCGCGCAAAGCACAGGGCACCAAAGATAGACGAGGGCAAAGATACAAAGAGTCTGGAATCTCAATAGCTGACAGGCCGTTAGAGGTAGAAGACAGAGCAATACCAGGGCATTGGGAAGGAGACCTCATTGTTGGACGCGGGCATAAATCAGCCATAGGAACTTTAGTTGAGAGAAATACTCGCTACTGCATCTTAATACATCTTCCTTATCGTCATGATGCCTTTAGCATGCAAACAGCACTCATTGAAAAACTTAAAGACCTTCCAGATCACTTGCTAAAATCACTCACTTGGGATCAAGGCTCAGAACTCGCACTACATAGGCACATATCAAAAGAGCTAGACATGAAGATATACTTCTGCGATCCTCGCTCTCCCTGGCAACGTGGGAGCAATGAAAATACTAATGGGCTTTTGCGTCAGTACTTTCCAAAAGGAACAAACCTGTCAATATATAGCGAAGAAGAGCTTGATGCGGTAGCTTTTGAGCTTAACGGAAGACCCAGAAAGACGTTAGAGTGGGACAATCCGGCACAGAGATTTAATCATCTGATAGAATCAGCTTAACGCAGCCAGTGTTGCATCCACCGCTTGAATTCACCAGTCGGAAATCAAGCGGTCACTTCGGGTCTGCTTTTCGTTGTAGCGGACAAGGGCATCGTCGAACAACTCGCGATATACCAGCTTAAGATCTTCATTGCAATAGGAGACGTTGAGGCAGGAACGCTCTGGGTCAGTATTGGTTGCATGGAAGGTGCGGCTGTTGTGACTGACAGAACCTTTCCCCACCATAACGCTGATGGTTCTTTTCATGCCGGACACCCTCCTTCTCTTTTCGGTTGGTGTCCGGCGATAGCCGGGGTTTTGTTACTTTTTCCAAAAGTAACGCAAAAGCACTTTTGACACTGCGTATCAAAAGTGTCTTGCGCTCTGCGAGGCTCACAAACGTCGTCTAAGCGATTTTGTCTTAGCTGCATAGCTGCTCCTCCTTCATGCCGTCTACTGTCTGGGCTACCAGCCGAAGGGTGGCAAGAAATTCCTCATCTGCCTCGCCCGCCGATTCTAGCCGCTTGAGTTCTTGAAGTATGTCAGCCATTTGGTTTCGCAATGCCTTGTGTACGCGGGGGTTACCCTGCACAACAACTTCTCGCTCGGATATCCTACGCAGGAAATACTCCTGCTTCGTCAGCCCTGACAACTTGACACGGATATCGAGGTCAGCGCTTTCTTCTGGTGACATCCGAAATGCCACAGCGAGCGAGCGCCATCTCCCTTTTGAATCTGTCGATTTCTGCATCTTAGAATCCTCCTTCTTCTCGCTCATTATTAAGCTTGTCTGCCATTTCTATTTGCGTGGATGGGAACAGGTGCGCATAGCGGTAGGTGATGTCAATGCTTTCGTGTCCCAGCCTGCTTGCTATTGCCAGTGCCGAAAACCCCATTTCGATTAGCAGGGACACATGGGAGTGGCGTAGGTCATGGACACGAATTCGCTTAACGCCAGCCTCCTTGCTGCCCCTGTTCATCTCGTGGTGAAGGTAGCTCTTGCTTATCTGGAAGATGCGGTCATCAGGCTCGATGCCATAAAGCATTTTGAGGTACTCTTGCATTTCCTCGGCGAGTGCCTGAGGCATTTGGACGGTGCGAATACTCTTTGGGGTCTTGGGTGCGGTGATTACATCTTCGCCCTTCAGCCGTTGGTAGGACTTGGTGACGAAGATGGTCCTTTTCGAGAAGTCGAAATCTGATGGGGCGAGCGCAAGCATCTCCCCAAGTCTCAGTCCGCACCAATAAAGCACCTCAAAGGCGTAGTAAGAAACGGGTTTGTCCATCATCGCGTCTGCGAATTTGAAATACTCCTCCTTTGTCCAAAAGAGCATCTCTGTCGCTTCCTTTTTGCCAATCGGTCCAACCTTCGCAGCAACGTTTTCTTTTAGCTCGTAATGCCTGACGGCATGGTTAAGAATGGCTGAAAGCTGATTGTGAATCGTCTTCAAATAGGTAGGCGAATAGCCCTTGCCGCCAGAACCTCCGGATGCAAGCATCTCGTTTTGCCACGCAATGACATCCTTTGTCTGAATCTCGTTCATCTTCTTCTTGCCAAAGTAAGGCAGGAGCTTTGTTCGGATAATGTTTTCCTTCGTCATCCACGTATGCTCACGAATACGATTCTTCATGTCGCCGATATATACGACTACAAAATCCTCAAACGACATTGAAAGGTCTGCGGCTTTCTTTTCAAGGAACGAACGCTCCCAAGCGAGAGCCTCCCTTTTGGTAGGAAAGCCGCGCTTCATCTTCTGCTTGCGCTCTCCTGTCCAATCCGTGTAGCGGAAATAGGCGAGCCACGTATTTGTTTTGTCATCCTTATATGCGGTCATCATGCACTCTCCTCGCACCGTCGGTGTTGCCATAGAGTTTTTCGATGAAATACTGCCTACTTACCCGTCCGTTTATCGTAATGAAGCCTCGCTGCTCAAGCTCACCGTTCAGTCTTCGGATTAGTTTGTAGGCGTAAGCGGGCGAAACCCCAAGCTCGCTTGCTACTTCTTCCACTCTCAAAAAAGTCTTTCCTGCCATCTTTCCTCCGTATACTAAGCGTTTTTGTTTAACTATTCCTATTCTACTAAACATATTTGCTTTGTCAAGCGTTCCTGTGAAGATTTCTAACTTTTTTGTTTCATTTTTGCTTGACATTTTCTTGTATTGCATTGATACTTAAACATATTTGCTTATTTAGATTATCAGGAGGCTTACATAATGGCAGTTGGTGACCGCATAAAACGCATTCGCATTCTGCGAGATCTTACGCAAAGGGAACTTGGTCTTGCCGTAGGCTTTGAGGAGAACACAGCCGATGTGCGCATTGCTCAATACGAGACGGGTACGCGCACACCGAAAGAAGATATGCTGCAAAAGATAGCTGCGGTTCTTGATGTGAACTATCGCTCCATCTACGAGCCAACGCTTTACGCAGCAGAAGACTTGATGTATACCCTATTTGAGCTTGACGAGCACTACAATCTTTCCATACATGACTTTGATGGGAAGAAGTGCATCGCGTTTAATAGAAAACTGCTTGATGACTTTATTGCAGAATGGCAGGTGCGCAAAAGAGACCTAGACGATGGGACTATTAGTAGAGCCGAATACATGGAATGGAAACTGAACTGGCCACAGACTGCTGATGACCTTGGCAAGCACGAGCCGAAAAAACAATGGCGCAAAACGCCAAAAACAACTGACTAGATTACCCTACTCGAAGTTTTTGCTATCAGAGTGCTATCGGCAAAACTTCAGCACCGCGCTTGACCAGCCGCTTCTCCCCCTTTGGCATTACTCCCACTCGACGGTGCCGGGGGGCTTGCTAGTTATGTCATAAACAACGCGGCTTACTGTAGGAACAACATCAGTAATACGCTGTGAGATACGGGCTAGAACATCATGGGGCAATTGAACATACTGGGCCTGCATAAAGTCATTAGTAGCGACAGCTCGCACCGCCACCACAGGACTATAAGCCCGCTTGCCTTCGCGAATCCCGACACTATAGGTATCTGTCATTACTGCGAAATACTGGTCAGGACTTTGATCTAGGATATCTAGTTCTTCGCGAACTATTGCATCTGCTAAGCGCAGCATGTCTAGCTTTTCTTTAGTGACTTCACCTATGCAGCGAACCGCCAAACCAGGACCTGGAAAGGGTTGACGCTGTACTAAATAATTAGGCAAGTCAAGCATTATCCCTAACGTACGAACTTCGTCCTTATAAAGACCTGCAAGTGGTTCAACCAGCCCTACAAATGCAAGATCTTCTGGTAAGCCGCCTACATTATGATGGCTTTTAATGTTTTCATGACCATCTTTGCCTGATTCAATGATATCGGGATAAATGGTTCCTTGCGCCAGATAAGGAATATCTCCCAGCTTTGCGGACTCTTCTTCAAATACGCGAACAAATTCTTCGCCTATGATTTTGCGCTTTGCTTCAGGATCAATGATTCCTGTCAGCCTGCCCAGAAAGCGATCTGCTGCATCCACGCGGATAAAGCGCAAATCCTTATCTACAAATGCTGCTTCTACCTGATCGCCTTCATCTAAGCGCATTAAGCCATGGTCAACAAATATGCAAGTCAACTGTCCAGGAATTGCACGCGACAACA
>Ga0131853_10011332_pt1 | contig 16318 bp, 11 predicted proteins | sample TergutLab28metaG_FD_92764 | JGI IMG/M metagenome (GOLD analysis project Ga0131853, IMG submission 92764) | Labiotermes labralis P1 segment gut microbial communities from Petit-Saut dam, French Guiana - Lab288 P1 (version 2) (version 2) | ecosystem: Host-associated > Arthropoda: Insects >...
CTAGCCGCCATTCCATTACAAACATAACAACGAAGATACCGATAAAGGTAGCGATGTTGACCACAATAAAAGGCACCCCGTCAACAAAGAACCAGTAGATATTCCTGGAGTCTCTGCTGACCCGGTTCATAAGTGCTCCCGTACGCTTGGATACATAGAAGCCTACACTTAAACGCTGCATAGCTTCAAAGATTCTGATTTGCAGGTCATAAATAATCCAAGGCATAGTCCTTGCCAGTACAACCCCCTGCAGCATCTCGAATCCAGTGTTTACTACTCTGATTGCTACAATAACAAGTACCGCAAGACCGACCATCCTATACCATGCGCCTTCTGGGTTGATGACTTCATCAATAAAGAAAGCTGTTCCGATATAGGGTGCAAGAATGGACAGCCCTGTAATTGCAAGCATAACTGCCATAACTGCGGCAACCTTGCCCCTATAGAACTTGAAAAAGCCCAGTAGTCTAAAGAAAATCGACATCTTGTCTGTACACTTTGGGCAGAGTTTGCGCTCAGGCTCCGGATAGCGGGTTCCGCATTTTGAGCAGAACAAGCTATCGTCTACGGTTACCTCACGTAGGGGGTCAACTCCTTCACGGATGTTTTTTACGACTTTTATCAGCCTGTCGGCAAAGCCTAATAGCCCCAGTGAGAACAGCAAGAGTAGCTTTTTCTCTATTTCTACGGGAGGAGAGTCGGATTTTTCAGTTTCTTCATTTTTATCCTCTTCCCCAGTTACCGAAAGCAGACGGCAAGTAGAGAGCAGCTTATCGGTTTTAAGCTCTCCCAACTCAGCCAGGGGATAGGTTTCCACTTTTTTGGTTGTGTACTGGGATACTATCCTGCGTGCCCCTTCGGTTTTAACCACTTCTTCTAGCCCGTACAATATGTATAAGCTAATATTGTCCACGGCTACGTATACATCAGCAAAATCGCCTTCAAGAGTCAAATCAGTATGGATGGCATAAATAAGCCCATCCGGAGATATACCGTTTGCCGCGAAAGCAGCCTTCATATAACCGGGAACGGGTTCCTTCAGCTGAACTTCGTCACCCTCCCGAGAGGCTCTTTTTTTCGAGCTGTTTTTATCTTTCACAAAATTACCTCCTTGCTGAAACGTTAATGCGCATACACAGCTATTAAAGCACAAGTAATACCATGAGCCAATATGAAAAATAAGTTAAACCATTTTTTATTTGCTAAGAAATTGCATTCGCAATTTCGCTGTAGCCTGTCGGAAACAAAAGTGGCGGAGCCGTTTTGTTTATTCATCGATATTCAAAGCTCGGGGGATGATACACGACATTTTACAAAGATTCAACGATATTTTGTGAATTATGCACAATAGATGCTTTTTCATAAAAAATTACACATTGAGAAGAAATCCCATCATTTACGCGGATTTATTAATCCAATACTTGACAGTAAGCCTCATACATTCTATGCTTTTCACAAATTAACCCAATGTGGAGAAGGCGAGTGGCAGAATGTTCCTAACAAAAGAATGTGATTATGGCGTAAGGGTAATCAGGGCACTGGCAGATGGCAGTAAAAAAACAGTGGAAGCAATTGCAATAGGGGAGCATATACCCAAAAAATACGCATATAAAATCGTAAAGAAGCTAGAAAAAGGTGGGTTTATTTTTAGCATAAGAGGTCGAACTGGCGGATATCAGATACTCAAACCCCTTGATAGCTTTACTCTAGTAGATATCGTGGTGGCAATAGATCCAGACCGCTATCTTAACGAATGCCTGCGTGCCGACTCGGAATGCCATTTCAAACTCCAGGATGATGTTTGCAATGTACACAAGGAGCTTGCGCGATTACAGGAGCAAGTAATTGCTGCACTCAGCGCAAAAACCATGGACGAAATACTATATGTTAAAAGCGCATAACCAAGATATATAAATATGGAGGGTGCAATGTTTGAGCATAGATTAAGCGGTGTTTTGGCTCATCCTACATCGTTTCCTTGCCCATATGGTATTGGGGATTTGGGAACGGGAGCTTACCGATTCATAGATTTTTTACATGCAGCAAATCAAAAACTCTGGCAAGTATTGCCCTTGGGACCAACAGGCTACGGGGACTCTCCTTATCAGAGTTTTTCCAGTTTTGCAGGAAATCATTACATGATTAGCCCGGAATTGCTAAAAGAACAGGGCTGGCTTACCCAGGTCGACCTGGGATGCCCTGGGTTTGACTCAAGAGCCGTGGATTACGGCTCTATGATCGAATATAAAATGGGCTTACTGAGAAAGGCTTACACCGCTTTCAAAACTCAGGCAACACAAGCGGACAAAAATCGCCTTGCAAAGTTTGCAAAAGAGAATAAGCATTGGCTGCCTGATTACGCGCTGTTTATGGCTTTGAAGGACTATCATGGCGGAGAGCCTTGGATAAAATGGGCTCCTGAACTTGCAAACCGTGAGCCTAAAGCTCTTGCCGAAATAAAAGTTAAGCTTGCAGATGAGATAAACTTTACAATTTTTCTTCAGTGGGAGTTTTTCCGCCAGTGGTCTAAACTACGGTCATACGCGGCAAAAGCCGATATTAAAATAATAGGAGATATCCCTATTTTTGTTGCGATGGACTCTGCTGATATTTGGGCTGCGCCTGAGCTGTTCCAGCTTGGTGAAGACGGCAACCCCACAGCAGTTGCCGGGGTGCCGCCGGATTATTTTAGTGAGACAGGGCAGCTCTGGGGTAATCCACTTTATAAATGGGAAGCACACAAAGCTACCAACTACGAATGGTGGGGTAAGCGTGTTGCTGCAGTACTTGAGTTTGTTGATATTATAAGAATAGATCATTTTCGTGGTTTTGAGTCATATTGGGCTGTACCTTTTGGTGCGGAGACTGCAATAAAGGGTAAATGGCTCAAAGGCCCCGGCAGGGCATTTTTCACAGCAATGAAAGCACAACTTGGACAGCTTCCAATTATTGCAGAGGATCTGGGTATTATTACTCCTGCGGTGGATAAACTAAGAACCAGCCTAAATCTGCCCGGTATGAAAGTGCTGCACTTCGCCTTTGATCCGGAAGCAAAAAGTGAATACTTACCTCATATGTATGATGACAAACTGACAATAGTCTATACCGGCACCCATGATAATGATACGACCATCGGTTGGTATCAGGACGCCCCCGAAGTAGAGAAGGACTATCTTAGGCGATATATGAATATCTCCGGTGATAACATAGCCTGGGATATGATACGACTAGCTTTTAGTACTTCGGCAATATATGCAATTGTCCCGCTACAGGATGTGATGAGTTTAGGTGCTGAAGATAGGATGAACCGTCCGGGATGCAGTATGGGCTGGTGGCGGTTTAGATATACAGATGATATGCTAAAAACGGAAGATGCGCAGGGGCTTAGCTATCTCTCGGAACTTTTTCATAGAAATTGCATTGAATAATTTATATGGATAAAATAAAAACTAAGGAGGGGGTGCTGTGTCTCGGGTGAAGCTTGCAGTGGTTTTCACGGTTCTGCTTTTAGCAGTTGTAAGCTTCAGCTACTTTGTGGGGGTGCTACTTAGCGACAGTGGTTATGCTGTATTGGCAGGATTACAAACACCCCCTGAGCCTACTCCCGTACCACCACCGGAGCCAACTCCCAGCCTCGAGCCTACTCCTGACCCGACACCGGAACCTACCCCCGAACCTACCCAAGCCCCAATCCATACCGCTCGTATCGCCTTTGCTGGTGACCTGATGCTCCACGAAGAGCAGCTAGATGCTGCACGCACGGGGCATAATACCTTTGATTTCAATTATAAATTCAGGTACATAGCTCCATATCTACAAGCCCCGGATTTCGCCATCGGTAATCTGGAAACAACCCTGGTGCATACCCCCCGGGGTTATTTTGGCTGGCCTTTATTCCGTTCGCCCAGAGCTTTTGGCGAGGCAATAAAAAATGCCGGTTTTGATATGGTAACCACAGGCAATAACCACAGCTTTGATGACTTTGTTCATGGGGTGCGCTCTACAATTGAAATTCTTAATGATATCGGTTTAGGCTTTACCGGTACCTATCTCACTCCTGAATGTCGCGATGAAATAAAAGTGGTAGATATAAACGGCTTTACCTTTGCCTTTGTAAATTTCACAATGCACACCAACGCTATTGATCTTGGGCATTATAATTTCATGGTGAGAATTGTCTACCACGACCTGGTAGAGCAAGCCACAATTGACTATGAAATGATAGCGGAAAGCCTTGCCCGAGCTCGTGCTTTAAATCCGGATTTTGTAATTGCACTCCCCCATATCGGTATAGAATACTACGGTACAATGAATCAGCAAGGTGCAGGTCACCGGAATGATATCTTCAATTTTATAGACACCCGCTGGTATAACTGGATGCGCACCCTGCATTTTATGCTGGAGTCAGGGGCAGACATAGTAATGAACCACCACCCGCACACCTTGCTACCCGCAGAGTTTGTATATGTAACCAACCCAGACGGCACAATGCGTCGTGGGTTTATCGCGTATTCTATGGCAAACTTTGTCTCAGCACAGTACACCTGGCCAAGGGATACCAGCGCGATTTTCTACTTAGATTTCAGAAGGGTAGGGGACGGTCTGGCGGAATTGGTAGGAGCGGCATACACCCCAACCTGGGTACGCAGACGTGACATGACCCACGGTAATTTCGATTTCACAGTCTTCCCGGTACATGAAGCACTGCGCCGCATAAACGAAGGCGACACCGCAGGCTTTAGAGCCACAGACATAGACCGCCTACGCCGCGCTCAACTGGATGTAACCCATATGCTATCCGGTGAGCCTATTCCTGAGGCGTATATGCGGAGTGAATATGTTATCAATAGATTTAGGTTGATAGAAGAAGAGCCAGGGCTGCCGCTTTGGGGGACGTTGCCTTGGAGGTAATACATCACGTATGATATAATGGTTGAAAAATATGGAAAGCAGTGATGCATGTGGCGATTAGCAAAATAACAATAAGCGATTTTACGGTTTTTAATGATGTCATTATTGAGTTGAGTAACCGGGTCAACGTTTTTGTTGGTGAAAATGGAACCGGTAAAACCCATCTTCTAAAACTATTATATGCTGGCAGTATTATTCACAAAAAAGAAAAAACACATTCAATGAAAGACTTGTTTGGATATGTGCCTATCGTTGATGGTATGCTTTTTCATATAAACGATCAAGCATATATATATAAAACAGTGTCGTATGAAGATAGTACAGGTACATTTAGGCTAATAAAGGGAACACCGCAGATTAATATAACGATTAATAGGTCAGCGGATATGGTTTTTATACCTACCAAGGATATTCTTTCACATTCCAAAGGATTGATTCCAATGACGAAAAAGTACTCAAGGGAAATGCCATTCGACAAAACATACTTGGATATAATTGAAAAAGCAAGTCAGTGGAAGCTTGATAGCATCCCAGATATAGCGAAAAGTATACTTCCCATTCTAGAAAGAGAAATAGGAGGTAAAGTACTTTTCGAAAATGATACATTCTATACTATTAAGGACAACGGGACGAAAGTAAGTTTTGACCATGAAGCAGAAGGATTCAAAAAACTTGGGCTACTGTGGCAATTACTCATGAACGAAAGCATCACAGAAAATACGATTTTGTTATGGGATGAACCAGAGTCAAATATTAATCCTAAATTAATACCTGATTTAGTGGAAATAATTTTAGAGCTATCTCGCAATGGTGTGCAGATTTTTATGGCGACTCATGATTATTTTTTACCAAAATATGTAGAGGTATTGGCAAAGGAATCGGATGATGTTGCATTTCATTCATTATACATGACAGATGATGGTGTAAAATGTGAAACTAGCGATAAATTTACTACCCTTAGGAATAATGACATACTTGAGGAAAAAGTTAAGCTGTACGAAGCAGAAGTTGAAAAGGTGATGCAATAATGGAGTATATAGAGTCAGGTATGGATTTTTCACCACTTTTTATCCACGATAACTCTATCTACATAGAGAAGTCAATGTTCCGTAAAAAGCTCGATGTTGGTGTGAAGACAGTCGAGTTCATATCTTTGCAATCAAAACATAAGCTGTGTTTTATCGAAGCCAAGACCAGTGCTCCAAACCCAAATAATCCAGACAATAAAGATAATGTAAACAACTACTATCAAGATATATTGGAGAAAATACAACATTCACTAGATCTTTTCGTTTCGAAAGAGGTTTGTATAAATGAAGATTCGGAAAATGAGTTTCCAGCTCAGCTTGCTAATGTAAAAATAGCCGAGCAAAAAATTATTTTTATATTGGTTATAAAGAATCACAAAAAAGAATGGTGCTCAGATGTGCTGGATTTCTTACATCGCAGATTGATTGCACTCAAAAAAATTTGGAAGACTGATATTGCTGTGCTAAACAGCGATGTTGCACGAAAAAAGAAGATTATTTTATAGAAAAGCACATGCCATCTCAGATATGAGACAGCATGTGCTTTTTTCACATAACTTTCGAGTCGAAGCAGTTATTAGCTTGCTTTTTCCAAAAGAACCTTCTTAGCAACATCAGCAGCGGAGGCTGCGTCTGGAGTGTAGTAGTCTGCGCCTATGGATTGGCAGAAGCTGTCTGTTATTGGGGCTCCGCCTACCATTATTGTTACTTTGTCGCGGTAGCCTTTTTGGGTGAATAGGTCTACTACGTTTTTCATTTCGTTCATGGTGGTGGTAAGTAGGGCTGAGCAGGCTACTACTGTTACGCCTTCGTTTTCAAATGCTTCTACGAAGCGTTCGGCTGGTACGTCTACGCCTAAGTCTACTACTTCTATGCCCTTACCTTCGAACATCATGCGAACCAGGTTTTTACCTATATCGTGGAGGTCGCCTTTTACTGTGCCCAGGGCGGCTTTGCCGATTGCTTGCACGCCTGCTTCCATAAGATGGGGCTTGAGAACTTGCATCCCTGCGCCCATTGCGCGTGCTGCTACCAGCATTTCCGGTACATAGATTTCGTTGTTTTTGAATTTTTCACCAACTACGTCCATTGCGGCTAGTAGACCTTCGTCCAGGATTTGCTTGGGTGTTAAGCCCTCATCAATTGCCTGTTGTACCATTGCTTCTACATCTTTTTTCTTGCCTTTTTGCAAGCTTTCAGAAATTTGTGTGCAAATGCTCATGTCATTTCTCCTCTCGGGGGAAGAATTATTCCAAACGCCTTGGTGGCGGTATTTGGTTATGCAGTAAAGAGCTTTCGTACTTCTTCTTCTGTTAGTAAATTAATAAAGCTGCCGCCTTCTGTTATTACTGAGTCAATGAGACCGCGCTTTTTTTCTTGCAGAGCCATGATTTTCTCTTCGATTGAATCCTTGGCTACTAAATTAAAGACTTGAACCGCGTTTTTTTGTCCATAGCGGTGAGCTCGGTCTGAAGCCTGATCCATCACGGAGGGGTTCCACCATGGGTCGTAGTGGATTACAACATCGGCTCCCGTAAGGTTTAATCCGGTGCCTCCCGCCTTTAAGGAAATCAGGAAAACGTCCTTTTCACCTTCGTTGAAGCGGGTGGTCATTTCCATGCGCTCCTTGGCTTTTGTTGCCCCGTCCAGGTAGAAATATGATATAGGATTATCGGATTTGTCAAGCTCTTTTTTAAGCATGTCTAGCATAGCGGTAAATTGGGAAAACAGCAATACCCTATGACCGGAATCTATTGCGATTTGAATAGTTTCAAGTGCCAAAGCAAGCTTGCCGCTTCCGCCATTGTATTCTTCCAGGAAAAGACCTGGATGACAGCAGATTTGCCGCAGGCGTGTAAGCTGGGCTAGTATGCGCATACGGTTATCCGCAAAGGCATTTTCCGCCACAATAGCGTCCAATGCGCCCTTTGCTTCCATGAGATGTGCCATATATATCTTTTTCTGCTCGGGAGTCAGCTCCGCCGGTAGGGTGGTCTCAGTTTTATCCGGTAGCTCTTTGAGTACGTTACCCTTTACCCGGCGCAGTACAAATGGGGCTATCTGCTGCCTGAGTGCTGCTGCCTTGGTCGGGTCGGAATCCTTTATTATCGGTGTCTCATAAAGCCGCTGGAACTTATGAGCGGAATGCAAATATCCCGGCATAATAAAATCAAAAATAGACCATAGCTCCGTTAGAGTGTTTTCGATTGGGGTGCCGGTAAGGGCAAAGCGTACTCTGCCGTTAAGCTCCTTGATACTCTTTGCTGCTTGCGTAGAGGGGTTTTTTATGTTCTGTGCCTCGTCGGCTATTATATATGCGAATTTCATAAATTCGTAATGCTCAATATCCCGCTTGAGCATGTCATAAGTAGTGATAAAAATATCAATGTCAGGGGTCATAAGTAAGTCCCGTCGTTTGTCCGGTAAGCCGCTTACGACCTGGGTTTTGAGTTTTGGAGCGAATCGCTTGATCTCATTTTCCCAGTTATACAGCAGTGATGTTGGCGCAACTACCAGGGATATCTGGTTTTTGCGCCGCTCGCTAAGCAGCAGTGCTATTACCTGCAGGGTCTTACCCAGACCCATGTCATCGGCGAGTATGCCACCAAAACCGTAGTAGCTCAGGGTTTTAAGCCATGTGTAGCCGGTTTTTTGATATTCACGTAGGGTGCTTGACAGGCTCTTTGGTACGGCGAAGCCCAATGCCTCGTTGTTGCCAAAATGGCTGATAAGTTTTTCAAAATCGGTGTCACGGTTGAGGGTATGGGTTTTTGCTACCGAGCCGGTGCGGGTGAGTTCGTCTACATATAAGGCTTTGTATGCGGGAAGGGTTAGGTTTTCTCCATCTATATCCTTCTTGCTTATGTCCAGGCTGTCCATTAGTTTTGCGGTGGCGGCAATAGCTTCGTTATCCATTTCCAAAAAGCGACCGTCTTTGAGTCGGAAATATTTTTTCTTTGCTCTGTAAGCTTCTAATGCCTCCAGCAGCTCGCCTAAATCATAGCCGGAATCCTCCAGGCTTACATTGAGAAGGTTGCCTGACAGGCGAAGCCCCATTTGTGGAGCGTGGGGGCGCACAGTTTTGGACTGCAAATCTTCGCTTATATATACTTCTGCATTTTGCTTGAGGCTTTCTATGCCTGATGTGAGGAAGGAATAAACCAAGTCGTTGCCGCTGAGTCGATATAGCCCGCGGGCGGTGTCTTCGTAAAAGCCCAGAGCTGTTATGCGGCGTTTTATTGCGTACTCGCTTACGCTGTCTCGGATTGTGGTGGATTCATCGTTTCGTAAGGGGTTTATTACATCATCGTCATAATGAAATTCCAAACGGGCTGTAATATCTGACCCATCGCTATCGAAATATATAAGCGAAAGCAAATCCAAATCCTGTGCCACAGGGGCAACCCCGATCACACTGTCGATAACTCCCATGCGGGTAAGCTGCGGAAGCACAACTGAAAGAAAACGACGCTCATCTGCTCCGGCAAAGATCACTTCCCCCTTGGGAGAATCGTTTAACGCCTTGAGCAAGAACACAAGCAATCGTCCATCGGATTTTGGAAGCCGATTAAGTCTCCCCTGGGTGAACATATATAGAGCCTTCTGCCCCGTAAGTGACCTGAACGGAAATGGGTTAAGCTGTAGGTTTGTGCCCTCTTCTTTATGTGTAACCTGGATGCTTAAAAACGGCAGCCCATCCGCCAGCATTAGCTGACTTCCAAAATCAGAAGCGGCTTCCAGTAGCTGCCCCTGCATAATTTCGAAAAATTCGTCGATATTGCGTTCGGTAAGATAGACCTCCCGGCGGCTGGATTGGGAGCGGTGAATATACTGGAGTTGACGGCTTAGCCGTTTGCCGATTTCTGAGTACAGCTCTTCTTCCTTTACAATGAAATCCAGTATTGCCTGGCTTTTTTCATCAAAAATATCCCGTCTATGCGCAATTGTAAGCCCCTGCCCATAGGTTACGGTCTCTTCGCGTTTATATGCGGCAACAAATGCTGGAATGCTCTTTACCACATACATGCGACCGGTGCCTATTGTCAGTGTTAAGTGAATGTCGCGCTTGCCGGCGCAGTTTAAAATCGGTACAAGCCGTACAGATTCACCGGTTGGGGCTAGGGTCAGGTCTTCGTCTATGCCTTCGAAAATAAGCTTTTCCAGATTATCTGTAAGCGATTTAGCATGTGGGGTAGTCTTTTGGGGTGTCTGCCCTTCGGCATGGGCAAAAAGGGCAGCAACAACATGTTTGCAAGCTCCTCGCCAGATGCTATGCGATTCGCAGCTGCAAGAATAGTGTGAAAGAGTGCCGTCGGGGTTTATTCGAAGAACCACATCGTAATTTTTGTAGTTACCCTCAATTGTGGCGCGGATAAGACTATCGCCCTCTGTTTCTTCTGCAAGCTTGAATGAAAGAAGCTTGCCGTCGCGGTAGTAGCGTTCACCACGCTCGTATACGTCTGCGTTTGAGCTTAAATTAAGGATATTACCCTTAGTAATTATAGAATGTGAGGCAGGCAAGATTTTTCCCTCCGGCGGGTTTTTTGTTTTTTATGGCAATAATTAATTAAGAAAAAAATCCCCGAAATAATTTCAGGCAGTATTTTTCAGTATCTCATTGTATTATAGCATGAGGAAGTTTAAGTGCAAGTATAATTTTTCACGAAAACAACCGTTGCACCCGGCGGGGGCGGGGGTGACGATCATAGATTTATCAGTGTCAAGTTTGACAAAATTGAACCGGATAGATAAAGTGCCACATAAGGACAATCCAGGAGGGAATATGTGCGGTTTTTGCGGATTTACAGGTCAGTTTGGTGACAATAGTTTACTTATCGGTTCCATGATGGACAAAATTGTCCACCGAGGCCCCGATTCTGTAGGAACTTATCTAGGCGAGGGCATTACATTAGGCTTCAGGCGGCTTGCAATTAACGACCTGGAGGGAGGCTCTCAGCCTTTATATAACGAAAGTAAAAATCTGGTGATGGTCTTAAACGGCGAGATTTATAATTATCATGAGCTGCGTAAAGAGTTGGAGGAAAAAGGTCATAACTTTGCCACCGACACCGACGCGGAAGTGGTGCTACATTCATATGAAGAGCATGGTACGGAGGCTTTGGCACATTTGCGTGGGATGTTTGCATTTGTGCTATATGATATGGAAGCAAAGCGGCTGTTTTGCGCCCGCGATCATTTTGGGATAAAGCCCTTCTACTATTTTCATAAAGATAATGAATTTATATTCGGCTCGGAAATTAAAGCATTCCTCCCTCATCCTGAGTTTACCCCGGTTCTTAATGAAGAAGCACTCACGCAGTATCTGACATTTCAATATTCGGTATTGCCTGAGACATTTTTCAAAGGAGTGTACAAGCTGCTGCCCGGGCATTTTATTACATGGGAAAACGGCGAGCTTAACACACACCGATATCATTCAAATAAATTCGCCCCAACGGAAATGAGCCGCGAGGAAGCTGTTAATATGATTGACGCGGCGGTACAAGAATCTATATCAACCCACATGAAAAGCGATGTAGAGATAGGCTCGTTTTTATCCGGTGGTGTTGATTCCAGCTATGTTGCAGCCTGCTTTGGCGGCAGCAAAACCTTTACCGTTGGCTTTGAATATGAAAAATACAGTGAAATCGAATACGCGGCGGCACTCTCTGATGCAATCGGTGCAGAGAATATCTCAAAGGTCATTTCCAATGAGGAATATTGGGAAACCTTGCCAAAGGTGCAATATCATATGGATGAGCCCCTTGCCGACCCATCGGCTGTGGCATTGTACTTTGTCAGTCGTGAAGCGGCAAAGCATGTAAAGGCGACTTTGAGTGGAGAGGGAGCTGACGAGCTTTTCGGCGGATATAATATTTATCGTGAGCCGATAAGCTTGCGTTTTCTTGCTGCTTTGCCAAAACCATTGCGAAAGTTGCTTGCAGCCATTGCGGGATTGCTACCTCAGGGCACCAAGGGACGTAGCTTTTTTATACGGGGAGCCAAGACCGTCGAGGAGCGATTTATCGGCGGGGCGTATATGTTTACTCCTAAAGAACGCGATGCAATATTAAAACAGCCCGGCGCGATAGACCCAACAGAGATAACCCGACCATTTTATGACCAGGTAAAAAATGCCGATGATATTACAAAAATGCAATACTTGGACATGCATCTATGGATGGTTGGGGATATTCTATTGAAAGCTGACAAAATGAGCTCGGCACACTCTCTTGAGGTACGTGTTCCCCTACTTGACATAGAGGTTTTTAAAACCGCGGCGAAGCTGCCAATCAAGCACAAAGTAAGCAAAAAAGGCACAAAGCTGGCTTTCAGGGAGGCAGCGGCAAAGCATATCCCGGCAGAGGTTGCTTCCCGGCGAAAATTAGGTTTTCCGGTGCCTGTCAGGATTTGGCTACGAGAAGAAAAATATTACGAAAAAGTCAAAGGATATTTCACTAGCGAAGCCGCAGCGCAGTATTTTATAACTGATGCATTGGTGGAGTTGCTGGACGCACATTATAATGGGAAAAAAGATAATAGCCGCAAGATATGGACTGTGTTTATGTTTTTTGTTTGGTATGAGGTGTATTTTGTTGACCGGTTTTGATGATAGTGTCAAAACTTGAAAAGTAACGCTTTTCAGTTTTGATGACAGCGACGAAAGCGATTGAATCTATAGACAGACTGAGGAGGGTTTTTTTTTATGTATACAAGCAAATGCCCCGAGGACACAGCTAAACTTGCCGCCGAACTCGCAAAGAAAGCTGCACCCGGTGATATAATTTGCCTTAAAGGGCTCCTAGGAGCTGGTAAAACTGTATTCGCCCAGGGCTTTGCTAAAGGCTTGGGTTACACCGGTCAAGTAACCAGCCCTACCTTTACAATAATGAAAATCTACGAAGGCGGTCGATTGCCGATTTATCATTTTGATTTATACAGATTAGAAGGCGGTGCTGCCGAACTTGAAGGGATAGGCTATGAGGAATACTTCTACGCAGACGGCGTAACCCTGATAGAATGGCCTGAAATGGCACCGGAGGTCATACCTGATGAAGCCATGATGATTGAGTTTGAGATTAATGGAGATGCAAGGGAAATTAAGGTGATTACATGAAAATACTTGCCATAGACACATCCGGTAAGCAAGCCGGAGCCGCCATCATGGATGAATACATAACCATTGGCGAGATTTGCATAAATGCACAAAGCGGGTCGAAGAGCTTTCATCATTCCCAGATTCTAATGCTGGCGGTGGAGCGGTTGTTTTCGCTTTCCGGAATGGAGCTTGGGGACATGGATTATGTCGTGTATACTTCCGGTCCCGGCTCTTTTACGGGCTTGCGGATTGGTGCGTCTACTGCACTTGGACTAGCTCGCGGGATAAATAAACCTGCCATAGCGGTTCCTACCCTGGATGCGTTGGCATACAATATGCTATGTGTAAATGAGGGAATGCTTGTTGTACCGCTGATGGATGCGAGGCGTGGGCAAGTTTATGGTGCTGTATATCGGAAGGAAGCAGGGGAGTTTATAAGGCAGACAGATTATTTTGCGTGTAGTATCGAGGATGCACTTGTAATGATTGACTCCACGGCTGTTTTCCTAGGCGACGGCACCGATGCCAACAAAGCCACAATACAAAACCTCTGTGTGGGTGCTGAATTCGCACCGGAAAACGCCAACCGTCAACGTCCCGCAAGTGTAGCCCTTTGCGCTCTTCACCAAATTAAAACTACTCCACCGCCACCGTCTGGCACTGAGCCGGTTGAAATCATATATATACGAGACCCGCAAGCTGTACGCAATCAGAAAAAAACATGATAACCATAACCCAAATGACCCCAGCCCATCTACAACAAGTTTACGATATAGAATCCCATTCCTTCTCCGACCCATGGGCTTTAGATGAAATCCTATGGGAAATCAAAAGTGCTATATGCCATGTAGCGATAATAAACGGTCAAGTTGCAGGTTATACAGTTATGCGCCATATAATAGACGAAGGGCATATACTCAATATCGCAGTACATGAAGACTACCGCGGTAGCGGCATAGGTTCCGCTCTGATGGAAGGTTTAATCGCAACTGCTCATACCCGCGAAATGGCAAGCATAACCCTGGAAGTAAGAATAGGCAACCGCGCCGCAATGGCACTTTATCATAAATATGGCTTTAAGGTGGAAGGCTATCGCCGTGGGTTTTATTCATACCCTACGGAAGATGCGGCAATAATGTGGAAGTATATAATCCCCCGAGGTGTATAAATGACCCCAAGAGAATTAACCTGGCAGGAACTTAAATTTTTCTACGAAGACATCGAAAATGAAAAAACAAGTGGCGAAGCTTCTTCGCAAAAATTAATAGGTCAGCCCAGAGCCTCCCAGGCTTTGCGTTTTGGCTTGCAAATGAAGGACAAAGCTTATCACATCTACATTACCGGGCAAATCGGTACAGGGCGCACGACCTTTGCTAAATCTTATGCCAACCAAATTGCTGCAACCGAGGCGACCCCTCCAGATATTTGCTATGTTTATAATTTCGAAAATCCTAAGTGTCCAAAGCTCCTGACACTACCAGCAGGAACAGGTCAACCCCTTAAAGACAGCAAGATTGAACTAATGAACCGCCTGGTAAGCGAGTTGCCCAAGACCTTCTCAAGCAAAGACCATGAAACCAAAAAAAACGAAGTCATAGATGTGTTCAAAAATAAACGAGATGATATTATAAAAGAAATGACCGAAGAAGCCCGTACCCAGGACTTCGGTGTAAAAAACACCTCTAGCGGGATTTATTTCATGCCAATTGTAGATGGCGAAGTAATCTCCGAGGAGCAGTACGAAGCCCTTTCTCAGGAAGAAAAGGACAGTATCTCTGAAAATAGTGTATCCATACAGAAACGTGCCGCAGAAGTAATGCGAAAAATCCGCGATTACGACAAGCGCACAAAGAAAGCCGTCGAAGAGCTGGAGTACTCACTTGCTTTATTTACCGTAGGGCATCATATGAATGATATAATCCAAGCCTTCGCTCATGAAGCCAATATTCACGCGTATCTCAAGGATGTAAAAGAGGATATCCTTGAAAATATCGCTGAATTCCTAGCAGATGATGCCGAAGAAGAAGAGGCAATGCAAACCATTCTGCCCTGGTACAGCAAGAAATCCAACGAGGATGTGCTCACCCGCTATAAAATAAATTTGATAACCAACAATGCCGAGCAAAAAGGAGCACCTGTAGTAGTAGATTACAATCCCAGCCACACGAATCTGGTAGGGGAAATTGAGTATGACAACGAGTTTGGTAATTTCTCTACGGATTTTATGAAAATAAAGCCGGGGTTACTTCATCGTGCTAATGGTGGTTATTTAATACTCCAGGCTCAAGATGTTCTTGGCAGCCCTCACGCATGGGAGACGCTGCGCCGCAGTCTGATAACGGGTCAAATCGTAACCGAACCGCTTAGAGAATACAACACGGTAGCGGTCAGCGGAATAAAGCCTGAGCCAATTCCACTGGACGTAAAAATAATCCTAGTAGGCGGAGGCTTCTATTACGACCTGTTATGGACTTACGATGATTATTTCGAAAAGCTATTCAAAATCCGAGTAGATTTTGATTATGAAATGAAATTAAACCATGAAAACATGGCTGAGTTATCCCGTTATGTAAGGGGCTGGGCAGCAAAGGAAAACTCCCTGCCCTTTGAAGACGCGGCAATCGGCAGATTAATAGAATACTCCGCCCGTCTGGCTGAGCGCAAAGACCGCCTAACAACCCGGTTTAACCGCCTGTCGGAAATCCTGGCGGAAGCAACAGCCTGGGCAAAAATCGAAAATGCTAATGCCGTTTCCCAAAACCATATCGTAAGAGCGATCCGCGAGCGAGATTATCGCTTAAATATGTACGAAGAAAAACTAAGCGACCTGATAGAAGAAGACTCAATTATGATCTCAACCGAAGGCAGCAAGGTAGGTCAAATCAACGGTCTTGCAGTCCTAGACACAGGCGACTATGCCTTTGCCAAGCCCAGCAGAATAACCGCAACGGTGTACATGGGCAAAGCCGGAATTGTAAATATAGAAAAAGAAGCAGAAATGTCCGGTCAAATCCATGATAAAGGAGTCCAGGTAATCATAGGCTACCTAGGGCAGACCTACGCGCAGGACTTCCCGCTAACCTTGAGCTGTAGAATCTGCTTTGAGCAAAACTACAGCGGTATTGACGGGGACTCCGCCTCATCCACGGAGCTATTCGCAATCATAAGTGCCTTGACTGGTTTACCCATACGCCAAGATATAGCTGTTACCGGCTCGATAAATCAACACGGAGAAATCCAGCCGATTGGAGGTACTACTTTCAAAATCGAAGGCTTTTTC
>Ga0131853_10011338_pt1 | contig 16309 bp, 7 predicted proteins | sample TergutLab28metaG_FD_92764 | JGI IMG/M metagenome (GOLD analysis project Ga0131853, IMG submission 92764) | Labiotermes labralis P1 segment gut microbial communities from Petit-Saut dam, French Guiana - Lab288 P1 (version 2) (version 2) | ecosystem: Host-associated > Arthropoda: Insects >...
AGAAGCTTCTGGATGCCCTCAGAAAAAAATGTCTTTGGCTGAGCAGCAAGCCACTCATGCACCGCTTCTTTCACTTCCTCGTCTGAGGTGAATCGACGGCCCCTTAAGGCCTCTTTAAGTGGAACAAAAAGATGGTAGTCTGAGGGGGCGAGATCGGGACTGTATGCAGAATGTTCCAACACCGTGAAACCCAGTTTAACAAGAGTTTGAAGAGTGTGGATGGCAGTATGTGGGCGCGCGTTGTCATGCAACAACAGAACACCTGACGACAATAGGCCTCGGCGTTTGATTCGAATTGCAGGTTTCAGTCCAGTACTCAGCATCTCACTATATCCTACACTGTTTAATGTTGTGCCCCTTTCCAGATCATGTTCCAGTAATACCCCTTGTGAGTCCCAGAAAACTGTGAGCATCACTTTTCTCGCAGAAGGTTGACTCTTGAATTTTGTCTTCACTGGTGATCCCGGATGTTTCCATTCCATGGACTGGCGTTTGCTTTCCGGTGCAAAATGATGGGCCCACGTTTTGTCCCCAGTGAATATTCGTGTCAAAAAAACTTCAATTTCATTAGCATGGCGGTCCAGTAGGCGTTGACAGATGGCCACACGATTGTTCTTTTGCTCTTCGGTGAGCCCTTTAGGCACCCATCTTGCACAGACTTCACGAAAGCCAAGTCTGTTATGAATGCTGTCATATGCAGAACCATGACTAATTTCAAAATGATTTGCCAATTCATCAATAGTCACTCGTCGGTTTTCCAGAATCATGGCACGGGCGTCCTCAGCGTTGCTGTCAGTAATGGATGTTGATGGGCGTCCTGCTCTTTCCTCGTCCTTCACGCTCGTCCGACCGTGTTGGAATCTCTCGAGCCATTCGTATACACTTCGCCGTGGTAAAGCACTGTCCCCATATTGAGCTGATAGTCTTCGATGGATTTCAGCTCCTGTTACACCTTCAGACCACAAAGAACGGATCACGCCACGCTGTTCTTACTTCGTGCACACGGAGAGTGGCGCAGACATTCTAATTGTGTCACAACGCAAAGATAAACTGTGTGATGACGCTGAAGCTTTCCACAAGCGGAGACAAAGGTGCTATCTGTTAGCATGCGCGCGCAGAAAACAGTACCACCAACACATAAAAAATTATAACACCTGTGCGGATACTTATTGACTTATTCTCGTAGATACGGTTGTACCTCCTGATGATGGGTCTAGATACGCCCGAAACATGGAGAGGTTGACGGAATATACTAAAAATAAGTTGTGCATCAAGTTGGTTTTTCTTTACATAATTATATCGAGATGCACGGTCAACACAACTTTAAAAAGAAAGTAATGTTATTGGTGTATCTCATTTGCTACGGTCATGTGTAAGAAGAAGAATGAGAAAGGAGGAAAATGTTCGAATGTAACTGCAGCATGAACATGTGGTGGTCGTGCGCGTTGTCGCCCGTGTTCTGCTATCAGATACGTTTTGATTTGTAGCAGTGGAACGAGACTCAGTCTCAAGGCGGGGCAGCCTATTTATCAATCAGTTGTTACTTCTACAGCGGTTTTCATAAGTCTGTGAAACATTTTAAAAATTCTCAACAAATAAACTACTCAACGTATCACGGTAGTTCTTACGCCGATAGAGAGAGAAACTCTCCAAGTTTTTTTTACATAATTCACAGATGCTCAATGTGTCCACCTTTGGTAATACGGCAGACATCTATGCGATAGTCCATCTCGTTCCACACGCGTGTCAGCATATCACGGTTGACCGGAGCCACAGCAGCGGTGATACGGTTGCGAAAATCTGGAGATAAGCGGGGAGTGGAGGCACAAAGACAGTGTCCTTCACATACCCCCAGAAGGAAAAGTCCCACGGGGTTAAATCCGGGGACCGGGGTGGCCACCGCATTAACGCGTCATCTTTTTTCCTTTGCGACCTTTCCACCTTTGTGGCAAGTTTCGATTGAGATACCCTCGCACGTCTTTGTAGTGAGCCGGAGAGCCGTCTTGTTGAAAGATGTAATCATTACTGTCTTCATTCAACCGTGACATCAACCAATTTTCTAACATGTTTCACGGACTTATGAAAATCCCTGTATTTGTGTGGAAAACTGATGGAATGATTCTCTGCACACGGATACGTGCACAGGCATAAGTTGGCTAATTATATCGGGGGGGGGGGGCGCAAAGTCGACCGTGGGTATTAGGAACTTTAATTTACGAAAGGGTCTAGTTAGAAAGCAGTGGAACATTCGTTTGAACCAGTCCTTAGTACATGATGGTATTCGGCAAAAGAACAGGAATTTACAGTGTCTCTCTTCGTTCGCAAACGGCTGTCTGAGATGGCTCTATCCGGCCTCCCGTACAACATAGGTTCTTCAGTTTTTCTGTTGTAACACAAACCACATAATCTTTAGGAAAATTTCTATTTTTTATTCGCCCCTCTTCAACTCAGGATCCAGAAAGAAATACTGAAGGGGCATTTGCCCCCCCCCCCCTTGCACCCTCCAAGTTACGCCTATGGATACCACCAGTCGGGGTACCTTCCTGCACTCGGTTCGATGTATTTCTGAAATGTCCGACATCCAGGGAGAAGAGAGGAGCCTTTGTGAATATTTCCTGTCAATAACACAGGTGTAAGAAGTATCTTACATGGGTGAATGAAATAGCCTGAATAGCAGCACCACCTAAATATATGTCAGTATTCAATTAGTGCACATTTGGAAAATTAGGAAAAGCTTGCTGCTTTTACACTTAAAATCAAATATTCCCGTAAATTCAGTCTAACACAACAAACAATTTATTCAATATAACCTCAACGAACCTTCTGTCCAATGGACTGCCATCAGGTTGGCAAGAAGGGAAGATTTGGATGAAAACTGAGACCGCAGTTTGTTACATGTGTGTGTGTATGTATGTATGTATGTACGTATGTATGTACGTATGTATATACGTACGTATGTATGTACGTATGTATGTATGTACGTATGTATGTATGTACGTATGTATGTATGTACGTACGTATGTATGTACGTATGTATGTATGTATGTACGTATGTATGTATGTACGTATGTATGTATGTATGTATGTACGTATGCATGTATATATGTATGTATTTATGTACGTATGTACGTACGTATGTATGTAAGTATGTACGTATGTATGTATATATGTACATATTAATAATTGTCCAACGAGATGCAACACAAAGCAGTCTATTTATTATTCTGCAAGTTCACGCTACATGTTTCGGATGTCAACCACACCTGTCATCAGGAGTACAAAAAACTGTAACTACAGCCTCCGGTACTGGTCATGTGTTTGTGCAGCTACTTCCCTCCAACGTGGCCCTTGGCCCTTGGCCACGCTGGAGGGAGGTAGCTGCAGAAAAAATACGACCAGTACCGGAGGCTGTAGTTACAGTTTTGTGCACTGCTGTTGATGGGTGTGGTTGGCATCCGAAACATGTTGAATGAACTTACAGAATAATAAGTAGACTGCTTTGTGTTGCACCTCGTTGGACAAATATTAAAAATTTTATCATCAGTTCTTAACACAGTGATATATATATATATATATAACACCTTATTTAACTTCAAAATCTCCGCATTTTGCTCACTCGTTGTATTTCTGTGTTCCATATGATTCTCAGAATGAAAGTTGATTTTTACCAAACAGCAATAATCGACTAATCTTTGTGATTGAGAAGTGTTTTTTCTCAGGCACGGACTGAAGTTTTACGTACTGTTTAGATGAAGTTCAGACTTCAAAGTGTTACACAAATCATGTTCAGACACTTAGCATAAAATTTTGTATCTCTTCGTTGGTCATGACTTACATTCTCTGCACACTTAAGCTGACGCACCGCAAGGTCGTTCCATACGGTTTCGTCTGATTCGGCTGTACGTCACATCAAAGATCTTAAATTAAACCCTGTGCATACATTTTTTTCCTATGGCGCTGCGGCCCAACGTGGCCCATGGTCTCCTCATTCTTGAGGTTTTTAGACCACACACATCCACGCACTACTGTCGGTAGAACTCCTCTCGACGAGCGATCAGCTTGTCGCAGAGATTTTACCTAAAAAAACACATTTACCACAGAAAAACGGCCACTGGGACCGGCAACCCATGTATATACATCCACAAATTATCGAAAGAGTAACGCAACCGCCAGCTCATCGCTTCAAATTTATGTCAAAACAGAGATTAACTTCCCCTTGGGAAGGCCTATTTGAGGGTTCGGGGTGGTCTAGGAGGACAAGGGAGGGACAGCACATAACAGAAATCTAGTCACGGAATGGCTTGATCTTGAAGCCAAGTAGATATGGCGTCACCACATCCTACAAGAATGGAGCGGCATTACGTTCATGTTTTTTTTCTGGATATGAGGACTTGGATGGCCTATTAAAATGTGGTCATACACTGCGGTGGTTGCTGTAGGAACCGTAATTAAAAACTTCTGCCCGCCGAAACGAGTGGGAAGACTCTACAGTTAGTAAAGTTCTTCGAGAGACGTGGTGAACCTGGAGATGACGATAAAATGACCCGAGATGCTTGTAATTAAGCCTGGGATTTCTTCAGGGGCAGCGAGCAATCTGTAGGTGGGGAAAAGACGGCTGAGAAGCTGACTGTTGGAGTTCTTCAGGAGCAACGAGAAAGATGCAGGTAGGGACAGGTCGACCGAGAAGCTGTAGGCTGGGTCTCCAAGAATTCCAGAAGTACGAGAAGTATCATGACTACATGGAAATCGCAACTCAACAGACAATAGCGGCGTTGATGTGAGAAATGTTCTGAGGTCAGAATTTCGTAGTATGAAATACGCTGGCTCTCACAGGCATAGCATTTCTAAGGGAGGGTCTTCTCTTTTCTAACCCAGGTATGTACGAGTAGAAACTCCTGGCAACTACATTATGTATGGTGGCGACTAATATATTCAGCATAATTACTGAATTTTCTTTTCCTAAATATCGAAATATACACTACTTCACATGCATCGATAAGAAAACGCATGATAACAGCGGAGTTCACAGGTCACTCCAGAATTGCGGGTTCTCAGAATGAAACTAGAATTTAGAGGTGGCTCCTAGATTTTTGTAAAATTTATAGACGTCTGGCCTAACTTATATCTATGGGCTGTCTGCCTGCACGTTATGCTTGTCTTATCGCGTTTGAGAATGGTGTCGATCACATGTTAGCAAGTTATCCGCTACTGCGTAATATAACACGTCATGTGGCCAAGCTGAAATAATTTCGGATTACAAATCTCTTGTAATGACATATTTACCGGCCCGCCTACCGCATTAAATAAAGAATGTGGCATACAATTTTCAACAATGCATGACAGGACATAATCTGATTCGACAAGGAAATGAAACCATTTCTATGTCGAACTGTGGCGTAGGTCTGCTATTCAGAAAGCCGTAGTATAAAAACGCCCACTCTTTCCCCAGGCGGGTAACTTTGCTAGTTGTGCCACCTAACATCAAAGTCCCAGGTTCGATTCTCGACCCGACAGCGCATATCTCAACTGAGATTTCCTAGTTTTCTGCAATCATTTTTGGGATAGTACCTTAAAACAGGCCACTGTCGTTCCATTCCAAATAATAATAATAATAATAATAATAATAATTCCTACTTTGACGTTTGTAACACCGTGCACCGTAATATTATTTCTATAGTGAAATAAACTAGATGCACCAATATATCAAATTTATTTTATTTTGGAATGACACTCTACATGTTTCGGACGTTCTTCCCGTCCATCATCAGGAGTTCAAGACTGTATATACAGCAACAGGCATTTGTCAAGCAGATACTGCTGTCTGCTCGCTAGCAAGTAGACAACAGTATCTGTCTGACAAATGCCCGTTGCTGTATGTACAGTCTTGAACTCCTGATGATGGACTGGAAGACCGTCCGAAAAATGTAGTGTGTCATTCCAAAATAAAATAAATTTGATACATTGGTGCATCTGGTTGGTTTTACTATAGAAACTTAATTCCTATGTTACTTAAGAAGCTGGTCCAACCGAGCGAGGTGATGAGCCCTTATCCTTTGTTTCTGTGGCTTGATTTTCCATACTTTATGGTAGCACCGATTGCTACAACGGCAGTGTAGCAATGCATAACATATTTATCGTAAGCATGTGTAAGGCGCCCGTGACCTACAACACGGGATAAACCGCACAAGCTCTTGTTCTTCAATAAACAACAAACACACCACAACAGCCTGAGTGTTATGGCAGCACGGCGCATGTTAGTTGAAAAACGTCACAAGACAATACCACAGCTATTTTGCTTACATACGTTGCTCACTCAGTTCATACGCTAAAAGCCCGTTCTCCAAGCTTCACTGTGACATTACCCTCCGAGCTTCGCGTCTTTCTTAGAGTAATAATTTTTAGTGGGGGTTTCCAATAAAACTGGCGCGTTTCTTATTCCCCAAATGCATTCCATACTCCTGAACCCGTGAACGTACGCCTCCATAAATTATGTTGTGTAAGGTCAGAATTAATAAGCAAGCATCTAGTGCTTTTCAAATAGACCATAAAATTGAAAACATTTAAGACAAAACATACAGTTGACACTTCTGCACCAAGACATTCAAATTTAAGAGAAAAAGCCTGCAGCAACCAGAGCATAACCAAAGTTGCTAATTTAGATGCGTTTGTATTCCTAAGTATGATCGCAAAACTTTTACTTTCGCGTCCTTAGACTGACTTCATCCTTCTAATAAACGGCCCTGCGCTTGAATAGGTGTTCCAGTGACACCGACACGCGACACTTACAGCCATTCTCATAAATACACCATCACCACTTTGTTCACGTTGTTCGACTTCTGTGGGGCTGCTCCTAAGATGGTGAATTAAATAACGTACGAATGGAAGTTTATTCGCTTTAGAAGGTGCGTATCGCGATAAGATATCACGAGAAGGCCGCTTTAAATACACCAGTTGTTGTTCTGAGCTGCAGTATTACTTCACCTGTCAAGTTCTCAGCATGTCCCAGGCTAGGGTAAGTGGGGAGTTCTGTACTAGAACACGTTCAGTTATTATCCTTACAATTTAGTTATTAAAGCACTATGGATCATTTTCAGAGGTAAAATAGCTACATGATAAACTGTAACTTGATTGTAGTTTTACTGGTTTATTGCTCGATATTTTCTGAATGATATGATATGATATGATATATTTGTTAACTGCAATTGGGTTGTCACCCGGTGGCAGTATTACAGTACACATATACACACAGACAATACACAGAACAACACAAATAACAACAGAACAACACAAATAACAACTAATTTAGAAGAGAGCGGGCCCTGCCCCGTCTTTGCGGGTTTTACCCTGGCATTTCCCTTACAACTGAGGAAAAGCACGGAAAAACCTCAGTCAGGGTACAGTATACATATTACCAAAACACCCACACATTACAAAAACCTACCCCCCCCCCCCACACACACACACACACGCGCACTCGCTTCTGAAAGTATTTGAGAGGGAGTAGTCACAACATGTCCGACCCAATAAACTGCAGTGGTAAGAAAATATACCGACTGTTTTCACATCCAAAAAGTTCTGTCTTTTGTCCACACTTGTTTTGTGTGACTGTGACAATAAAGTGCAGTAATCGTTTAGTTCTTGTAATGGCGGTGTTGTGTTGCCTGTAACGTAATAACTCCATTTTAAAATTTTGTTTACAAGAATTTCAGATTTTTTATGATCAAAAATCTATCCTGATATTCTCCTGGAAGCATTAACAAAAATTAACAATATTTTAGGACCCTAAACCACATCCTAGGTTCCAGTTCGTTACCTCCATGACAACAGAGTTGCTATGCCAGGTTGCTTATCACTTTTCAATGACACTTTCCTTGACGAAATATACACATTGCTTAACAATTATATCATGGTGACTCCCTTATGTTTAATATTTTTAGAAACCGTGAGAAATGTGGAGAAAGCTGTAATAAATAAAATTGTGTGATTCATTTCTCTCTAGAACTTCCGCTCGGTACATTTTTCATTCCCATAAAAATTTAACGAGTTACGCTGGACATTCGGGCACTCAACACAGTTAGGCCTACTTGTAAAGTTTTCGTTATTGTTATTGTTATCCGAGTTTAAATAAAATATAAACATGTTAGTGAATTTCAGTGGAAGTTACTAATGTCATATTTGATGAAACACGTTTAGCGGTTCGTTTAGGAGATTTTTTTAAAAATACTTTATCAAGTAAGAGTGAATTTCACGCCGATCGGTACAGTTACAGTCATATTGCACTTAGGAGTGATATGATATTTTTCAAATGAAGCCAGCTAGGTGCACACTATTTCTTAGTATATTTATTTCAACTTTTCTACATGTTTCGGGCAACTATGTGCCCATCATCAGAAGAATTTACTGTATCCATGCGATACTGGTATTTTTCATTATGTATGGGCATATATGATGATGGGCACATAGTTGCCCGAAACATGTAGAAAAGTTCAAATAAATATACTAAGAAGTAGTGTGCACTTAGTTGGCTTCATTTGATAAAGATGAAACAGGGATGCACGGTCAACAAATCATACAGTTCGGGTGTACATGAGTTTATACCCGTACTTCCCACATATAGTGACCACTATGAGTGAAACTTGGTGTGTGATATCTCCACATTATTCCCTTGACTAGATATATGAGTTCTGTGGAAATCGGAGCTTTGGAAGCCATATATTACACAAGGGTGTAAATGAAATTTTACCAACATTTTCTGAAGTTTTCGTTCAACTTGGATGACATTTGGTACAGAATATGTGCATAGAGTTTACTGCGTTTCTGTCAGTTTTGTCAGAATCGGTGCAGTGAGAGCCATATTTCATTCAGCGACTAAACCAATCTCCATCTACACTCTTACACATTTACTCTTTGGTTTGAATGCAATTCGATAAAAGATAGCTAACTATAATGTTGCTGAGCATTTGTCAATTTCATGAAAATCGGCTAAGAAAAGGCCTAATTTTCTTATGGTCGCAAGTGGAATTACACCGCGCGTACTGTGAAAACCTGTGACATATTCCAAGTAAAGAACGCCTGGGTAAAATCTTTGTGCTCTGTCACGGCGTACATAATTTAGTCTTGTTTATTAATTTTTCGCTTTATTTATCAACGGATAGCTCAGTCGGTATAGCGACTCGCTACGGGTTGGATGGTCCGAGGATCGAAACCCGGTAGGGGCGAGATTTTCTGCACCTGTCCAGACCTTCCGTGGGGCCCACCCAGTCTCCTATACAATGGATACCGGGTCTTTTCCGGGGGTAAAGCGGTTGGGCCATGGCGTTGACCACCCAGCCCATCTAGCGACGTGGTTAAAGAAAGAGTAGAGCTATACTTCTCGGTGGGGACGAGATTTTCCGTCCTTCCAGATCGGTCCTGGGGCCCACCCAGCCTCCTGTAAAATGGGTACCGGGTTTTCCTGAGGGTAAAGTGCGGCCAGGGCGTGCTGCTGACCACTCACCCCTTCTAGTGCCGCTGTCATGGAAGACTAGAGCTATACCTCTACCCACCCTCTGGGCCACACCGGACCTGTAACGGGATCACTTTACCTTTGCCTTTAGAGCTATACCTCTATTTTCCTTCTGGGCCTTCGTGGCCTGTTCTAGGGTGAACTTCACCTCTTATTTATCAACACTGTCAACACATCTAGTATATCTCTTATTAGTGTCGAATCGTTGGATGATTTGCGATTGGCGAGTATACTGATGGGAGTAGTCGGAGGGGGTGGATAACAAACACGAGAAACCTGAGTAAAGATAAATAGGGACGTAGCTAGGGGGGGAGGGGTGGGGCGATTGTGAGGATGCCCCGGGTGGCACAGTCCAAGAGGCGGAAAATTTGGTATTTTAAACAAAAAGTTGATTTTCTGCACGCAACAAGTTTTAAATTATTGGGCCGAATAAAAGAAAGTTCAAGAAATAGTTTTGATTTTTTAACGTTCAAAACTTCTTTTGGGAGCAACCACTGTGATTACTCGTCCCGCCAGCCAAGTACCCTAGCAACGCCGCTGAAGATAACCAATCCCCCGCAATAGGTGTTTTCTTGTTGGCAATCGCTCCACGACGGTGTATTAACACGTATCAGCATTTTAATCCACAGCTTTATCTTAGTTATATACCTTTCGCTTCGTACAGATATATGTGAATTCGTGTCTGGGCAAAGTCCGGGATTTCATATGCGCGTATAGTCTGAAGTAGGCTGACCGACCTCCTGCAAGGTATGCGAGCCGGTCAGTGCACAGGCCAGGTTACTTTACTTCTTAGCAAACTGTTCGGCTTCAGCATTTTATAGACATTAAAAGGCCCACAGGCCCAAGCCTCATTTCCATTAAGTAACTACCACCATTGTTATTTGTTGTCAGGTAGAGGTCTCTGCGACGAGCTGATCCCTCGTCCACAGGAGTCCTACCGACTGTGGTATGCCGTTGTGTGTGATCTAGAAACCCCGTGAATGAGGAGGCCCTCACCACAAGAAAAAATAAAGAAAACTAACTCCATGGAGCAAGGTCCTACTTGAAAAGCTGCTATTTACTCAGCTCTTCAAGGTATTCCCTGCCTTCTATGACAAAAAAAACCGGCCTTTCAACGCGGAGGTCGGGGCTCGATTCCAGACCAGCCCATATGGGATTTATAGTAGACAAAATTAGCACTAGGACAAGTTTATCTCTGAATATTTCAAATTTCCCCTGTTAGTATCATTCCACCAATTCTCTAAATTCATGAATCTATTGCTGAAGCCAAGAGACAGTGTCGGTAAATAACGCACTAAAGGGAAATGCAATAAGAAGGTGGAGTGGGCAACTGAATTAGAACAAACAGCTTTACACCCTGTTTCTCTACGAACTGCGTAAATATTATTCTGCAGTTTAAATGATCTGCTAAATTGCCTGTAGTGTTCAGTTCTTCCCACCAAAATTTTGTATGCATTTCTGACGTCGCCGTGCCTGCAACTTATCCCGCCTATCTTGTCCTTCCGATGCCTTCGCCCTGACGGTGTTTCAAGAACAGTACAAATATGAAGCTCTTCGCTATGCAGTTTCCTCCAGTCTCACGTCACTTCCGTAACGACCCATGTTGTGTTTTATCTTACAGCAATTCATAATATGCGCCGTGGCCACTATCTCGACCGTCACAGCGGGTATCACTATGGGTTACTCCGCCGTGGCGCTCCCCGCGATGCAGAAGACAGATGAACACCCACACGTATCAGAGGAAGAGGCATCATGGATAGGTGAGTGCTGAAGGTCACTGGTCACAGTAACAACAACTCTGAAGGCCCCTGGCCCTGACTAAAGAATGTCTGCTCTACAGCGTCCCTCTCCGCCATCGCTAGCCCCGTGGGGTGCCTGCTGTCTGGGGGGCTCTTGGATTGGCTGGGACGCAGATGTACTCTGGTGGCGATCAACGTTCCCTCAGTGCTGGGATGGCTGCTCATTGCCACTACTCCTCACACGGAGCCATGGTTTCTGTATCAGCTGTACGCGGGTAGATTCCTGACGGGGATTGCGTTAGGGATGGCCAGCTCGCCCGCTACTGTGTATGTCAGTGAAGTGGTAGACAAGTCACTCCGAGGGATGGTAGTCACATGGCCTTCAATCGGTGGGTAGTGCAGCCTATGCTGTCACAGTTGACCTTATTTCAGTGTTTCAGTAGCTCGGTCCTCTATTCCAGGTATTTCCCTCGGCATCCCGCTGGTCTACGTTCTTGGGTATATCATTCCGGACAACTGGCGCCTTGTGGCAGGCATCATCATTTGCTTTCCCCTCGCTTCTACCATTGCGTCCTGGTTCCTGCTTCCTGAAAGCCCCACGTGGCTCATGTCGCGGGGTAGAGTTGTTGAAGCGAACGCCGCCATGAGGCGTATCAGGGGCATACCGTTGAGATCCAGCCGTCAGAAAAACCTAGAGCAGGATGTGGAAACCATGATAACACCCGAGGTCCGACAGGATACCAGCAGCGGATGGAAGAGCACGCTCATATTCTTCAAGAGACCCGAGGCCTATAAGCCTCTGCTGATCATGAACGCCTTCTTCTTCTTCCAGCAGTTCTCTGGGATATTCGTCATAATTTTCTATGCTGTCACTATAGCCAAGGAGGCGGGAGTTAACTTCGACAGTTACCTGGCAGCGGTACTTATAGGAGTTTGTCGCTTGATCATGACTGTTGTCATCAGTTTCGCGTCCAGGCGGTACGGGCGGAGGGTTCTGTGCAACACGTCAGGGGTCTGCATGACTGTCTCGATAGTTGGGCTATCCTTATACCTTAATCTCACGCATGATCGAATTTTGACTGACGCTACATATGGCTGGTGGCCAATCATGGCTCTCATGATGTACATCCTATCGAGCACTGCGGGATTTCTCACGCTCCCTTGGGCTATGATCGGTGAGGTGTTCCCAGTTAGGATACGCGGACCTGCTAGCGGGGTTACCACCTGCATGGCATACGTGTTCAGCTTCGTCATATTGAAGATGTACCCTGAAATGAAGCACCTGTTGGGAACCCACGGACTCTTCACATTCTACAGCACCGTGGCGCTCGCCGGCACCATCTGTATGTACGTGTACTTGCCCGAGACGCAGGGTCGGACGCTTCAGCAAATTGAGGAGCACTTCAGGGGCAAGGCCTAATCAGCGATGGTCAGAAACGGATTCAGAACGCCAAGGTACAAACAACGTGTGCGGGGCAGCACGAACTGCCGATTTCCGATCTTGCTGTTCGGGTGTTTGTGTAGAGTACCGGCAGTACATACATGGCTTCTTCTTCATCCACTTGAAGTTTGTTATAACAGAATTGTCCAATACGTCTCTTCGTAACGTAACAATTCCTGTTGGTCTAGTGTGAGCGCCACTGAACTGTGTGATGGACAGAATGTGCGAAGTCTGAATAAATTAACTTAAGATATATGAGGCGTGCATAAACGATTGTACGATCAACTCGTTAATTTGTTACAAAAGCATCTAAAAACTGTGGGAAAATGCACAGAAATTTCGTAACGTCTAGCAAGGCAACTACGAAATACAATTAAACTAAATAACAATTGTCCATAACTTCCTTCTAAAATTAAGTGTAGTAATGATGTCTTATTTTGAAGGATAAGATTGATAATGAAGCACCAGAACGTGAGACAGGGTTGTCACTTCGAATCCAAGGGATAAATTGGGTAAAACTAATGCGATTTTCTCAAAAACCCAGACCTAAAGACAATTCGTGCTACATGAAAAGCATAAGAGACAGAATTTATGAACAGTCTACGCCTAAACACGACAGAAAACCAGAATCAGTCAATAGACACAATAATTTAGATCCAATAAATCGCTATAGAATGATAAAAATTTTAATGAAATAGTTGGGAAGTACGCTAAAAATCGAAGTGAGGTTCGTACGGAAGTGGTTCAGGAACAGAAATGCTGTTTGTTACCCGAGTCAGAAAATTTTACCATCGCGTCTGCACTAAAGTGGTTTAAATTCATGATTATGAGAAGAGAACAGAGGCACGTGTTACTATGTTGGTTTGGGATATGACGTCGTGTAGTGTAACATGTGGAACTGAAGTCTGTTAACTTGAGTGTTGTTTGACCGTGCATCTTCCTCATGAAATAACTTGAAATGCCAACTTAATGCAACAAGGTAATTTTATTAATGTACTCTTAGCTCGACATGTTTCGGGTTCATACGCCCATCATCAGGAGCATTAGATGTTGAGTTGCAACTTATGGTTATCTGCACCGAGTTTTTGGATGGGTGGTGGTCTTGAGAGCCGCTGCGTAGGTCGTGTGTACGGTACGGATGGTGCCGTGCGACTCGCACTAAAAAATTATGACGGAAAACTGCTACTTGGATGACTGAGAAGGGGATGAGGGGGAAAACAGTAGATGCAGAATGTGTAGATTATAGGCAGCGCAGAACACGATTTTCAACAAACATACCTGAGCCTGTGGGACGAAAACTGAATTAGCGAAAATGGAAGGAACTTTAAACAAAAAGTAAAGTAACGAACACTGTGATGCTGACAGTTGTATTGTATTCTTCAATGTGTACGTGGTACACGGCAGCAGGGTGAAGTCAGAATAGAAGCTCTCGGTTTTACGAGCATTTGCTACCATATTTTGAAACTCATTTGTAGATTACTGCTTCATGTTTATTTTTGTTTAAAATAGGCTTATGTTCCATACTGAAATCAAGCTGTGTAAAGTCATAAATGTGTTTGTTGTCACTATAGAACATCAGGGGTCTTCGCCCTGAAAAGAGGGCTGCATTGTCTTTATGGCATAAATAGGTTACCCAAGCGACTGTGACGGCATTCATACGAGTCCTGAGGTCTGTGGATCTCAACCTGTGTACTGCAAGGTTTTGAAGAGAAGATTGGTTACACAAAATTATATGTACTCGTTCAAATTAAAATTTACTTACTTACTTACCTACTTACTCCATCGAACAGGGTCCTTCTTGAGAAGCTAACAGGTTTTCAGCTATTCAAGAAATTCCCTGCATTTTATGGAACCCGAAGGTTCATTACCGCATTCACAAGTGCCCGCCACCTGTTCCTGCCCTGAGCTAGCTCGATCCAGTCCATACCCCTACATCCCAATTCCTGAAGATCGATCTTAATATCATCCTCCCATCTACGCCTGGGTCTCCCAAGTGGTCTCTTAACTTCAGGTTTCCTAACCAACACCTTGTATACGTCTCTCCTCTCTCCTCTTCTCCCATACGTGCTACATGCACCGCCAATCTCATTGTTCTCGATTTCATCACCCGAACTATTTTGGGTGAGAAGTACAAATCATTAAGCACAAACTAAAATTGAAAAAAAACAGAATTGGTAAAGACGTTTCTTACGCACGAAGTGCCAAAATGCAGCATGGACGGACGTAGGATAAAGTCTCTGCTAAGCTGAGGGTCACCATTATGTGTACTGTACACAGTTTGCAAACCGTGCATTTATGAGTTCAGAGACAGTCGCAGTTGTGTAGCTCAGGACCGTCCTTCTAGGACATGAAGCGGCGTCACGTCATAGAAGAACGGAATCCTCAACCCCACAGTGGACTAACATTTTTAAGTTTATTTTCGTATCAAAGCTTCATCACCTTCCTGTTTTAAGATAAGTTTATGTTTCACGCAAGCAATGATATTTTTTTTTTATGTTTTGCTGACGGTGCATCTCAGTATAATCTTAGTAATTAACCAACTTAATGCACAAATTCTTGTTTTATAATAAGTTTATTATACACCTCTACCGGACGGCCACCTACTGCTGTGGCGATACCAGATGCTGTATAATACAATTTTGACCTCCTGATGATGAGCACATAGTGTTCGAAACATGTAGAGGTGTATAATAAACTTAATATAAAACAAGAATTTGTGCATTAAGTTGGTTAATTACTAAGATCATAACATTATTTTCGAACAGCCGTATTCTTACTATACACTTCAGCAATTTATTCTCAGTTCGGTGTGTCGCAACAGCCATACGGTTAAACACCGCCACCTTAGATTGGGATTTGTTTCTTTGCTAGTTTTCTTTGCTTTTTATCTTATTTTACGCCTACTTCGTTTAATTGCGCTTAACCTTTGTTCGCTGCTGGAACTGCATCCCAACCGCGCTAGCAAACAGACACATAACTAGTATGACAAATACCGATTGTACTTTAAATTTAATAATTGTCCAAAAAGATGCGACTGTATTCAGTTTATTGTATTTCTGTAGGCAGCTCTACGTGTTTTGGATGTTGACACCCATCATCAGGAGCAAGTACAATCGTAATTACAGCTTCTGGCACTGGTCAACCGAGTCTACTACCATCCGCTCTCGTTGATGAGTTCCAACTCAACAACGACAGCGGATTTCATTCACGGTGCAGAGACCCATGAATATAGTATACCAGTTGCTGTGAATACATTATTAAGACTCCTGATGATGGACAGTAAGTCTGTCCGAAACATGTAGAGTTCTTTACCAAAATAAAGTTGAGAAATAGTGAATCTTGTTGGCTTTTATTATAAGAATATATCACGATGCAGGTCCTCTGAATGTCAAATTCGAATTATGGAATATTCACTCGAGTCTGGCGAAATAAATGTAAACACATTTTCTTTCAATGGAGACTCTACAAAATAGTGTACTCCGTGGCCTTAGTCCGAACGCAAACTATACCAACAGAGCGGCCGCCGCCGGTCGGCGAAGTTAGTGCCAACTTTTGCGGATAGAGGGGTGTCACGTGGTCAGCGCAACGGGTCCCCACAGCCGTTAATCTCTGTTTTCTAGACCT
>Ga0131853_10011339_pt1 | contig 16308 bp, 15 predicted proteins | sample TergutLab28metaG_FD_92764 | JGI IMG/M metagenome (GOLD analysis project Ga0131853, IMG submission 92764) | Labiotermes labralis P1 segment gut microbial communities from Petit-Saut dam, French Guiana - Lab288 P1 (version 2) (version 2) | ecosystem: Host-associated > Arthropoda: Insects >...
ATTTTTTGCAAGAGCTTCTAAATCTATCTCAACCCATGCCCTTCCATTATCGGAAGGTCTAATATTTTTATCCATAAAAAGTGCTTGACCCCTGTTTCTATCATGTCTGAAACAAAATACTTACCTATCCAAGCTAAGTTCAATCAGTGTCTCAACTAGCTGCGGAAATTCAATTCCGATACCTTGAACCATTTTGGGGAAACGGCTCTTTGCCGTAAATCCGGGAATGGTGTTAGCTTCATTAAATACAATCTGCCCATCTTCTGTAAGGAAAACATCAATTCTGCAATAACCCCTGCAACCAAGTGCCTTATATATTACCTTTGCAGTCTCAACAATCTGCATCTCTACATCGTGACCTATACGTGCCGGCATATGAATCGTTGATGTTCCTGTTTCATACTTTTCTTCATATGTAAAAAATCCGTCTGACAGCTCAATTTCATCAACTCTTCCCACTGTGAGAATATCGTTTCCAAAAACCGCACAACCCATCTCCGGCCCTTCAATATTTTCTTCTATAAGGATTGCATCATCAAATGAAAAAGCAATTTTTACAGCCTCACAGAGCCTATCAATTCTTTCAACTTTAGACACGCCAAATGACGAACCGGCCTTAACAGGCTTGACAAAAACAGGCATCTTATAGTCTTTTACAGCATCTAAAATTTCATCATCGTTTGGCATATGTTCAAAGCAAACGGAACTCGGCACCCTCACACCCGAAAGCGAAACAATCTTATGAGCTCTATCTTTATCCATGCATAGCGCAGATGCCGCAGCACCCGCCCCAACAACAGGTATGCCCGCAAGCTCACAAAGCCCTTGGATTGTACCGTCCTCGCCATATCTGCCATGCAATACAGGAAATACCACATCAACTGCGATTGCAGAACTCTTACCGTTATCGTCTATTTCTAACAGCTCTCCGGTACATTCAGGAGATATAATCGTCCTTTTAAGATATTCCGGTCTCTCATGCCATTTGTCATTAGCAATATCTTCTGCAGGCCCGCTGTATTTATACCATCGTCCCTGCCTTGTAATTCCTATAAGAGTTGCGTCATACTTATCACGGTTTATGGCATTAATTATTGAAAATGATGATTTCAAAGACACATCATACTCCGGCGACTGCCCTCCAAAAATAACCGCAACAGCTTTTTTCGTCATCAAAAATTCCCGCTTCCTTAATAAAATCTTCTATGATTGCACGGCAATCATTATAACATAAATAAGTACTAACCACAAATATCTTGTGAAATAAGCCCGCAATGTTGCCCATTTCGGGCGGTCCCTCAAAGCTCCCTCACAATCATTTTAGGCATATTCCCGCTTATTTTTGGAATATCCGCCTCAACAACCTTCAAAGAAGCAAGGGAAAATCTATTTATAAGCATTTTCACATTCTCACGCCGAATCCCGGTCATCTTAGACATAAAGCCCTTTGAAACAGTGATTATAACATCACTTCCCGGCTTTATCCCCTTCATAAGCCCAATAGCCATATTCAGACACACCCTCGAATAGACCAGCTCTCCAAGTGCCGGGTGATACGCACCGGCGGCAGCCAACCCACCGCTAAGTTCATCCGTAGGATTTAGCCCAAGACGAATAATTGGAATATCACCCTCATCAAATATCACACATAACCGTGCGCAAAGTTCTACCGCATCCGAAATGCTGTGCTCGCTATACGCTCCCCTTTTCCACATATCATACAGCTTCGTATCAGAAACCACCACAGCAGGATAAATCCTCACACCATCCGGTTCAAGTTTTACAAACTGCTCTGCGGTGTAAACAGACTTCTCCGCACAGTCTCCCGGAAGCCCGGTCATCATCTGCAAAATAAGCGAAACTCCGGAACGCTTTACTGCTTTTGATGCATTTATCACATCATCAGGACTATGCCCCCGCTGTGACAACCGCAGAACATCTTCACACATTGACTGTGCGCCAAGTTCAATAGTTTTAACCCCAAATGATTTTAAGCGTAAGACAGAATCTGTGTCAATACAATCCGGCCTTGTTGAAATTCTAATTGAACAATCCGGCCTCCGTCTTATAAGAGGCGCAGTTGCCTGCAAATATGCATCTTGTTGAGCTATAGGCAGCGCAGTAAAACTCCCGCCATATAGAGCAATCTCTAAAGGGCGGGTATCTTTAATATCTGAAATTATTTCATGCACGGCCTCAGATAAACTCTCAACAGCAATCGGCTCACCGATGCCGGAGATTTTGCGCTGATCACAGAACACACATTCATGCTCACAGCCGTAGTGCGGTATAAAAAAAGGAAAAATCCTTCGCTTGACGATCACTTCGAGCACCTCTTAAAGTTTTTGTCCAGCGCAAACTTTGCCGCCGCCTGCTCCGCTTCTTTTTTGCTCCTGCCATCACCTTTGCCGACAGACTCTCCATTTAGGTAAACCTCAACCGAAAAACTCTTCATGTGGTCAGGCCCACTCTCATCTACAACATGGTAGCTCAAAATCTGTCCGGGCTTCCCCTGAACAAGCTCTTGCAGTGCCGTCTTGTAATCAGTATTAGATACCTTTATCTGATCCATATCTTTAACTAAATTTTTCTCAACAAACTCACTGGCTGTATGAAACCCTCCGTCAAGATACATAGCCGCAATTACCGCTTCCATCGCATCAGCAAGAATTGAAGCTCGTCCTCGCCCTCCGCCTTTTTCTTCTCCTCGCCCAAGTCTTATGTGACTTCCGACATCGAACATCTGCGCCAGTGCGGCAAGGCTTTTCTCACACACAAGCTCCGCTCTTAGCTTAGTCATATGACCTTCCGGCAGTTTTGACTTATTGTAAATTATGTTGGAAACTGCCATTTCAAGAACAGCATCACCCAAAAACTCCATTCGCTCATTACTCAAAAACTTACCTGACTTGTTTTCATTTGCATACGAACTATGCGTGAGCGCAACCTCAAGGAGCTTTATATTCTCAAAGCTATAACCAAGTTTTTCCTGAAAAAGCAAAAGCTTTTTTTCGTCCATTGTTCCCTCACTATTCATAAGTAAGTTAGCGCAATTCACCCTAATGGGTTTTCCGGGCGACGAAGTTCTTTTTAGTCGCAATTTTCGGAAATAAACGCAACCAAATCCCCCACAGTCACAAGCCCCGCAATAAGATCATCATCAAACTCAGGAACATCAAAAGCTTCTTCAATTGCCATAGTAAGCTCTACGACATCTAAAGAGTCCACACCCAAGTCATCAACAAATGATGTTCCCATATAAATCGTACTTTCACTAATTGACAACTGCTCTGCAATAATCTCTCTAAGCTTTTCAAAAATCATGACTCACCGACCCCTTTGACAACGAATATTGTATAGCTCAATGTTAAGACTTTTGGATAGTTTTGTCAAATATTTTTACCAAAATTTTCTGAAAGTTTTGCCGCAATATCAGCTTTAGCCGCTACATCGGCCTGTCTGATTGCATTTGAAATAGCCATAGCATTAGAAGATCCATGAGCCTTGATAACAGGTTTTGATATTCCTAGAAGCGGCGTACCGCCCACTGCATCAGGATTAAGCTTGTTTTTAAGTCCCGATAAATCTTTTTTTACAAGCAGTGCCGCCATCTTTGTCTTTACACCTGACAAGAAAACTGTCTTTAGCTCGGACATAATCAGTGCAGCTGTGCCTTCAATTGCCTTGAGGAAGATATTTCCCGTAAACCCATCACAGACTATAACATCACAAACACCCTTCATCGCATCCTTTGCCTCAACATTACCGACAAAGTTTAGGTGTCCCTTTTTATCTGCATCTTCCAAAAGCTCAAAAGTCTCAAGTTGCAATGCCGTACCCTTTGTACGCTCTGTACCATTGTTTAACAGCCCAACTCTTGGAGAACTTATTTTTAGTATATCTTGCGCATAAAAAGAACCCATATACGCAAACTGCAACAGATATTCAGGTGAACAGTCAGAATTTGCTCCGCAATCTATGAGTACAAACCCACCATCCATACTTGGAATAAACGGCGCCAGAGCCGCCCTACGAATTCCTCGCACACGCTTTACAACAAGTGTTGCACCCGAAAGCAGCGCCCCGGTGCTCCCCGCCGAAACAAGAGCATCACCGACACCATCTTTAAGCAAGTTTAGAGCAACAGTAAGCGACGAATCCTTCTTCACACGAAAAGCCGTCGCTGGGTCCTCATCAATTTCAATTACTTCCGTTGCATTTACAATTTCAACCCCTTGCGGAAGCTTGCCAATCCCCTCTTGCTCCAGCACTTTGAGGATTTCCTCGCCTTTACCGACAATTATTACCTCAACTCCCGATTCCTCGACAGCCTTTAACGAACCCTTTACAATCTCCTCAGGCGCATTGTCACCACCCATTGCATCAACTATAATTTTCACTGTTTACCTCCCGGCCGTCATTTCATCAATTATTGACAATGCTCTCTGTGAAATAGCAAGATTCTTGTTTCTCTTACCCTTTACTCTCTCATCAAGTGGCTTAATAATACCAAAATTTATATTCATAGGCTGAAAATCCGAAACACTTCCGCCCGATGTATATAGCGCCAAAGCACCAATTGCCGTCTCCGCCGGAAAATCCATAGGCGGCAAACCATTTATCTCGCGAGCGGTCTCAAGTCCTGTTAAAAGACCCGATGACGCTGATTCCACATATCCCTCAACACCGGTCACCTGCCCTGCAAAGCTAACACGAGTGTCTGCCTTGAGGCGATTATACCTGTCTAAAAGCTTGGGAGAATCCAAAAATGTATTGCGATGCATAACACCATAGCGCACAAACTGCGCATCACGCAATGCAGGAATCATTGAAAAAACACGCTTTTGTTCGGGAAACTTCAAATGCGTCTGAAACCCTACCAGATTATATAAAGTCCCTTCAGCATTATCTTTTCTCAGTTGCACAACAGCATAAGGCTCTTTTCCGCTTTTTGGATCCGGAAGACCCACAGGCTTTAGCGGGCCATAACGCATGGTATCTTCGCCACGTCTTGCCATAACCTCTATTGGCATACAACCCTCAAAAACCTTCTTATCCTCAAAACCATGAAGCTCCGCTTCTTGCGCAGCGATAAGTTCCTTATAAAATGCTAAATATTCATCTTTATCCATAGGACAGTTTATATAATCCGGAGTCCCCTTATCATATCGCGAGGCAAGATATGCGCTACCCATATCAATGCTCTCAACTGTTACAATAGGAGCCGCCGCATCAAAAAAGCTAAGCATTTTTTTATCAGGCAAAAGTGACATAAATTCATCTGCCAAAGCATCTGCCGTCAGCGGTCCTGTAGCAATAATCACTCGCCCATCAGGTATTTTCGTAATTTCAGACTCCGTAACGGTTATTTTGTCGTGAGATTTAATACGTCGGGTAACACTATCTGCAAAACGCTCCCTATCTACCGCCAAAGCCCCACCCGCAGGGATTCTATGCTCATCTGCACACTTCATTATAAGACTGCCCAACCTGCGCATTTCTTCCTTTAGAAGGCCTACCGCATTGGTAAGATCATCACTGCGAAAGGAATTCGAGCACACAAGCTCAGAGAAGCTATTTGAAATATGTGCAGGCGACATTTTTTCCGGCTTCATTTCAAATAGCTCAACATCAATACCCGCCTCAGCTAATTGCCACGCCGCCTCACAACCTGCCAGACCCGCTCCTACAACTTTAACATTCATTAGCTTTCTCCGGGCTCATCTTTTTTCTTAGCCGTCTTCTTAGCTGCAGGCTTTTTTGTTGCAGGCTTCTTTGCAGTTGTCTTTTTTGTAGCGGTTTTCTTTGCAGTAGTTTTTTTTGTTGTTTTACCCTTTGCTGAAGACTTCGCAGATGCTTTTTCAGTTTTGTCATCATCTTTTGAGTCCTTATCCTCAGAGTCGCTCTCTTTTTTCTTCTTATAACCGCGCTTGTCCTCAGGCAGGAAGTTTATGCACTTTTCATTAACACAAAACGGCTTTTTTGAGCCTCTGCCTGAAAGCTTAAACATAGTTTGACCACATTCCGGACAATCATCAGCCACCGGAACATCCCATGTCAAAAACCCACATTCCTTCAAATGCTCGCAGGCGTAGTATGTATAGCCATTTTTTGAAGTGCGCTTTAAGATGCGATGACCGCACCTCGGACATTTACCCGGCATTTCAATTACTATAGGCTTAGTTACACTGCACTCCGGATATCCCGGACATGCCAAAAATCTTCCAAATCTGCCGGACTTAATAACCATTTGACGGCCGCAAACATCACAAATCTCGTCAGAAACCTCATCGGGAACCTTTATCCTCGTCCCCTCAAGAGCGGCTTCCGCACTATCAAGAGACTTGCTAAATCCCCCGTAAAAATCATCAAGCACATGCTTATAGTCATCTTCGCCCTTTTCTACATGATCCAGTCGCTCTTCCATACGGGCTGTAAACTTTAAGTCTACAACATCTCCAAAGCGCTCCTTCATAAGATCGGTCACAACCTCACCTAGAGGTGTAGGTCTTAGGGATTTCCCTTCTTTAACCACATATTCACGGCTGAGAATTGTAGAGATAGTCGGAGCATATGTACTCGGTCTGCCCACCCCCGATTCTTCCATGACACGAATCAGTGTCGCCTCTGTATAACGAGGCGGCGGCTGTGTAAACTTCTGTTCCTCTTTAATATCTACAAGATTTAATCCATCGCCATCTTTAAGCATTGGCAGAGGCGACTGCTTCTGTACTTTCTCATCATCTTTGCCCTCTTCATAAACCGCAGTAAAGCCGGGAAAAGAAATAACTGTGTTGTTAGCTCTAAAAATATACCCAGCCGACAGCACATCAACAGTCACACTGTCATATGTTGCCACAGCCATTTGACTTGCCACAAAACGCCCCCAAATAAGGCGATATAGCCTGAGTTGGTCACTTGTAACGCTACCTTTAATTCTATCAGGCGTGATAAATACATCACTTGGACGAATGGCTTCGTGAGCATCTTGAGCGCTGGCCTTAGATTTATAATAGTTTGGCGACTGTGGGTAATACTCACTGCCAAAATTATTTATAATAAACTTCTTTGCATCAGCCCTTGCATCGTCTGAAATGCGCAATGAATCCGTTCTCATATATGTAATAAGACCAACAGTACCCTCACCCGGAACATCCACACCCTCATATAACTGCTGAGCCGCAGACATTGCACGGCGTGGTGTCATGCCTAGCTTGCGTGAAGCTTCCTGTTGAAGTGTTGAAGTTATAAATGGCGGTGCCGCAGAGCGTTTCTTTTCCGATTTCTTTACAGACTTAACCGAAAATGAAGCCGAACTCACAGCCTGCACAACCGTGTTTACCTCCGCCTCACTGTGAAGCTCAAGCTTTTTCTTCTCATCACCGTGAAACGCAGCGGTAAACTTACCCCCGCCTTTTAAGCTGGCTTCCGTTGTTAAATCGACATTTAACAGCCAGTATTCCTCCGGCACAAACTCGCGAATCTCCGCCTCTCTATCAGTAACAATTCTCGTTGCAACCGACTGAACACGGCCGGCTGACAAACCCCTGCGAATTTTTTTCCACAATAACGGACTAAGCTTATAGCCCACAATTCTGTCCAAAATTCTTCTGGCCTGTTGAGCATTTACAAGATCCATATCTATTGCTCTCGGATTTTCAATACTGCTCTTTACAACCTTCTGTGTTATCTCATTAAAAGTAACTCTAAAGGTTTTATCATCAGGTAGTTTAAGAAGCTCCTTTAGATGCCACGATATTGCCTCACCTTCACGGTCAGGGTCTGTTGCAAGATATACATTTTCACTATTCTTCGCCGCCTTTGAAAGCTCCTTAATTGTACTCTCTCTGGCCTTGACAGGCTGATAGTCCGGCTCAAATCCATGTTCAATATCCACCCCTAGAGTGCTCTTTGGCAAATCTCTGAGATGCCCCATAGATGCCGTAACCTTAAAGTTTGGCCCTAAATACTTTCCAATTGTCTTTGCTTTTGCAGGTGACTCAACTATAACTAGATTGCTTTTCTCTTTTGGCATTAATTCTAACCTCGCATTTATGGTGTCTTCTTCAAAGAATAAAATTTACCCTTTGATGAAAGTATGCATCCCTTTATTTCCAGCATTGTTATTGCGGTCAAAACTCTCGAAGCATCAAGGCCGGACTTTGAAATAATTTCATCTATATGCACACTATTTAACTTAATTGTCTCCGCAACAATCCTCTCATCACCGTCAAAAGTGGCAATGATTTCCTCCACGTCAATATATTCTACTCGTGTTATGTTGTCAATCTCTTTTTTATAAGTATCCGTCTCACATCTCACGATATCCGCCTGCAAGCCCCGCTTAGAGCAAACAGCGTTATTTTCCCCGGAGTATTTATTTTCCCCGGCCTCTGATTTTATTTTGTCCGGAAACAACATCTCATATTCACTTATTATATCCTCTGCCGACAAAATCGCAATAGCGCCGTCACGCAGTAATAAGTTTGAGCCCTCGGAACTTATTGCTCCGACATTTCCCGGCAAAGTAAACACATCTCTACCCTGCTCTAATGCCCTAAATGCCGTTATAAGAGCGCCACTGCGCTTGGGCGCTTCAATTACCGCCACCCCAAGTGAAATACCACTTACAAGCCTGTTTCTCGCAGGAAAAAACGCTTTGTGCGCAGGTGTCTTAGGCGGATACTCACTTATTATAGCACCGGAATTTACTACAGCTTCAAACAGCTCTTTATTCTCCGGCGGGTAAATCACCCCATGCCCGGAACCAATCACCCCAATTACACGCCCACCTGCACGCAAAGCACCCTTTGCCGCCGCAGAATCAATTCCTTTAGCCAAACCCGTAGTCACAATTATACCACAGCCTGCAAGCTTATAACTTATTGACTCAGTCGCATCAAGTCCATATTTCGTGCAATCTCTTGTCCCAACAATTCCTACAACCGGCTCTGCATCAATATTCGGCAAATTACCTTTAACATAAAGTATTATAGGCGGGTCATAAATGTTTTTTAACCTTTCCGGGTATCGCTCATCAAAGAAAGTTACAATATGGCAACCCATTTTTTCACAATCTGCCAAAATAGCCTCTGCTCTATCAAAGCTCTTGCTCATCAAAACAGATAAATCTGATGTCTTCACACCATCTACTTTTTCATACTGCTTTGCATCTGCCAAAAAAACTCTCTCAGCATCTCCAAAATGTTCAACCAACCGCCGAGCCGTTATAGCACCAACACCGCTCAAAGCGGACAGCCACACCCAATATTTCAGCTGTTGCATCTTACTTCGCACTCCACATCAATATCGCCGCCGCAACCGCCGCATTGAGAGAGTCGCAGTCCGGCAAAATCGGAATAACAACCCTTTCATCGCACAGCTCCAGTATCTCCGCAGAAAGCCCTTTGCCCTCACTGCCGATTGCAATGAGCGTATCTTTTAGGTTCACCTCATCAAAGGCCCTGCTTTTTTCCCCAAGTGCCGCCCCAATAAATTTCATTCCGTTTTCTTTTAGTGAGCAAAGCTCCCGAGCACTCATATAGCAAATGCTTTGGCTAAATATAGCCCCCATAGTCGCACGCACTGTTTTAGGATTATATACATCGGCGGAGTTTCCCGTAAGGACAATGTTTTTTATTCCAAATGCACTCGCCGTGCGGATTATTGTGCCTACATTACCCGGGTCTTGCACCCCATCGAGAAGTACCGTAGTAGATTCGGAAAAACTCTTTGAATCATTTTTTGGAATCTTGCAGGTAAACAAAACGCTTTGGGCGTTTTTAAGTGGTGAAACTGAATTTATCACACTGCTTTCCGTATGATATACCTTAGTATCTACCGGAAGCGGAAAAGGGAGATGGCTTGACGTCAAAACACTTATAATTTCAGCTCCGAATTTCTCCGCCTCACTGAGAAGCTTTAGCCCATCGCAGAGAAACTCACCGCTTTTTTCCCTATATCCCCTGTCGGCACCGAGCTTTTTTATATGCACACATAAAGGATTGCGCCTACTCGTAATTTTCTCCATAACGCACCTCATTTCAACAAAAATTCTACAAAGTTTTAACCACTTTACACTTTTCCTTCTACACTTCCATTTTTAATAGTCAAAAGCCGCAAAAGCGGCTTTTTTATTTAGACATCTATGGGTTTCATCGTCGGGAACAAGATTACATCTCTTATAGATGAATTGTTCGTAAGCATCATCACACATCTGTCAATGCCTATACCCAAGCCCCCCGTAGGTGGCATACCATACTCAAGCGCATTTATAAAATCATCATCCATCATCCCTGCCTCTTCGTCTCCGGCATCTCTGAGGGCAACCTGAGCCATAAATCGTTGCTTCTGGTCTATAGGGTCATTTAGCTCACTAAAAGCATTGCCCATCTCACTACAGCAAATAAATACCTCATAACGCTCTGTCAGTCTCGGGTCATCTTTCTTGCGCTTTGCAAGAGGAGAAACCTCAACAGGATGGTCAATAATAAATATCGGCTGAACAAGCTTTTCTTCAACCCTCTGGTCAAAGCATTCATACAACAAATCACCCCATGTAGGAGCCTTGCCATCAGGCATTTTCACCCCGATTGAAGCCGCAGCCTTCACTGCATCTTCCGTGCTCTCAAATGACATAAAATCAACGCCTGTATGCTCTTTTACAGCATCTGCCATTGTGACACGAGGCCAACCCGGCGTAAGGTCTAGGTCGTGACCTAACCACTGTACCTTATGCGTACCAAGAATATTGAGTGCCGCCGAAGACAAAAGATCCTCAAACAAATCCATAATATCATGGTAGTCCGCATAAGCCTCATATAACTCAACAGAAGTAAACTCCGGATTATGCTTTGTGCTTATACCCTCATTGCGGAATATCCGACCAATCTCATAAACACGCTCAATCCCGCCGACAATCAGACGTTTTAGGTGCAACTCAGTTGCAACCCTTAAATACATATCCAAGTCCAAGGTGTTGTGGTGGGTGATAAAAGGACGAGCCGTCGCCCCACCTGAAACTATGTTTAGAACAGGAGTTTCAACCTCCATATACCCACGGTCATTTAGAAAAGAGCGGATATAGGAAATAAACTTACTGCGAATCTCAAAAGTTCTTCGCACATCAGGATTCATAATCAGGTCAACATAACGCTGACGATATTTAAGCTCTGTGTTTGTCAGACCATGAAACTTTTCAGGTAGCGGCCTTAGAGATTTTGCAAGCAAAGTGACCGTCTTACAGTGTACGGAGATTTCACCCATTTTGGTTTTGAATACTACGCCCGTAACACCGACAAAATCGCCTATATCACTCTTTTTTATATCGTTAAAAGCTTCTTCTCCGACATCACCAAGCTTAATATACAGCTGTATTCTGCCCCTATCGTCTGCAATGTCAACAAAAGTAGCCTTGCCCATCTCACGTCTGGCCATAATTCTGCCGCACATGGTAACATCTTTACCCTCAAACTCATCAAAATCAGCCTTAACATCAGCCGAATATGCCGTGCGCTTAAATTTGGTCAGATGAAAAGGATCACGACCCTCGTCTTGAAGCTTTTTTAGCTTATCTCTGCGTACCTGAAGAATTTCAGATAACCCCTCTGTCTCGTCTATATTAATGTTTGAAGTTTCGTCAGACATATTACTAAACACCCTTTTCATTTTTTAAGTAGTTTTGCTACGAGATTTTGAGTATTTCAAATTTGAGCACACCTACAGGCGCTTCTATCTCAATAATATCGCCCACTTTACGCTCCATCAGACCCTTGCCAAATGGCGAATCATCAGAAATCCTTGATTCCGCCGGGTCTGCCTCTTGCGAACCGACGATTTCATAAGTCATTTCCTCTTTATCCGCCAAGTCACGGACAGTAACCTTGCTACCCATGCCAATCTGGTCGGTTTGTACTGAAACAACAACTATTTCAGCATTCTCTATGAGGTTTTTTATTTCAGCTATCTTTGAATAAAGCTTTCCCTGCTCAGTCTTAGCCTCATCATATTCGCTATTTTCAGTAAGATCACCAAAGGAACGCGCTTCCTTTATTTGTTGAGCAACCTCCTTCTCCCTAACCGTTTGGAGAAAATGCAGTTCATCCTTTAACTGCTGGAGACGCTCCTCGCTCATTTTATATTTTGCTTCCTTGAACATCGCTCATAACCCTTTCGGAATAAATTTTTGAAGATAACACTTCACTGCAATGAATAAAACAAAAAGCCCAACAACACCCGATTGACGGGCGACTGGACGCCGACGGCTACATTAAAAGTCGTCAGTGGTAGTCATTATATGCCCAAACATCCCATTTGTCAACGAAAAGATTTGGGTGTTGTTACGGGCAAAGTCAAAATAAGCACATTAGGGCGTAATTCCCCTCGTCCCTCGTCCATGGGCGAGCTCTGTTCGAGCCGAAGCGAGTTAGCGAGCCCGGGAGTCCTTAGAGGGCAGAGCCCTCTAAGTGCATCTTTTGCACACTTTTCTGGGCAATCAGAAAAGTGTGGCCGCCGGCAGGCCGTTCCCTAATGAAAGACAAACAATATCCGTACAGACGGCTACCGAGGGCGGGGTGGTCACCCTAAAACCAGCACATCTATCGCCTTTGCAAGCTGAGGGTCATCGGCAAGCTCAAGCTCACCCCTTGTAAACAACACCCTCTGCTCATCAGAAAGCACCACAATATGATCCGGGGTTACACCGCCCTCATCATGCAGACTAACTCTGTTTTTTGTTAAATACTCCGCAAAAGAAATATTAATGGCAGAACCACTCTGAAGAGTAACAATTCGCTGCACTCGGCTCTTCCCGGTGGTTTGCTCCCCTACAATCTCCGCAAACTCAAACTCTCTGAGAATTGCCGCAAAATACTCCGCACCACTAAAAGAACGTGAGTTGACAATAACAACCATCGGCAAATCAATATAATAAGAATTTGACCTCGTTACTATCTCTCTACCGCTCCTATCCACCTGTATAAAAATCTCACCCTCAGGAAGCAAAAAATCAAGAATCTCAGACATCTCTGTGACCCAACCGCCCGGATTTGACCTCATATCAAAAACAAAACCGGCCGCCCCTGCCTCTATGAGATAATTTGCCGCATTTATAAAACTGTTTGCCGAACCTTGATTAAAATTATAAAGCCTTATATAGCCTATATTATCATAGAGCATCTCATATGAAATCGGCGCAATAAACACAGCCCCAAACTCAACAAAAACAGTTTCGATTGTCCCATCTTCACGCCTAATTAAAAGCTCCGCAGTCTCACCATGAGGCCTTCTTAGAAGGTCACGCAAGTCTAAAATTGTAATTCCGACAGCAGTATGCTCATCAACAGAAAGAATTATATCCCCCGGTACAATCCCGGCGGTCTGTGCGGAAGATCCCTCAACTATATCAATTACTCGAATATATCCTTCTTCATGATTTTCCAGATAGACAGTAACACCAATTCCGTCATATCTGTTATGGGCACTGTTAAGACTATACGCAAGTTCCGCAGCCGTCATATAAAATGACCATTCATCTTCCAGAGCCGCCACTGCCGCGCGCATAGAAAGCGTTGTCACTGCCTGCTCGTCAAACTCCCCTATAAAATTTTCCTCTAGTCTTGTAAGCAGTTCCGCATACTCACGCAAACGAGCAGTTCTGCTATTTGAGCCAAATGTAGGACTGCTTATGAGCGTCATAAGTGCCAATGTCAACGCTGATGCCAAAAGCATCAGCGCTATAACAATTCTAAGTGAGTATTTTTGTTTGTTACCGTGCATATTACAGGAATCTCATAGGGTTAACCCTTTGCCCATTTACATGAACTTCAAAATGCAAGTGAGGCCCGGTTGAAGTACCTGTCGAACCAATACGTCCTATTGTTTGTCCCCTTTGAACAGTGTCACCGGCTCTGACGGAACGTGTGCTTAGGTGGGCATACAATGTGTTCATATTACCATGCGAAATAACGATGTAGTTACCAAATGATGAGTTATACGCAGACCTTATAACCGTTCCCCTATCGGCAGCAACAACATTTGCACCATGAGGAGCACCGATATCAATACCATTATGATGCCTCATTACACGGAAAACCGGGTGCATTCTGCTCCCAAATGGACTTGTAACTCTCGTATGACCCGGTACAGGCCATGTCAATTCTCCTGTACCTCTTACAACAGGTCTTGCCGCAGCAGCGGCGGCAGCCGCAGCTGCTTCCAGTCTGCGCAATTCTTCCTCTTGCTCTCTGATTTGGCGCATAATTCTGGCCTCATCTGCAACAAGAGCATCATGCAAGGCTTGCTCGGTCTCTCTATGTTGCAAAAGCTCATAAATCATAGCTTCTGCTTCTTCCACCTGATCAGCAAGTTCTTCTTGTCTTGAGAAAAGTAAAACTCTCTCTTCTTCAAGTTCAAGTTTTGTCTCTTCAAGCTCTGCTTTTGCCTCTATTGTCGCCTCACGTGCAGCAACAAGCTCAAAATATATCTGCTCATCAGCGCGCATTATATCCGAGACAAAATCCATACGTGCTAATAAATCTGCAAAATTTGTTGAACTGAAAAGTATTTCGAGATAAGAGATAACACCATTTTCTTCCATGTTGCGAACACGTGTTCTAAAGAGTTGGAATTGCGCCTCTTCCCTCTCTTGAGCTCTGACAACTTCAGCTTCCTTTTCAACAATCAAAATCTCATACTGCTCAATGGTCGCCTCAATAATATCAATCTCCATACCCGTAAACATGATTCGATCGTCAAGTATACTCTTTCTGGCAAGCTCTGTTCTTCTTTCAAAGTCAATAGCATCAATATGCGTTTGAACCTCACGCCTTCTGCTCTGATACCCCTGCAATTCGCCCCTTAGTCTGTTGATTTGTGCACGAGTTCCGCTAATGTTGCTACTATTGGCAGAAGCCATAAGGGAATCAAGTATAACAAAACCAACTGACATTAGCATAACTACTGCAAGTATTATCGCTATTACTCTTATCACTTTTTTGTTATTCATTGCTAAAAGATCACCTCAAATAAAAATTGCTAACCTTGCATTGAACAAGATATATCATTTTTGTATCTAACTTGTTTCAATTGTGAAACCTATGCATCAAAAATGCCTGTTAAACTCTAAGATATCTATTCAGAGCCAACGTACTGCCACCAACACCGACACCAAAGCCAATTGTCGCAAATAACAACAGAATCGGGATTTGCACATTTGAAAAAGGCAAGAGATTTACAAAAAATGCACCAAAATTATACACTCTGCCCGCCAAAAGACCATAAAGCCCAAACAGCGACACAAACGCAAGCATGGAACCTGCAAAACCTAAGATAAAACCCTCAGTAACAAATGGCCAACGGATAAAGGAATTTGTCGCCCCAACCATTCTCATAATCGCTATCTCCTCACGACGCTCATAAGTCGCAAGCTTAATTGTATTAGACATTATAAACAGCGATATAATAAGAAGTACCACAATAATCACTATCGAAACAATAGTTACCACATTTCTAAGCTGAACCATAGCCTGAGCAATCGTAAGATTTGCATTAACTCTCTCAATGCCATAAACAGCACTAATATCCCTCATCGTTTCACTGATTAGCTCTACATCATCTACAAAAATCGAAAAACGATGTCTCAGCCACGTCGAATCAATTCCTTCAAAGCGTGCCGAATCATCGAGCCTGCCCACAAACCTGTACAGAGCCTGCTCTCTGGTGATAAATTCCACCCTGTTTACATTGGGAGTACGGCTTAGCTGCGCACCCAAAGCACGAGCCTCATGCTCCGGAAGATATTCGTTTACATACGCAAGAATAATATTCTCACTTTCAAGATCACCGATAATAGCATTTATGTTCACGGAAATTAGGATAAAGCTGCCTATAATAAGCAAAAATGCAACTATAATGCAAATTGACGCAAAAGACATAAGGCTATGATTAAAAATACTTGAAAAGCCTTCTTTTATGAAATAACCGGTACGGTTTCTACTCAACTTCATAGTTGTAATACCCATCCATTCCGTCGCTGATAATACGCCCGCCATCTATCGCAATGACACGCTTTGATAACCTGTCTACAAGCGGCTTTTCGTGTGTAACGATTAGTACTGTGGTTCCAAGTTCATTTATTTTTTGCAGGAGTAACAAAATCTCAAGACTCCGGGCAGGGTCAAGATTACCCGTCGGCTCATCTGCAATAATTAGCGAGGGATTGTTCACAAGCGGACGAGCTATCGCAACCCGCTGCTGCTCTCCGCCTGACAGCTCATCAGGCTTTGCCCTAATCTTATTTTCAAGCCCAAC
>Ga0131853_10011340_pt1 | contig 16308 bp, 13 predicted proteins | sample TergutLab28metaG_FD_92764 | JGI IMG/M metagenome (GOLD analysis project Ga0131853, IMG submission 92764) | Labiotermes labralis P1 segment gut microbial communities from Petit-Saut dam, French Guiana - Lab288 P1 (version 2) (version 2) | ecosystem: Host-associated > Arthropoda: Insects >...
CCGGGGCCCCCATCGCGTAACGACGCGACGCGGCGTGTCCTGGCGGGCTGCACAGTAAGCATGGACCCGGGGCAGTAGCCGCTATCCGTTCGGGATAATGATTTTTCTTAACCCGGATTGGCACTGCCCCCTGCCTACGGACCTAGGGATGAGATGTCCGCACCAAACAAGAATTACGACCCGGTTGAGGTGACCGCGCTGTCCGCCGAAGAGGTGGACAAAGCCGTCGCCGACGCCCTGGCCGCCATCGCCGCGGCCACTGACCTGGACGAGCTGAAGGCCGCCCGCCTGGCCCACATCGGCGGCAAGGCGCCGATCACCCTGGCCGGCGCCGAGATCAAGGCCCTGCCGCCGTCGGCCCGGGCCGACGCGGGCAAGCGCGTCGGCAAGGCCAAGGGCCAGGTGAACAAGGCCCTGACCGACCGCCAGGAAGAACTGGAGCGCGAGCGCGACGAGCGGGTCCTCGTCACCGAGACGGTTGACGTCACGCTGCCGTTCGATCAGTTCCCGCCCGGGGCCCGGCACCCGGTCGCCCTGACCATGGAGCGCCTGGCCGACGTGTTCACCGGCATGGGCTACGAGGTCGTCGACGGGCCCGAGGTCGAGGCCGAGTGGTACAACTTCGACGCCCTCAACGTCCCCCCGGACCACCCGGCCCGGGAGATGCAGGACACGCTGTTCGCCGCCCGGGCCGACGGCAAGCCTGGCAAGTCCGGGACTGTCCTGCGTACCCAGACGTCGCCCCTGCAGATCCGGTCGCTGCTGTCGCGGTCGCTGCCGCTGTACGTCGTCAGCCCGGGCCGGGTGTACCGGAACGAGGCGACCGATGCCACCCACCTGGCCGCGTTCCACCAGATCGAGGGCCTGGCCGTGGACGAGGGCCTCACCATGGCCGACCTGCGCGGCGCGATCCAGGCGTTCGTGGACGCGATGTTCGGCGGCGGGCTGAAGACGCGCCTGCGCCCGGACTACTTCCCCTTCACCGAGCCCTCGGGCGAGGTGGCCATGGAATGCCACCTGTGCCGGGGCGCGTCCGCCCAGCCCGGCGGCAGCCCGTGCCGGGTCTGCAAGTCGACCGGCTGGATCGAGATCGCGGGCTGCGGCATGGTCAACCCGCGGGTGCTGGTGGCGTGCGGGGTCGACCCGGACCGCTACAGCGGCTTCGCGTTCGGCCTCGGGATCGAGCGGGCCCTGATGCTCGCGCACGGTGTGTCCGACATCCGCGACACCGTCGAGGGCGATGTCCGGTTCAGCAGGCCTTTCGGGATGGAGATCTGATGCGGGTTCCGCTTTCCTGGCTGCGCGAGTACGCGCCGGTCCCGGCGGATACGGATGCCTCTGACGTGGCGCGGCGGCTGACGGCGGCCGGCCTCGAGGTCGAGTCGTTCGAGACCGTCGGGCACGACGTCACCGGCGTCGTCACCGGGCAGGTCCTGACGATCGAAGAGCTCACCGGGTTCAAGAAGCCGATCCGGTACTGCCGGGTCGCCGACTCTCCGGAGATGGCCTCGGACGATCCCGAGAAGGCCCACGGCGTCATCTGCGGCGCCACCAACTTCAAGGCGGGCGACAAGATCGCGTTCGCCCAGGTCGGCGCCGAACTGCCGGGCGACTTCAAGATCACCGCACGCAAGACCTACGGCCGCACCTCCGAGGGCATGATCTGCGCCGTCGACGAGATGGGCATCGGCGACGACCACAGCGGGATCCTGGTGCTCGCGCCGGACACCCCGCTGGGCCTGGACTTCATCGAGCACGCCGGGCTGCGGGACACGGTCTTCGAGATCGCCGTGACTCCGGACCGCGGCTACGCGGTCAGCGTGCGGGGCGTCGCCCGCGAGCTGGCCAGCGCCTACGGCGTCCCGTTCACCGACCCGGCGGGCCTGGACTCCTGCGACCTGGTGCCCGGGGTCAACGACACCGAGGCGGTCGGCGGGGACCTGGCGGCCGCCGGGGATGACGTGTACCCGGCGTCGATCGGCGACCCGGAGGTCTGCGACCGGTTCGTCCTGCGCGAGGTCCGCGGCTTCGACCCGGGCGCGTTCACGCCGGTGCGGATGGCGGTGCGGCTGGCCCGCGCCGGGATCCGGTCGATCTCCCTCGCCGTCGACGTCACCAACTACCTGATGCTGGAACTCGGGCAGCCGCTGCACGCCTTCGACCGGTCCAAGCTGTCCGGCCCGGTCGTCGTGCGCCGGGCGGCACCGGGAGAGAAGCTGGAGACCCTCGACCACGTGAAGCGGACGCTTCACCCCGAGGACGTCCTCATCACCGACTCCACGGGGCCGATCTCGATGGCCGGCACCATGGGCGGCCTGCACACCGAGATCGATGACAGCAGCTCCGACCTGGTGATCGAGGGCGCGCACTTCAACGACGTCGCGGTCGCCAAGGCGGCCCGCCGGCACAAGCTGCACTCGGAGGCGTCCTACCGGTTCGAGCGGGGCGTGGACGCGGAACTGCCGCTGCGCGCCACCGCCCGGGCCGTCGCGCTGCTGTCGGCCCTCGGCGGCGGGACCGTCGTGCCGGGCGCCACGCATGCCCAGGTCCCCGGGACCGGGCGGGTCATCACGATGGCCGTGGACTACCCGGACACGGTCGCGGGAGTCGCCTACGGCCGGGACGTCGTGGTGAGGCGCCTGGCGGAGGTCGGCTGCTCCGTGTCGGAGGCCACGGCCGCCGAGGTTCCCACCGTGGCCCCGTGGCGGGCGGGGGAGGCTTCCGCCGCGTCCCGCGAGACTTCCGTCCTGCACGTGACCCCGCCGTCGTGGCGGGGCGACCTCACGGATCCGGCCGACCTGGCCGAGGAGGTCATCCGGCTGGAGGGCTACGCGAACATCCCGGTGCGCAGGCCCCGGGCCAGCGCGGGCCGCGGCCTGACCTCGCGGCAGCGGATGATCCGCTCGGTCTCCCGGTCCCTGGCCGGCGCCGGGTACACCGAGGCGCGGGTCGAGCCGTTCGCCCCGCCCGCGGACGCGGACAACCTGATGCTCGGCGCCGACGACGAGCGCCGCGCCCCCGTCGTGATCGCCAACCCGCTGTCCGACGGCGAGCCGCACCTGCGCGCCACGCTGCTGCCGGGCCTGTTCCGGGCGGCGGTACGCAACATCGGCCGCGGCTTCGGCGACCTGGCCCTGTTCGAGTCGGGGCTGGTCTTCCGGCCGCGCCCGGACGCCGCTTCCGAGGCGCCGATCCTCGCGACCGACCGGGGCCCGACCGCCGGGGAACTGGCCTCGCTGGAGGCGGCCCTGCCGGACCAGCCGACGCTGATCTCCGGTGTCCTGGCCGGGCACCGGGAACTCCCCGGCTGGTGGGGCCGGGGCCGGGAAGCGGGCTGGGCCGACGCGATCGAGGCCGCCCGCATCGTGGCGTCGGCCTGCCACCTGACGGTGGAGGCCCGGGCGGCGAAGCAGGCGCCGTGGCACCCTGGCCGCTGCGCCGCGCTGCGGGTGGCCGACGGCCGGCTGGCCGGGTACGCCGGGGAACTGCATCCCCGCGTGATCGCCGCCTACGGGCTGCCGAACCGCGCGTGCGCGTTCGAGCTGGACTTCGGGGTGCTGGCGTCCGCGGCCGAGGCCGCCGGCCCGGTGCGCGGGCCGGCGCTCCCGTCCTATCCCCTGGCGACGCAGGACGTGGCCGTGGTGGTGCCGGATTCCGTACCCGCCGCGGACGTGGCGGCCGCCCTCCGGGACGGGGCGGGGGACCTGCTGGAAGACCTGCGGCTGTTCGACGTCTACACCGGGTCCCAGCTTCCCGCCGGGCAGAAGTCCCTGGCGTACTCGCTGCGCTTCCGCGCCCCCGACCGGACCCTGACCGTCGCCGAGACGACGGCGGCCCGGGACGCCGCCGTGGCCGAGGCCGCGTCCCGGCTGGGAGCCGTCCTCCGGAGCTAACCGGGCACGGCTCCCGGCCCCGGACCCGGGCTGTGCCCGGCGGCGACCGCCGCCGGGCACCCGGACAACATGTCATTGCTCCCGCCTTGTTGCAATCTGCGGTGCTAACGGACATTATGTGACAACATGGAGCAGACCGGAAGAACGCGGAGAGTGACATAACTGCAGGAGCGGCGGCCGAGAGACGAGCGGCGGAGCAGGCCGGAAGCACCGGGTTCCGGCACGTCTTCGCCATTTCCGAGTTCCGGGCGCTGTGGGCGGCGCAGCTGGCCTCGGTGGCCGGGGACCAGCTCGCCCGGGTCGCGCTGACGGTCCTGGTCTACGCGCGGACCGATTCGGCCCTGCTGGCCGCGGTCACGTTCGTGTCCAGCGTCATCCCGATGTTCATCGGCGGTGTCCTGCTGGGCGGCCTGGCCGACCGGTTCCCCCGGCGGACCGTCATGATCGCCTGCGACCTGCTCCGCTGCGCCCTGGTGCTGCTCATGATCGTGCCCGGGGTGCCGGTGGCGGTCCTGGTCGTCCTGCTGTTCCTGGTGACCCTGGCCAGCGCCCCGTTCACGGCGGCGCGGAGCGCGCTGATGCCGGACGTGCTGGAGGGGGAGCGGTACATCCTCGGCCAGACGATCACGATGACCACCATCCAGTTCGCCCAGGTGATCGGGTTCGGGGCGGGCGGGGCGGTCGCCGGGTTCCTGGGAACCCGCACGTCCCTGGTGGCAGACGCCGCGACCTATGCCCTGTCGGCGGTCATCGCGGTTGTCTGGGTCCGGCGCCGGCCTTCTCCGCGGCTCGAGGCGGGCCCCGCCGGCGGAGGCGGGGCGGGCGCCGGCCGGGGCGGGTTCTGGAGCGCGGCGGGCTACGTGTTCGCCACGCCGGCGCTGCTGCTGCCGATGCTGTTCGGGTGGCTGTCCGCGTTCTACAACGTGCCCGAGGGCGTCGCCGCGCCGCTCGCCGCCACGCTGGGCGGCGGGGCCACCACCGTGGGGGTGATCCTGGCCGCGCAGATGCTCGGGGACGTCATCGGGATGCTGATCATCGGCCGTCTCGTGCCCCCGGCGGCCCGCCGCCGCTGGATGGGGCCCCTTGCCGTCGGGACCTGCGGCGTGCTGGCCGTCTTCGCGGTCTCGCCCGGAACCATCGGGGCCCTGGCGGTGCTGGTGGTGTCGGGCGTGTTCGGCGGCTATCAGCTGGCGGCCAGCGCGGAGTTCGTGGAGGCGCTGCCGCAGGAGGTGCGGGGAACCGCGTTCGGCCTGGCCCAGGGCGGTATGAGCCTAGGGCAGGGGATCGTGATTATCGTCGCCGGCGCCGTGGCCGACACGGTCACGCCCGCGATGGTGATCGCGGTCACCGGCACGGGCGGCGCGGTCTGCGCCGTGGCCGTCGCCGTCGGCTGGGGGCGGACCCGGAGGGCCGCCGAGGCCGGGCGGAAGAGGCTCAGCCCCAGTAGTTTCCCTGGCGCATGACGCCTTCCTCCTTTCGTGCGCGTTTGCTATGACTTACCCGACTATGCCAGCATCCCCGGTCGTGCATGCACAAAACGCCTGAGTGTAACTATTTCATCACGCAGCATTGTGATCCGGGCGACCCGGGGCGCTCGTCCGCGCTGTGCAAACGCTTGCGGCGCCGAGGATCCGGTCCCGGCCGGGAGCCGCCCCGCTCGGGGCGGCTTGCCGCTTAGTAGCCGTGTTTTGACGATGTGCTCGTAAAATCTGTGACAATGTGGGGTTAGCGCCACACGTTGCGCTATCCGTCGCGCGCAGGTTCCAGACGGCGGACTGCATCGCATGAATCCAGGGAGGCCCAGATGGGGCGTGCGTCCAGCACGTGGGCGCGGTACAGCATGGCCGCGCGCGACCCGGGCTTCCCGGAGCGGGTCCGCGGCTGGGAAATCTGGTCGCTGCCGCTCCGGCTGCGCGCTTACCTGCTGGCCGTTATCGGCGCCGACCTGGCCGTCCTCGCGGTATGCGCGGCGAATTTCCGCCTGGACCCGCCGCAGCTGGGGCTGTTCGCCGCCCTGCTCGTGTGCGGCGCGGCGACGGTGGAGCTGACCCGGCGGTCGGGCGAGCCGGACGGGGTGGTGAAGGACATCTCCCTGGTCTGGGAGCTTCCCGTCGTGATTCTGCTGCCGCCGCTGTACGCGCTGGTCATCCCGGCGGTCCGGTTCGCCCTGATCCAGTGGCGGGTCCGGCAGGGCGAACTGCACCGCCGGGTCTTCAGCGTCGCCGCGGCCGGGCTTTCCTACGCGACGGCCGCCGCCGTCTACCGGGCCGTCCTGCCGCCCGGCTGCGTCCCGCGCACCTTCCTGTGGAACCACACCGCGGTGTGGCTGCTGGCCGCGGCGGCCTGCGCGGTGACGCAGTGGGCGGTGACGCAGGCGCTCCTGCTGGTGGCCGTGCGGGCCGTCTCCCCGGAGACGCCGATCCGCGGCATCCTCTTCACCCGGGAGGCGGTGCATAACGACGCGACGGAGCTGTGCACCGCCGTGCTGGTCACGCTCGGCCTGATGGTGAGCTGGCTGACGCTGCCGTTCGCGCTGCCGCTGGCCACCCTGCTGCAGCGCGCCTTCCGGCACGACCAGCTGCTGCACCAGGCCCGGGCGGACGCCAAGACCGGGCTCCTGAACGCGGCGACCTGGGACCGGCTGGCCTCCGCGGAAGTAGCCAGCGCGGTGCGGTCCAGGACGCCCCTCGCCGTGGCCATCCTCGACCTGGACCGGTTCAAGAACATCAATGACACCTACGGCCACCTGCTCGGCGACGACGTGCTCAGGGCCATCGCCGGGAGCCTGGGCGAGGTGCTGCGCGACTACGACCTGGCGGGCCGGTTCGGCGGCGAGGAGTTCGTGGTGCTGCTCCCGCGGACCCGGGCCGTGGACGCTCTGCGCATCGCGGAGCGGCTCCGCGCGCACATCGCCCGCCTGGAGATCTACGCCGACGGGGCGGCGGGCCGCGAGTCCGTCCGGGTCACGGTGTCGGTCGGCGTGGCCGCCCTCGACGCCGGCACCAGCCGCGAGCTCCCCGAACTGCTGGCCGCGGCCGACGCGGCGCTGTACCGGGCCAAGGACTCGGGCCGGGACCAGGTGCAGATGATCAGCACCAGCCGGGGGCTGTCAGCGGTGCGCCCGCCCGCGGACGACGGCGAGGACGAAGGTGCCGGGCTCGACGAAGGTGCCGGGCTCGGGGCGGATCAGGCCGCCGAGGTCGGGCCGGGGGAGGCCGAGGAAAGGTCGACGACCGCGACTACCTCGGAACTTCCGGCGTGGCACTCCGAGACGTTGCCGGTCCGCAGCGCCTCGGGCGTCGGATAGCTCTCGCAGGTCCATCGGCCGACCGTCACCGGGGCGCTGCCGTTGCCGGGCACCCTTCCGCTCCGGAGGGCCGCCGCGTAGCCGTTCTCCGCCCGCATCGCGTCGGCGCACTTCACGGTTCCCCTGACGACCTTGATGACGGCACGGACGTTCGCGCCGGTGCGGGTGGTGCCGCAGGCCGTCCCGGCGGCGCCGGGAGGGGGAGCGGTGTGGGCCGAGGCGGAGCAGGAAGCCAGCAGCCCGCCCAGGCTCGCGGTCGCCGCGAGGGCCGCGGTCGCCGTGACGAGGCGCCGGATCGTGATCACCTACAGTTGCCTTCCCGTAGCGCTGTATGAGTGAAAACCTACCTTAGGGACCGGGTCCCTGGTCCTGCCGGCGGACGGGGCGGCGGATGCCGAACCGTTTCCTCCCGGCGTCCGGCCGGATATGCGATTGCATATTCATGCAAGCTGATGCATACTTCTTCAGGGAGAAGGAGGCATCATGGGCACACGGGTCGCGGTAGCGGGCGCCAGCGGATACGCGGGCGGCGAGCTGCTCCGCCTGCTGGCCGGGCACCCGGACTTCGAGATCATGGCCGTCACCGGCGCCAGCAACGCCGGCAAGCCGGTCACCGGAGTTCATCCGAACCTGACCGGGCACCCGGCGTTCGACGACCGCGTGTTCGGCACCACCGACGCCGCCACGCTGGGCGACGCCGAGCTTATTTTCATGGCGCTGCCGCACGGCGAGTCCGCCGCGCTCGCGGAGCAACTGCCGGGGGCGCGCATCGTGGACCTGTCCGCCGACTTCCGGCTGGGCGACGAAGCAGCCTGGGAGAAGTTCTACGGGGTTCCGTACGCGGGCCGGTGGACCTACGGCCTGCCCGAGCTGCCCGGGGCCCGGGAGAAGATCGCCGGCTCCCGCACCGTGGCCGCGCCGGGCTGCTACGCCACCACGTCGATCCTCGCACTGGCCCCGCTGCTGAAGGCCGGCCTGGTCACCGGCGACGACATCGTCATCGTCGCCGCCTCCGGAACCTCCGGCGCCGGACGCTCGCCCCAGGCCCGGCTGCTGGGCAGCGAGGTCATGGGCAGCATGTCCGCCTACAAGGTGGGCGGCGAGCACCGGCACACCCCGGAGATCGAGCAGGCCCTCACCGAGGCAGGGGGGTCCCCGGTCACCCTGTCGTTCACGCCGACGCTGGCGCCCATGCCGCGCGGCATCCTCGCCACCTGCACCGCGAAGTTCGCGCCCGGGGCCGCGGGCGACGACGCCTCCCTGCGGGCCGCGTTCGAGGAGTTCTACGACGGCAGCGCGTTCGTGCGGCTGCTGCCCGCCGGGCAGTGGCCGGTCACCGGCGCGGTCGCCGGCTCCAACCGGGCCCAGCTGCAGGCCACGGCCGACGCCCACGCCGGGCGGGCGGTCGTCATCTCGACCACGGACAACCTAGGGAAGGGCGCGGCCGGCCAGGCCGTGCAGATCGCCAACCTCATGCTCGGCCTGCCGGAGACGGCCGGCCTGACCGCACTCGGAGTCGCACCGTGAGCGTTACTGCACCGCAGGGCTTCCGCGCCGCGGGCGTCACCGCCGGACTGAAGGAGTCCGGCGACCGGGACGTCGCCGTGGTCATCAACGACGGGCCGTCCCGCGCCGCGGCGGCGGTCTTCACCTCCAACCGCGTCCACGCCGCGCCGGTGAAGTGGAGCCGCCAGGTCGTCAGCGGCGGCCGGGTCCGGGCCGTCGTGCTGAACTCCGGCGGGGCCAACGCCTGCACCGGGCCGGCCGGCTTCACCGACACCCACGCCACGGCCGAGCGCCTCGGCGCCGCCCTCGACGACAGCGCCGGGGAGATGGTGGTCTGCTCCACCGGCCTGATCGGCGAGCGGCTTCCCATGGACAAGCTGCTGCCCGCCGTGGACGCGGCCGTGGCCGAGGCCGACCGGTCCGCCGGCGTTCACGCCGCCGACGCGATCCGCACCACCGACACCGTCGTGAAGATCTCCTTCCGCCGGGCCGCCGGCTGCGTCATCGGGGGCATGGCCAAGGGCGCGGCCATGCTCGCCCCGTCCCTGGCCACCATGCTGTGCGTGGTCACCACCGACGCCGACCTGTCGCCGGGGGAACTGGACAGCGCGCTGCGGTCCGCGACCGCGGTCACCTTCGACCGGCTCGATACCGACGGCTGCATGTCCACCAACGACACCGTCCTGCTCATGGCCAGCGGCGCCTCCGGGGCCAAGCCCGACCACGGCGAGTTCACGAAGGCGCTGACCGAGGTCTGCGCCGACCTCGCCCGCCAGATGCAACTGGACGCCGAGGGCGCCTCCAAGATGATCACCATCGAGGTGGTCGGCGCGGCCAGCGAGGCCGACGCGGTGACCGTGGGCCGGTCCGTGGCCCGGAACAACCTCCTCAAATGCGCCATCGCCGGATCCGACCCGAACTGGGGCCGGGTGCTGTCGGCCGTCGGCACCACCGACGCCGTCTTCGACCCCGACCGGCTGAACGTCGCCATCAACGGCACCTGGGTCTGCCGGGGCGGCGCGCCCGGAGACGACCGGTCCAAGGTCAACCTGTCCGGCCGCGACGTGACCATCACCGTCGACCTGTCCGCCGGATCGTCCACCGCGACCATCCTCACCACGGACCTCACCGAGGCCTACGTCCACGAGAACTCGGCGTACTCCACATGACGATCATCACGCAGGACGCGAAGGACACGGCCCGCCGCCAGGCCGCCACCGTCAAGGCCGCCACCCTGATCGAGGCGCTGCCCTGGCTGGACGAATTCCAGGGCGAGACCGTCGTCATCAAGTACGGCGGCCACGCCATGACCGAGGAGGCACTGCGCGCCGGGTTCGCCCAGGACCTGGTGTTCCTCCGCTACGCCGGGCTGCGCCCCGTCGTGGTCCACGGCGGCGGCCCGCAGGTCACCGAGTTCCTGGACCGGCTCGGCATCGAGTCCACGTTCACCGCCGGGCTGCGGGTCACCACGCCGGACACCATCGACGTGGTCCGCATGGTCCTGGCCGGCAAGGTCAACAAGGACATCGTCGGCCTGGTCAACCGGCACGCCCCGTTCGCGGTCGGCCTCTCCGGCGAGGACGCCAACCTGTTCACCGCCGAGCGCAAGCACGCGATCGTCGACGGAAAGCCGGTCGACATCGGCCTGGTCGGCGACATCACCGACGTGGACCCGGGCGCCATCGACGCCCTCCTGGAAGACGGCCGGATACCGGTCGTCTCCAGCGTCGCCCGCGGCACCGAGGGCGAGGTTTACAACGTCAACGCCGACACGGCCGCCGCCGCCCTGGCCGTGGCCCTCGGCGCGGCCAAGCTGGTCGTGCTCACCGACGTGGAGGGCCTGTATAAGGACTGGCCCGCCTCCACCGAGGTGATCAGCCAGCTGACCGCGGGCGACCTCGAAGAACTGCTGCCCGGCCTGTCCGCCGGGATGATCCCCAAGATGGAGGCGTGCCTGACCGCGGTCCGCGGCGGAGTACGCCACGCCCACGTGCTCGACGGCCGGCTGCAGCACGCGATCCTGCTGGAGATCTTCACCGACTCCGGCATCGGCACCATGGTCAGCGCGGACGACGATGAGGAGAACACCGGTGAGTGAATCAGACGCGCTCCGCCAGCGGTTCGAGGCGGCGATGATGCCGAACTACGGCACCCCGCCCCTGGCGATCGCCCGCGGCGAGGGGTCACGGGTCATCGACCCCGACGGCAACTCCTACCTCGACCTGATCGCGGGCATCGCGGTCAGCTCGCTCGGCCACGCCCACCCGGCCATCGTCGAGGCGGTGGCCCGGCAGGTCGCCGCCGTCGCCCACACGTCCAACCTGTTCGTGCACGAGCCGGGTGTCGCCCTGGCCGAGCGGCTGCTCGGCCTGCTGAAGGCCGAGGGCAAGGTCTTCTTCTGCAATTCCGGCGCCGAGGCCAACGAGGCCGCGCTCAAGATCGTCCGCCGCTGTCAGGGCACGGACAAGCCCGTGGTCGCCGCGATCGGCAGCTTCCACGGGCGCACCATGGGCGCCCTGTCGATCACCGGCAAGGAATCGATCCGGACGCCGTTCGGCCCGTTCGGGACCGACGTCCGGTGGATCCCCTACGGGGACGAGAAGGCCCTGGCCGAAGCGGTCACCAGCGATGTGGCCGCCGTGTTCCTGGAGCCCACCCTGGGCGAGGGCGGCGTCGTCGCCCCGCCCGCCGGCTACCTCAGGGCCGTCCGCAAGGCCTGCGACGAGGCCGGCGCGCTGTTCGTCCTCGACGAAGTGCAGAGCGGCATCGGCCGCACCGGCGAATGGTTCGCCCACCAGAAGGAGGGCGTCCTCCCCGACGTGCTCACCCTGGCCAAGGGCCTTGGCGGCGGCCTGCCGATCGGCGCGGTCATCGGCTTCGGCGAGACCGGCACCGCCCTGCGGCCCGGAGACCACGGCACCACCTACGGCGGCAACCCGGTCGCCAGCGCCGCCGCCCTCGCCGTCCTCGACACCATCGAGAACGAAGGCCTTCTGGACAACGTGAAGACCGTCGGAGCCAAGCTCATCGACGGCCTCGCCGCGATCGATCACCCGCTGGCTAACGGCGTGCGCGGCTCCGGCCTGTGGCTGGCCGTGCCGCTGGCCGAGCCGAAGTCCGCGGCCGTCCGGGCGGCCGCCCAGTCCCAGGGCTTCCTGGTCAACCCGGTCCAGCCCGACGTGATCCGGCTCGCCCCGCCGCTCATCCTGACCGACGCCGAGGCCGGCGAGTTCCTGACAGCCTTCCCCGCGATCCTGAATGAGGCGGCCCAAGCATGACCAGGCACTTCCTGCGCGACGACGACCTGACCCAGGCCGAGCAGGCCGAGGTCCTGGACCTCGCCGCCGAGCTCAAGCGCGCGCCGTTCTCCCGCCGCCCCCTCGAGGGGCCCAAGTCCGTGGCGGTCCTGTTCGACAAGCCGTCGCTGCGGACCCGGTCCTCGTTCTCCGCGGGCATCGCCGAACTCGGCGGCTACCCGATGGTCATCGAGACCCAGACCACCCACATCGGCCGCGGCGAGACTATCGCCGACATCGGCCGGGTCCTGTCCCGGCAGGCCGCCGCGATCGTGTGGCGGACCGCGGGCCAGGAGCGGATCGAGGAGATGGCCGAGGTCAGCGAGGTCCCCGTGGTCAACGCCCTCACCGACGAGTTCCACCCCTGCCAGATCCTGGCCGACCTGCAGACGGTCCGCGAGCGCCTCGGCCCCGACCTGGCCGGGAAGGTCTTCACCTACCTTGGCGACGGCACCAACAACATGACGCACTCGTACCTGCTCGGCGGCGCCACCGCCGGGATGAACGTGCGGGTCGCCGCCCCGGCTCATCTGCAGCCCGACCCCGCGATCGTGGCCCGGGCCCAGGAGATCGCCGCGGCCGCCGGCGGGTCCGCGACCGTCTCCGACGACCCGGCGGTCGCCGCCAAGGGCGCGGACGTGATCGTCACCGATACCTGGGTGTCGATGGGCCAGGCCGACGAGGCGGAGAAGAAGACGGCCCTCGCCCCGTTCCAGGTGAACGGCGAACTGCTCGCCCAGGCCGCCCCCGGGCACATCGTCCTGCACTGCCTGCCCGCCCACCGCGGCGAGGAGATCACCGCGGAGGTCCTCGACGGGCCGTCCAGCGCCGTATGGGACGAGGCGGAAAACCGGAGGCACGCGCAGAAGGCCCTGCTGGCCTGGCTGCTGGAGCGATCGTGACCGCTCCCGGTACCGCCCCGGCCACCAAGGCGGCCCGGCAGGCGCGGATCGCGGCGATCCTGTCCCGGGAAACGGTCCATTCCCAGGAGCAGCTGGCGTCGCTGCTCGCCAAGTACGCCGGGATGCACGTCGCCCAGGCGACGCTCTCCCGGGACCTGGACGACCTGGGCGTCGTCCGGCTGCGCGCTTCGGACGGAACCCTGGCCTACGCCCTGCCCGACACGCCCGCCGGGCCGGGCGCGAGGCCCGGACTGGGGCTGGGGGACACACCCCCCGATTCTTCCGAACGGATCAGCCCTTCCCCGGACGCGCAGCACTCCACGGCCGCGGGCGAGCAGGCCCCGCCCCGCCTCGTCCGGTACCTGAAGGAACTGCTCACCTCCGCCGAGGCGAGCGCGAACCTGGTGGTGCTGCGCACGCAAGCCGGGGCGGCGCAGTTCCTGGCCTCGGTGATTGACCACGCCGCTTGGCCCTCGGTGCTCGGCACCGTCGCCGGGGATGACACGGTCCTGGTGATCAGCCGGGATCCGGCGGGCGGGGAGACTCTGGCCGCGGAATTCCTCCGCCTGGCTAGTTAGCAGTACTTTCCTCCTCGCCTCCGGGCCGCCTTAACGCGCTGTCTTCCCTCGTCGTTCGAGGGCTCGTTCCTCGCCCTCTCCACTCCTCAGTCCAGACAGGGCGGCGGCCCTTTGGCTCGGAGGGGGAGCGTGGGGTGGGAGGTCCTGCCACATGAGGCTGGGCCAGCCCATAGGCTTGATGACTGACGATTAACGAAAGTGAGATTGAGATGGCTGACGACACGGATTCCGGCGCTGGGCCCACGAGGCTGTGGGGAGGGCGGTTTGAGGGCGGCCCCGCCGACGCGCTGGCCCGGCTGTCGCTGAGCGTCCAGTTCGACTGGCGGCTGGCCCGCTATGACCTGCTCGCGTCCCGGGCCCACGCGCGGATGCTGCACCGGGCCGGCCTGCTGGCCGACGACGAGGCCGAGTCGATGGCCAAGGCCCTTGAGGACCTGGACCGCGCGGTCGAGAGCGGCTCCTTCCGGCCGACCGTCGCCGACGAGGACGTCCACACCGCCCTGGAACGCGGCCTCCTGGAGCGACTCGGGTCGCTCGGCGGCAAGCTCCGGGCCGGCCGCAGCCGCAACGACCAGGTCGCGACCGACCTGCGCCTGTACCTGCGCGACCACGTCCGGCTGATCGTGAGCCGCCTCGCCGAGCTGCAGACCGCGCTGATCTCCCAGGCCGAGGCGGCCGGCGACACCCCGGTGCCCGGCATGACCCACCTGCAGCACGCCCAGCCGGTGCTCTTCGCCCACCAGATGCTGGCACACGTCCAGTCGTTCGCCCGGGACATCGACCGCCTGCGGGACTGGGACAAGCGCGCCGCCGTCGGCCCGCTCGGCTCCGGAGCCCTCGCCGGGTCGTCGCTGCCGATCGACCCGCAGGTCCTCGCCGCGGAGCTGGGCTTCGACTCCGCCGCCCCGAACTCCATGGACGCGGTGGCCGACCGCGACTTCGCCGCCGAGTTCTGCTTCGCGGCCGCGCTGATCGGGGTGCACCTGTCCCGGCTCGGCGAGGAAGTCGTGCTCTGGTCCTCCCAGGAATTCGGCTGGATCGAGATCGACGACGCCTACGCGACCGGGTCGTCGATCATGCCGCAGAAGAAGAACCCCGACGTCGCCGAACTGGCGCGCGGCAAGGCCGGCCGCATGATCGGCGGGCTCACCGGGCTCCTCACCACGCTCAAGGGCCTGCCCCTCACCTACAACCGGGACCTGCAGGAGGACAAAGAGCCGGTCTTCGACTCGGTCGACACGCTGCTCCTGGTGCTCCCGGCGATGGCCGGCATGATGGGCACGCTGCGGCTCAACGCCGAGCGCCTGCGCGAGCTCGCGCCCGCCGGGTTCACCCTGGCCACCGACCTGGCGGAGTACCTGGTGCAGCGGGGCGTGCCGTTCCGCGACGCGCACGAGATCGTCGGGCACCTGGTCGTCTGGTGCCAGGTACACGAGGTCGGCCTGGAAGACGTCAGCGACGAGGACCTGGCTACGGTGTCGCCGAACCTGACGCCCGACGTGCGGGCGGTTCTCACCGTCGACGGAGCGCTTGAGGCCCGCAAGGGCTTCGGCGGGACCGCGCCGACCCGGGTCGCCGAGCAGCTCGCCGCGGCGCGGGCCGTCGTGGACGCCGCGGCCGCCTGGGCCGCCGCCGGCGGCGCCTGAGTCGTACTGGCCCTCGCCGTGTCCCCGCTCGCCAGGGATTTCTTCAGCAGGCCCGCGCCCGAAGTGGCGCCGGGCCTGCTCGGCTGTGTGCTGGTCTCCGAGACGGAGGCGGGCGCAGTGGCGGTACGGCTGACGGAGACAGAGGCGTACACGGGGGAGTCCGACCCCGCGTCTCACGCTTACCGGGGCCGGACTCCGCGGAACGCGGTGATGTTCGGCCCTCCGGGCCACGCGTACGTGTATTTCACGTACGGGATGCATTTCTGCGTGAACCTGGTCTGCCTGTCCGAGGGCACGGCCGCGGCCGTGCTGCTGCGCGCGGGCGAGGTCATCGAGGGAGAGGAACTCGCCCGTTCCCGCCGCCCCGCCGCCCGGTCTCCGCTGGAGCTGGCCCGGGGCCCCGCCCGGCTGTGCCAGGCGCTGGCCGTCGACCGTTCCCTCGACGGCGCCGACGTCTGCGATCCGTCATTCTCGCTCAGGATCCTTCCGGCGGCTTCCTTCCGAGGGGGAGAGGCGCCGCCGGACGCCGTCACCGCGGGCCCCAGGGTAGGGGTTCGTCAGGCCGCGGACGTGCCGTGGCGGTTCTGGCTGGACGGCGAGCCCACAGTCTCCGTTTACCGGCCTCACGCACCTCGCAAGCGGACGGGCGGGCGCCGCTAGTCGCGTTGTTGCGCACTAGTGATTTTTCGTTTCACGGGCCACGCCGGTCCCCGGATCTGGAATCCGGGGTCAGGTCGATGGTTTACCGCAGGTCAGAGCGGGTAGAGATGCCTTTACACAGCAATGAACGAGTGCGGAACCCTCGATTTGACGAAGGTTTCCGTCACCCGTAGAGTCTTACATGCCCCGAGGGGGACGGCGACGCCGGAAGGCGGGCCGGGTCCCGGGGCGCCACCAGAAGCCTTCTCTCCCGAGGGTCACACGCGTTCGCGTGCGGCTCGCGGTAGTTCGGGGCTGCTGGGGGCCGGGATCGTTCGAGTGTCGGCAACCTTCCGGATACCTCCGGGAAAGCGAGTTGACACCAAGAACATCCCGGAGTAAGGTTTAAGGGTTGCCCCGGAGGGGAAGCGAAAGTTTCCTCGATGGTGTGGTGCTTGTTTCTTGAGAACTCAACAGTGTGCTAAAAGCCAGTGCATCGGAAGCTTTAGGGCTTTCGGAGTATAAGTTTTACCCCCGTCGC
>Ga0131853_10011341_pt1 | contig 16308 bp, 10 predicted proteins | sample TergutLab28metaG_FD_92764 | JGI IMG/M metagenome (GOLD analysis project Ga0131853, IMG submission 92764) | Labiotermes labralis P1 segment gut microbial communities from Petit-Saut dam, French Guiana - Lab288 P1 (version 2) (version 2) | ecosystem: Host-associated > Arthropoda: Insects >...
CTGGCCATTATCTCCGTAACCGTTCAACTTTGGACATAGGTGTTTTGGGTTATATCGGTATACTTTAACATAAGGAACACCCTCCCGAAGTCTGGCACATTCCTCCTGGGACACACTGTATATCATCGCCTGACATGTAAATGTTGTGCAGCTGTTGGAATATACATGGTACAATTATCTTACTGCATGGAACATGGATAATATTATAGTTTATAGTAACTGCTTTGTCTTGAGCTGCCACTATTGTACTTTCTGTTTAACCCTTATTGTCTCCAAATTTTAGCCATCAATATGACTGATCATTATCCACCAGTTTTTTTATCTAAGATGTGTCGGAATTGTTCATGCATCCTTTTCCACTTTTCTTCCGTCTTCTTCCTGTCTACAATTCCCTCGATAAGTCTCTCCTGAGGCTTCTACCAGTCTACAACACTGCTGTGTTTGTGTCGTGTTGATGTGTTCTAACAATTTGTCCTAGTGGATCTTCCTTGTTGTCTCTACTTCCTTTCTGTTGTTCATATATCATAACAGAGTGTAATTTCCAAAAAAAAATAGTTTTCTCTTCTCAAAAACGTCCAGACCAGCCCTGAGACCAACCTTGCCTACTACCCACTGGGCACCAAGGCCTCTTTCCTTGGGGATTAAGCTACCGAGTAATGACGTTAACCACCTACTCCCATCTAGTGCTGAGGTAAAAATAAACGGAGCTACACCTCTGCTACCCCTATATGTTTTTATGGCGTGAACACAAAAACTTTACCTATTCATCATACAATTAACATGCCAAGCCACGTTAAACAGTAGCTAAGATCTAAAATAATGAAACCATATTTACCACGTTCACGCGTAACAGATTTACTGGAATCCACTTCAGGGTATGTTATACATTCGTCACAAACACACAAAGCGTAAGCCTAAGCAAGCAGTCATCCATAATTCCGAACATTTTAATTACCTATTCCCATAATTAATTACCTTGAAACGAACACTTCGGCATTTCGCGAATATAACATTTGAACTCATTAGAAAAAAGTAAATTCATAAAGGGCTCAACCAATCTCAACGTAACATTTGCAATGGCTTAGCTATAAAACACACATTACTGAGTCCCTACAACACATTAAATTCGCACAATTACCCTTCAGTAGCCACCGCCACACGAAGATTAGCGGCTGCTTCGCACCACAGATTACTATCTGCTCAGCACGGACGACTTCAACGCTGCAGTGTTCTATAACCACAGTCTATAAATTAGCACCCCGGATGATATGTGTCCATGGGTCACACTAGGACATTTTAGTCGCATCAAACTGTGGATTCCACTGCACTTACCCTCAACTGGTAGATCAAACCTTGGGTATCTATCGAAGAAAGCTTGACGGTGCAGTGCAGTGCAGATCGTAGCTGCCCCAAGAGCTATAGTGCTGGCGTGTCGTGTGTTACGGTGTTATGCTGTGTGCTTCCATTATTTTCCTTAACATATTAGATGTAAAATGCCTGCGTTTCTGTTCGGAAATCAAGAGATTCTCAGTTTATGAAAGAATCTTATCTTTTATATGTAATATTCCAATCTTGGGTCCACAATAGAATTGATGGTAAATGCCGTGAAATTTACTAACGTTCTCCCTGTTCCTCTTGAATATTTTGGTACTGAAAATGCAATTCTGACCTGTCTTTACACGCCAGGTGTCTGGGATAGAAAGCAAATAGTCCAGCACACGCAAGAGCACTATTCCCTTCACCTCGTCAACTTGTTTGCAACAAACCGCTTACTAGAGTTTGTTCCTGCGACAAACTCGCTCACTAACATACTTGTGTCTGCTGTGAACTACATGACAGTGATGCAAACTTCTCTTGTGGTTGAAAGGGCCTATCTCTGTAAACAAAGATGAATTGTATGGTTGTTTGCAATTGAAATAATAACTGCTATATATATATTTGTACGATACGTTTTGAATCTTTTAACCACATAATATTCTATATTGTAACTATGTTATTGCACACCTGGGCTATAACTATCCATTAATGTAATCTTCTGTTTTGAATTCCTCTGTCAAGAGAGTCGGGAACGGCTGAAACCCGTACGGGGTGCACAATGATCAGGGGGTATACCACAGCACGTCTCGGATTACTGATTTGGCTGTATATCATCTTGGCACGGTCAGAACATAGCCTCCCCCCCCTATCAGGGCCATTCTTTACGGTGTACGATCTTTGGCCCACAAGCAGTAGACCGTAACAAACTCGGTGACGTATTCAGACGGCCGATCCTGAGTGCAACTTGGTAGGGAGGGGGCGGTACATATGTTATGGTCGTACGAGGACGTGGCTCGTTTCGTTTCTAATGTAACCACCTTTTAACTCCGTATAGTAAAGTACTGTTCAGTACTGAACGTAGAATATGTGAGCTTGTTTTAAAAGAATGGTTATTTATGTGACTCAATAGTGTGACCCACTTAACACGTATGACATAAAACGCAATGCAAGTATGGCTGACGCGAAGCAGGCGAAGGAGGTTTTTACCGTTTTATTTTTTTGTATATTGTGGTATGTTGTTAGTTCCAGTAATAATGTTATTGGGAAGATGTTACTGAATGATTTTCCATATCCGATGACGGTGACTATGGTGCAGCTAACATCCATTACCTTGTATTCCGGTCCATTTTTCAATATGTGGGGCGTAAGAAAATTTGTTGACATTAGCTGGGGTTATTACATAAAAGTGATTGTACCACTTGCGCTAGGCAAATTTTTGGCGTCTGTGTCTTCGCATATCAGTATTTGGAAAGTACCAGTTTCGTATGCTCATACAGGTAAGTGCTGCACCTGTACATTAAATGATAGAAATAAGACCTGAAATCGCATTTATTATTGTGAGAGTGTCTTAATTTGGTGTGAAAGGACGAAGTATCATTATTGTTTCTTTATTTCCAGTGAAAGCTACAATGCCCCTTTTTACTGTTCTTCTGTCAAGAGTAATCCTGGCAGAAAAACAAACACTGACAGTAAGTTCAAGTTGTGTGTCATTCAGTATTGGACTTCATATTGACAGATAACATGTTTTTTGATGTCTTGAATCGTTTTTTCAGGTTTATTTATCTCTTATACCAATAATTACAGGAGTAGCAATTGCAACAGTAACAGAACTGTCCTTTGATATGATTGGTTTGATTAGTGCATTGATTGCAACAATGGGCTTCTCACTTCAAAACATATTCTCAAAAAAGGTTAGTTCTTTGTGTTATATTAAAAATGAAGTACTGTACATAAGAAATTCTGTCAAAGAGTGGCTTCTGTAAAATATGTCACAAATGATGGGACTGTTGGCAGGTGCTACATGATACAGGTGTTCACCACTTACGTTTGCTACATATTCTGGGTCGTCTAGCACTAATCATGTTTATTCCTGTGTGGCTTGTAGTTGATCTACAAAATGTTATGCAGCATCCAACACTGGTAAGTTCACCAATGTTGGCATAATATATTGAGTTTTATTTTTAGTGACCAGACATAAGTCACCTGTTAGTCTATTTGTATGGTTGTCATGTTAGTTAATTTGCAGTGGTTGTATTTAAGTTTATACGAACCAAAATCCGTGGCAGGTTAGGGGACTGGTAGGTCAGAATAATATAGTTTGGGTCTATGGATTGTACATAACTCTCATATTCACTAGCAGGTCTGTATGGTTACCATATTGTAAGGTTGTTGAACTATTGTAACCTGATTGATCCACTGACCTGTTTTATATGTAATGGCACTTTGAGTACCACTTGTGTAGTGTGGAAATGTTAGATAGTCCCTGAATAGTGAAATAGTCATGGCTTAAGTTGACATTCTGTTCTGGGACTCTCGAAAAACATGAACAATTCAGTCTTTGAAACTAGGACATTGCAAATATGCAAGAAGAATGCTACCCATTTGATCACAATATTTGGCCTTCTGACAGCTAAGGCAAAAAACAGTTCCAACATACCTGAATAACTTTATCAGTGTGTTGTAAAATTATGTCATGAACCTTTGAATTATGCTGTAATTTATTTTCGTAGGTGATCAACACATTTTGATGAAACTTGTCTCTATCTTCAGCATAGACAAGACTGAAGGAGCCCATTTTGAAACAATGAGTGTCACCTACAAAACTGTGTAATGTCATGACCCAGAAAACCACAATATTAATTTGAACACTCCAAATCTCATTCCTTGTGTTTATTATACTGGGCGTGACAGATAAATGAGACAATTAAGGAAATTATTAACAGAGTGAAAATTTATGTTCCGGTTTAATAGTCATCGGTGTAAACTAAATTGCATGCCTAATTTTTCGAAAGCACATCCTTGAGATGCCTTCAGCCATTTCTCAAGCTCTATGTCAGTCTCGCTCAAAGATTTCCAAGTGCTTGCTGCATTATTTTCTCTGGGATTGCTGATATTTCTTCTCAGTGCTTGCTTCATTATTTTCTCCAGGATCACTGAAATTTTTCCCATTTTCTTTCCTGAAGGTCTGAGAGTGTTCTTTCTAGGTCTGTTGGTGTATATTGTACTCTTTGAATTACCCTCAAATTAAAAATCAGATGTGGATAAATCAGGTGAATATGAAGGCCACAGGACATCACATATCTGCGATGTAACATGTTTGGAAACAATCTGGAGCGTAGCAGGTATGAGGACAAATGGTACAGCTGCCCTGGGTAGCAGTTTCAAAGGAGTGGCAAAATGGATATTTTAAGTGAAAAAAATTGGTTACCAGAATTCTACAGATTTTAAGCTTATGAATAAAGTATTTGGAAATCCAATAAATAATTGTGATTTTTTAAAAGTTCATAATTTCTGTTAGGGGTGGCCATTGTGATTAAGTACCCTGGTCGCCCAATATCGGGCTGTGCCACTGGGATACACTTCTCATACCACACTCTTTGATGCCGTCACTGCATGAGCAGTTGTCCCATCTTGTGAGGACCATATGGTTTCTGATCATTTCCATGACAATATAATTACAGTTCTTGGTACCTGTGTAACATGTCCATATAGCAGTGGGATGTTACTGTCACTGCTGCACCTAATATGTCTTCACACAATTGACCCCAAATCATGTCACCTAACACCATCGTTCTGTGTACAGAACTTTTGTGTTTTGAGGGCACAGGCCATTACTGCTTTGAAGACAGTGCAAGCGCTGTGGCAAAAGTAACATCCTATTGCTACCTGAAAATGTTACATCATTATGGAATTTATCCCAGAGCCATATTGTGTTGAATATGTCTGTTACACATGGGTTTCAAATTAACTAGGTTTATATACCCTACAGTTACTTCAGTTGATACACAGATTCACAGTGCCACATTTCCTGAAGATCTGTATACCCATACATAGCTCTTCACTATTTGCAAAGCAAATGTGCAGCATTACCGTTCTTTTGCATACCATTACAGTACGGTTCCAGCAAGGTGGGGCGACTGCTCATATGGTGAGGGCATCAGTGAATGTGGTGTGAGAAGTTTTTTCCACAACACGTTACAATACAGAAATGTATTGATTAATGGCTTACACATTCACCTGCTCTATCCATGTTTCATCACTTTCTTTGGGGGTACCTTGAAGTAAAGTGTATTCTGTGGGCCTATGAAACACTCAAGGACCTCAAATAAGGAATATGGGGAAAAAACACAGTGATCACAGGAGAAATAATGTGGCATGTACTGGTCAACCCTGAAGCAAGATTGACACTATGCTTGAGAAAGCCTTACTGTGTTATCTAATTTTAAAAATCACCAGTTTTATCTTTTAATTATAATAAATATTAAATAGGAAAGTAAAAGCTCACTGGGGGACTTTATTCTAAAAATTTTTATGTTTACCTGCTGAACCATTTAAAGTAGAGAATGCCACATTTAGGAAGTGCATAACCTTCCAGTTTTGTGTATTTATTTGAAATGATTTGTTTGTATGTGTGCATGTGTGATTGCATATGCACTTACGCAAGTGCACATGCCTATGCATAATTCTTTATCATCAGATAGTTACTGGACTTTCTTGAAATTTGGCTTTTATGTATGCATTCAGACATTAAAATCTGTATTGATATTTTTAATGCACAGTGATTAATAAGAGCATTATTTTGAAAGTTGCATCTGATCGCTTTCCTTCTGGCATGTCACTCTTGCCATAGCCAGAATTGACCCAGAAGGCTTGCAGTGCATGCTCCATCAGTCCATACACATAGCTGAGAAACATAAGTCTTTCTCTCTGGCTGTCTCTCTCTCCCCCCCCCCCCCCCTCGGGGGGAAGTGGGGGGGAAGGGGGAAACAAAAATTTTTCTCTTTGGGTTTCTTCTCCCCCCCCCCCCCCCCCTTCGGGGAGTATTGGGGAGGAAGGTGCAACACTAAGATGATGATTGCTCAAAAATCACCAGCAAGATGTGATTAAATTTTATTAGATGGATTAATCATATTCACAACACATGTGGTAGCCCCCTGCTTGCAGCTGTGTGGGTTTACATGTAAGGTAATTCACACTAGTGTGCTAACCAGTTTCTGCGTATGCTTTCCCCAGACACAAAGTCAAGTGCCCTTTCTTTCTGGAATGAATGTCTTTTGACACCATTCCCAGTGCATCCCCAGCTTCTGAGTCTGAAATAATAAAACTGTTTAACAAATAGTGCTGAAATTGAATGTCTTCCTGTACCAATGAACTGCTTTAAATTCTGTTGGCTATTTCAAAATATTTTTCTTGTCTAAAATCACTGTCTGTTGCTAAATGTCTGTAACTGAAAATTGGTATATAGTTCCCATCAGTGCAATCACTGTTAATCTGTATCTTTGTCACCGCATCATGAATTCCGCCATATAATAGGTGCCTTCCCTTGTGCGCTGCGGTACATTGTCACTAATTTCCAGAATTTTATCTACCAAAATTTAAACTCTACTTAATTAAAACAGAGACATATGCTGTTCAGTGGCCCTAACTGCACATCCTATATGCATAAGTGGAATAATATGCCAAGGTCTAGTGAATTGTGTATTGCAGGGGGCCTGTTCTTATGGTCAAACCAAGTACAGGCCATCTCAGAGTTCATGGTTTAAATGACAGCCCTTTAAAGTAGAAGCACCTGTTCAGTTACTCCTCAAATTTTATAGATAACATTCCTAAACAGATGTGGTTTCAGTTTCAATTGTATAGAATTGTGATGTGCTTTTCAGATGGAACTCTTTGTTTCTGATTTAGTGGTATTGTATTTCATTATTTATAGATGTCTGGTGAAGATTATCGTGTGTTGATACTCCTGTTTCTTGATGGAGTTCTCAATTGGCTGCAAAATATTGTGGCCTTCAGTGTGCTGTCGCTGGTAACACCACTCACATATGCAGTTGCTAGTGCATCAAAACGGATATTCGTTATTGCTGTATCCTTGTTTATGTTAGGAAACCCAGTCACAGGCACAAACATCTTTGGGATGGTATTAGCAATATTTGGAGTTCTCTTCTACAACAAGGTATGTGATGCCACACAAGCTTATAATACAATACTGTATCAGTACTGGACTGCAGGTAAATTTCAGTTACTGCTGTTGCATTAACATAAGCATTTCATGCTACAAGTATGGCCATAAAGTGTTACAGTTTTGAGATATTACTTCGTTTATTTGTTTAAGCATAGTAACTATACTGCTGTTTTTTTTTAAGAATCTGCAACAAAAATTTCATATGAAACAAATAAACCAATGTTTCCCAAACATTTTTACTCATGGACCCCTTGTGACTTAGAAAAATAACAATGGATCCTTGCATAATTGCTCATGTAAATATAGTGTGTCCAGATGATGGGTATCCAAAATTAAAAATCTACCTCTCAGAGCTGAATTTATGTAGCTACGAATGCATATGAGTAGCATACGTAACAGTGCATTGCGTGATTTGACCTTAACTGATTGTCCTTCACTTCGTGGGTACAGGGGGTTTCTTAATTAGATATTCTAACGGTCATACAAAATAAACACATTGTCAGTAAAAGAAGTTCTGTGACTATTTTTAACAAAACATTGTTCCTTTAATTAAAAAAATAAGTAAACTTAAAAGTACCCATTACAGAAATGTGTCCACATTTCCCTCAGAACTGGTTGTGGATCCCTGGGATCTGTGTAGCACACTTTGAGAACCACTGGTGTAAATTATTTTAACACTGAAGATCGTACTGTTGTATTGATTGAAACAGTCAATCATAGCCCAGTAAGTTTCAGACCTTTGATCATGTATGTGAGCTACAAACACATCACTAGCTACTGAAGTTTACATCTACGATCATATTTACACTTAAAACTAATATAAGGACTGTTACAATCATTTTAGACCTAACATTTTTAGTCCTGTATTATGCCTATCATAAAAAAACCAACAAATTCCACACTAATATATGACATTTTTATATCAAATTACCTATGTTTTTCAGGGTTTGGGGCTTGTGCCGTAGTACTTCTTTTATATTGCTATTTGCTACCATATTGTTTTTGTTTTGTTTCTTTAGTGTTTTTGTGTATAAGTATTGCTTTTGTGTCTGTGTGTTGGCTTTATAATAGGCACACGTGCTGCTAAGCCTGCACATTAATAAATACCCATTGAATTGGACTAAAAAAACATTTGTATCCTTCAAAAATATTAAGGTGAACCATTTCCTGCCTGCTAAGCAGTTGACCAATGCTACACCCCAGCTGCGTCATATGCTACATCTCAGAAGGCTTATCAGTCAGTGAAAGAAGCTACACAATGATCACAGCGATAATAGCCCTTTGAAACTGAAATAAAAATTTACCACTGCTACAGGAAATGTTGAAATTTTTGCCCTTGGTACATACGTGAAAGGCGTTGTTGTTAACTCTTTGGATTTCTTCCCTGGAAGTTGTTGAAATCTCATAGCAGATGATGTTTCTAAGTTTTTCCAGGGTGTGGGGATTTGTTTTTATACACTTTAACTTTTAAATTTCCCACAAATAAAAGTCTGTTGTCTAATAGGGTCATGATTTTAACAGTTTTTTAGCCTTTTGTGCAGAAGTTTTTGAATCACTTGTCACCTGAGCTAGTCATTTGTAAGAGATTTTCTTGGAAAGTTTCAAGTCTAGCACCAATATCATCCAATTTCTGTTGTCAGCACACCTTATTTCCTGTCTGGCTTTTTTGTCTAGCAGTGATCCTGTTGTTCTCAGCTTATTGTTCAAATTGTGTGTATTTTGTTTACTTGAAACTGGTTCCCCTGGCACCGGAATTTTTTGTAATGTTTTTCAGCAGACTTATATTTGAAGTAGGGTTGCACTAAACAGACATGCTGTTGAATAATGCATGGGATTCATGCATGTAGTTACAGCATTGGAAGTTTGACTAAGATACGCATTACAAGTAGCAAACATGATTATTTATGGCACACATCTCTTCCAGCAGCTAATGTTACACTTATAAGTATCAAAGCTGTCCGAGAGCTTTTTGATGGCTGCATAATTAGGCGTGGTCATTTGCCCCCACATTCCCCTGAACTAACACATTGTGACTTTTATTTGGCGGGGAAAATTGAAAGATAAAGTGTATAAAACCAGTACCCACACACACACACACACACACACACACACAAATAATAATAATAATAATAATCCACCATGAGCTTTCAGCAATTTCCAGAGTTAAAATAATGCATTCCACAGGTTTCACTGAGTGCATTCAGTCAGAAGGGCAGCAAATTTATCATCTGCTGTAGCAGCTGTATTTGTTCATGTGAATAACGTGTACAGTTTACTTCCTTATACTTAATGTAAATTATTGATGAATGAATGCATGTTTAGTGTTATCACCAAATAATTTTCAAACTTTTTTCTTTGTCTTTGTGACAGGCAAAGTATGATGCTCGCCAGTCTCTGAAGCAGCAGACTATACTGCCTTTCTCACAGAAGTCATGGCAGGACAAGACAGGGCATGTTACATACCCAAGTTCTCCAGAGCATACTGCCAGTGAACAGAAACATGCATACTCCATTTTGAATGGTTTCTTGAATGGTGGCAGCCACACCATCAATAACAATACCATTAGTAGTAATACTAAGAATAAAAGTAGCAGAACTGGGAAGTTACTCTTTGTATGATATAACAAGCTGCGTTTAGTTAATTTATTAAATAAGAAATACACGTACTTTATATGAAATTGTGAGGTCATATGGGCCTTGATGTATGAGTCTGTAAGGTCATATGAGCCTTGATGTATGAGTCTGTAAGGTCATGTGGGCCTTGATATTATATATGTGCATAATATTTATGCACCTCCTAGGAAGGCAAGAAGAATAAGTCATTTGTAAACCAGTTTGGAAATAAACTGGCATCAAACAAGCTCAGAATTTTATGAACAGAGGTATTCTGTTGGACCTTGAAAACACATAAAGGCATTGTTACAAATGTGTAAGTGCAATAGCAATGTGGCATATAGACACCAAGTTGCCCTCACTGACACTATATAAACTTGAGTTATCAAATTCACAATCAAAAGTACGACAGGCTTCAAATGAAAAAGCAAGTTTTTATTTTTTAAACAAACAGGTACTATAGTAGTGACAGCCATTGTAAACAAATTCACCACTGAATGGAATAAAAAGCATCAGAGAGCAAAAACAGCATTTCTGTGCTTGGCTGCTCACTCATGCTCATGTGAGAAATGAGATTCTCACATGTCTTCTGAGACATAATGCCATGCAGTTTGGTACATTTGCCATCCCTGAAGATGGAGGTGGTAAGCTTCTCCGAAAAGTTTGAAAATTTCTAGCAGACTGTAGGGAATCACGCTCCATAAAACATACTTACGTCTATGTTGTGACTTTGTGCTGAATATATATCTGAGGAACAACACTTTCTAATATGAAGACTATTGAAATGTAAGATATTGAATGAAAAGAGTTCTGGGTAGAACTCATAAAGCCTGTTGTCCTTATGCAGACTTGCAGTCATACAGATATTACATTATTAATATCTTGTGTGTTGCCACATTTGTAACTGTTAATTAGTGAATATTTTATATAGAGAGGGAGCTGGGATAGCAAAGGCAGTATAGTGACCAGGCTACATACAGGCTGTACAACCAAGAAATCGTGGTTCAGTTTCTGGCAGGGGCAAAAGATTTTTCTCTTCTCTGAAGTGTCCAGACCAGCTGTGGGGCCCACCCAGCTTTCATAGTTTGGAGATCTTTTCCCATGGCTAAAGCAGCTTGGGCATGAAACTGAACACTCACCTGAGTGTAATACTAATGTTAAGAATTTTTGGAGCTTTACCTCCACTCCCTACACACACTGTCAGGGTGTGCACAGGGACATCTTTACTTTCACTTTATTTAATACAGAATCTGCAGGTATATTATGATGTCTCCACATCAACTGTCATGTACCAAGCTCCAAAAATTTTTAAGTTATCATAAAACTAGTAGACTAAAAATAGATTTCATGCAGCTGTCATGGTCATATTGTATATATTCTAAAAGAAAAAAGTACACAAAATCTTTGTTACCAAGAATTGTTTTTGCACATCACTTCTGGCAAAATGTAAAGTCCCTATGAATGCCATAAAGGCAGTTCAGAGGAGGAGTTGGAGGTAACTAGATGGAAGTGAGTGGATACAGTCACACCTCAGGTACTTTATCCCCTGGGAAGAGCCCCCAGTACTCATTGAACAGGGAGCTTGGTGGCCCTCAGAGACAGTTTTGATGCTTTGAATAGGAGAATATCGTACCCCCATTTCCTCGGTTAGCATGCAGCCTTGTCACTGACCATGCTACCCTGACTCATCATTTCAGGCTGTTATATTAAGAGATGCAAGTGTCACTCCAACCTCAGAAGCTCATGTATCAATGATGTTCTTACTCACTGTAAAATATTAGAATCTGTGAGGTTAGGTGACCTCTAATGATAATATTCGTACCCTGTTTTGTGAAAGTCAGCTGGTTCAGAAGTTGATGATAGGGACAAACTGATAAAGACAGCAAGCCCTCTCATATATCTAATTTCTCTCCATGATTAGAGCAACAACGTTTCTGTGTCACTAAAATTTCCACCTTCATGTGGACACTTCCTATCCAGTGATACTTTTCCAATAAAAATTAAAAAATAACATTAGACACTTCAGAAGAATAAAGACACAAAGAAGAGGAGCATATTTAAGGGGGAGGAATTTCTCTATGTTCCACACATATTTTCTGAAAGTAGGAAAAAATCATTATTTTACCATATAATTCAATGAGATGGATAATATACACATAACATTGTGGCATGTTCATGCAACTAGGCGAACATGTAAATGCACCACTATTACCTCCCCTTTAGATTGTTCCTGTTGTAAAATAACTTGCAGCAACAATGTGTTCTCTTAGTATCGTTGACGTATGTATCAAATATCAGTATTGAAATCACTGCAATTGAAATGCAACAAGTTCCTTTGGCATTGGGTAAGTATATTGTTGACATGCATATGTCACTGTTAACAGTGTAATCAGTATTGAAAGGGTTGTCATAGAAATGCAACAGTGCATTCCTTTTGCAATGTTGTGTTACATGCCTCTATAGCAATGTATTTATGATGATTTTGTGTTGCCAGCAACAATAAAACATACTTTTGTCTTCATGCAAAGTGGCAGATCATTTTTTTCTTATTTTAACTAAATTTAAAGTTTCTCAACAGACTTTAATAAAAATATCCAAAATTGAATCTCATGGGCTGCATGATGTATGTGAAGTCTGATCCATTATGACCACACCCTAACACAAATTAGAAGTAAGGGTGCATAACTGTTACATTAAAAGAGCATCACACTTCTTGGAGGACAGGCTGTTGATGTTAGTGGAGTTTGGGGTTGACCTGTTTGTCCAACAATTTCAGCAGTACTGGGTCATCACTGTGTTCAGCTATACTGTCTGTCACATAGGGTTTGCTCCATAAGATAAAAATAAAACTGACTAAAGTTTTGTAATACATGAAATAACATATCCCAATGAGCTGTACATGTCAGTATATCATATTCAGTTTCCTTATCAAACATTTAATTTAAAAAGAATTCAAATTGAAAAAAGATAATTTTGTTTCCCTTGACACATTTTTATGCTAAATTTAACAAGACTGGTGATTATACCTACTGAAATATATATTTTGGACGAGTAACTCAGCACTCTTAACGTCTGTAATGTATGGTATTGTGCCAAAAATACATGGAATATTCTTACAATTATGGTGATTTTTCCACCTGTGATGTGCCTTGACCTGAACGACCCAAAACAGTGACCGCCCAGGAGATTATTGATCAAATTCACGAGCTAATCTTGGAAGACCGCCAGATTTCAGTTAAATCAGTAGCTGAGCAACTGGGCATCTCACGTGAGCGGGTTTGGTCCATCATTCATGAAGATTTGGACATGTGGAAGCTCTCCGCAAAGTGGGTCCCGAAAGGCCTGAAAATATCAATGGTGCCAGTCGTCTGAAAAACTTTTAGAATTTTTTCGGCGCGATCCAAATAATTTCCTGTCGTGATTGGTGACCATGGACAAAACCTGGTTATATCACTATGACCTGGAGACAAAGCAACAATCAATGGAGTGGTGGCATAGCGGCTCACCCCGCCCAAAAAAAATTCTAAGTGTAAAATTGGCTGGAAAAGTTCTCGCCTCGATTTTTTGGGATCAAGTCGACATCCTCCTCATTGATTATCTTCCAAAGGGCCGAACTATCAATGCAGAGTATTGCTTATCTCTGCTGATGCAACTGAAGGACGTTTTGAAGGGAAAACACCACAGGAAGGTCACCAAGGGGGTCTTGTTCTTGCACGCCAATGCCCCGCCTCACCGGGCACTTGCAACTCTGAAGAAACTGGCCTACCTGGGCTTCCAGTGCCTTGATCACCCACTGTATTCTCTGGATCTGGCCCCATTCTGTTCCCTGGACTGAAAAAGCAATTGAAAGGTTGCCATTTTGCATCTGATGCGGAGGTCATTGCTGTTGCAGAGACCTGGTTGGACGGACAACCTTCTGAATTTTTTTTGAGTGGTTTGCAAAAGTTAGAGCAACGGACTAAGAAGTGTATTGAACTTCGTGGGGAGTATGTTGAATAAATCCCGAGTTTGGTCGCTGTAGCTTGTTTCCTTCCTGGTTGGGCTAAGGGCTTATCAGCACCCACTCGTATTTCTCTAAATTTATTTGATAAAGTGCTCTACATGTTTCGGACAGGTCTACTGTCCATCATCAGGAGTATCTCAACACTGTATACATGCAAAAGGTATTTGTCATGCGAGTTCATTGGTGTCTGGTGACCACGCTAGCAGACGCCAACAAACTAGCATGACAAATACCTTTTGCATGTATACAGTGTTGAAATACTCCTGGTGATGGACAGTGGACCTGTCCGAAACATGTAAATTACTTTATCAAATAAATATGAGAAATAGTGCATCTCATTGGCTTTCATTTTAAGGCACGGTCCTCTGAATGTCAGATACATAGAACTTAATGCAAAATACAAGGATCGGTCAGAAAATGAGTTTACAATGTATATATATTTAGTTCTTTGTTTTCAATCCTAATAAAGTTCAGACTTCATTTTATTACATTCCCACTATTTTTTCACATAGTTCACACTACAGCTGAGGCATATATTTTATGGGACAAGCTTTTCTAATCCTTGTTGACAGAACTCCATGCGCTATGTTATCAACCATAATGTTTCCACTTTGCATGCATTTTTAAATTTGTGGATCAAATATCTGGCTTCAGCACTGGAACCATATTAATTGTTTGGAAATTATACACACCATACACTTTTTTCAGATTGAATCTTGTAAAACCAAGCCAAGGGGTATGTGATGTGAGTGCATTTTAAGGTCAATTGGTGTGAACGGTCATTAGTATTTAATAAAATTCCAGGTAGACTGCATCTGAAATGTGATGGCACACACGCAGCAGCCAGATTTCATCTTTCAGCTAAACGGACAAATCCATTTAAATCGGTGGGGGCGTCAGTTCAGTCGACTACTGGCAGCTGAGGTATGCCAATCAGTGGTAGTAATGCTGGATTCACCATGTTCTGAGGTAGTGTGAAGAGTACTGGTTACCCACTCCATTCACCAGTTTCCCCTTCACTTCCCCTCCCATGCATAACTGTGTGCCATCACATTTCAACTGGGCTCTACAGGACAATACCAAGTTTCAAATATGTGCCTCCACATCTGATAGAATAATGTACTGTACAAACTCTGCTGCTGCTCTTATGACATACCAGAATTTGCACTGCTGGGCACCAAGCAGAAAGTTACAACAAAGTATAGATTTGACTGCTATCTATGTATACACACGACCTAACTCATTTAGTAAAATAATCCATCAAACACAATATCAGTAAATGTGTCTACTGAATAAAGCCATTAATACTTCTCTGACATGTTCCCAACTGTGACATGGTCATCCTCAGTGAGTGTACACTGGTTGGTAACTGCTGTCCATTCAGAATAATCTGAAAGGACAGCAGTTATCAACCAGTGGTTTTGATACTAAACCAACATTTAAGCACATAGGATTTCTGTATTATACCAATCATATATACACACAAACATGAAGCAAAGCCAAAAAGTGAAGTGAATTTATTCATTACTTCATGTACAACAATCTGTAACAAATGTAAAGTGTATTATTTCTTAACATAATCACCACTTTTTCCAATGCATATTTGTAATGGTTCACGAGCCTTCTGATCCCATCTAGGAAGAGAGTTTTCAGCTGCGATCAAAGCCACGTACACACTGCAGCCATAATTTCATCATCACTGGCAAATCTTTGTCCATGCAAGGCTTTTTTTTGTAAAAACATGTGATAATCCAAAGTAGCTAGCTCCAGAATATATGGGGATGTGGGAGCACTCAAATTTCAGCTGCCTAATTGCTTCAACAGCAGCTGCTGCAGAATGCAGATGTGCACTATAATGGAGCAAAAGACCCCTTTGGACAGCATATCTCTGCGCTTGTTGTGAAGTGCTAACATTCTCCTATAAATTTCAGATGCTTTAATGCTGTATGACCTCAAAACACGTATCACAGTTCACTGTTCTACAATACTGCACTTCAGAAGCAGTGCTACAATCTTTAAAAAGATTTATAAACAAACACAACACTAATTAAACCTGGCAATGACTCATCACCGGTCTGAAACAAGGAGACGCTCTATCACCACTGCTTTTCAACTTTGCTTTAGAGTATGCCATTAGGAGGGTTCAGGTAAACAAGGAGGGCTTGAAACTAAATGGTACACATCAGCTTCTGGC
>Ga0131853_10011342_pt1 | contig 16308 bp, 8 predicted proteins | sample TergutLab28metaG_FD_92764 | JGI IMG/M metagenome (GOLD analysis project Ga0131853, IMG submission 92764) | Labiotermes labralis P1 segment gut microbial communities from Petit-Saut dam, French Guiana - Lab288 P1 (version 2) (version 2) | ecosystem: Host-associated > Arthropoda: Insects >...
GTAGACACTAATTTCCCTAGTAGATTGATAGCTTCTTTGTCACACATGCCGCAAAACACGAAGGAATATCTCGCCAACACTCATGGTGAGGCAAATGCAGAGTTTGTATTTGATTTTATAATGTCAGGTTGCTTTAGTTTCGTCCGAAAATGGTTGTTTTCTGAGCAACGCATGTCACCTCAAAAAGCAGCGCACTTGCTCACTGTTACACTCTCCGGCAATACCGGAGTTCTCCCTAACACCAAACTGGTTAGCGCATAGCTTTATCTAGCAAGAAGCTGTTGCAATGTAAATAAAGTGCACCCCGTCAAGTAGACAGGGAGCACTTCGTTTTGCATCAGCCTCTTTTTCGTCATTGCGATAAGTTGCACTTTGTTAGTTTGCCGTTTATTAAGGTATTTTTATCATTTTTTGTGTATTCACGCACCCCCTTCGCTTAATGCTAAGAGGATGCGTTTTTGTATCGCCCCTAACTCCCGGGCACAGTAACAGATGTCCAGATCTCTACGCCGTCTTCCATTATGAACTCGTGTGTGTGGCTAGCTTCAATAACATAGTAGTAATACCATCTGGAAGATGCCACATCAGGGAATATCCGCAAGTCATCTGCAACAAGCTCTAAGCTATCCGCATTTGTTACACCTCGTTCAAGCACGCGGAAGAATACGGTCGCCGTCTCTGCTCTTGTTATGAATCGTCTGGGTTGCAGTTGATTTCGCATGTTGCCAACCATCCATCCCTGACGATATACAGTGTACACATAATCCTGCGCCCAAGTCGAAATACGGTCTGCATCTACAATAGAGAATTCGCCTGCCGGCAGAATATCCACACCCGTGGCTCGTGCAACCATTGCAGCCACTTCTTGTCTGCTGATGTGGGCTCTTGGGTCAAATCTTCCGTCAGGACGCCCTTCGATAAAGCCTGCATCATACGCCCAAGACACATATCCAAAGAACCAGGCGTCGGGGGCTACGTCAGGAAACGGCATACCGGTAGGCGGTGGTAGTGCAGGGTCGTATTCAGGTATCATTGTACGAACCAGCATAGTCGCTACTTCCGCACGCGTAATATTGCCCGAGGGAACAAAGTTGCCACCTGCACGACCCATCATGAACCATGTATGGGTTTCAGATTCAGGTGCTGCTTGTTGCCAAACAGCAACCAGGCGTACATCTCCGGTTATTGGGTTTGCAAAATTTTTGCGGACTTGATTTGGTGTTCCATAATTGAGATACCAACCAACAAACTCATACCCCTCTTTGACTGGATCAACCGGTGGCGTTATTGTCCTGCCTACATCAACTTCTATAGGAGTCAGATAGCGACCGGTACCGTCATTCCTGTAAAAGCGTACCGTTGCTGTTTCTACAGGTTCTACAGGCTGTGCCGTTACAGCAATGGTAAAGGTGCGGACAAATGGAGTACCTACTGCTGTTCCATCTAATATCGTTGCCGTTACTGTTACTGTCCCTGCCGACTGCGCAGTCAGCACACCATTCACCAACGTTGCACCCGTTGTTCCGGCATTTGCTATCGACCAAACAATCGTACTGTTCGTTGCATTAGACGGAGCTACTGTACTCACCAGTGGTAAAGGTGTTCCCGCTACTGTCGTTGTTGGTACTCCTGTTATTCCTGTCACAGGTACAAATGGGGCTATTTCTATCTCGACAAGCCATAGAGTTCCATCCTCTTGCACTACGATTTCATAACCAGGAGGAGGTATAAGTACGATGATACCATTATCTTCGTCATATTCGTAACTCCATTCATCGTTCGGCAAACGGATTTGGTTTCCTTCATCATCATACTCCCAATCCGCAGGTGGCGTCACCACTAACGTGCCGTGCTCTTCATCCACCTCGATCTCCCACGCCTCTTCATCCGGTACGGTCAACGTAATTTCACCATATTCATCTACCGTGAGTTCCACTGCCATGTCATCGAAGTAGGGGAAAATCCAGTATGTTTCATTTTCTACCGTCGCAAATGTAAATGTATCAATGCTATCCCAGTTTGGTGCAGTTCCTTTTGTGATGGGAATACGCTCGCCTGCGCTATTAATAACGGCAATACTGTTGTACGTACTACTCTGCCATGGGTGGACAATCGTCATCGGTACGCCTGCTGTGCTGAGTACCTGAACAGGATAGTCAATGCTCTGCGTGTCGCCGTCATATGATGCTGACACCACAAATCCACCCGGCGCACGAAGCCGTCCGAAGCTGGCATCAACGTTCGGAAGCCAGTGCGGAAACACCTGTACAACACCCAAATGCCCTTGCAGCATCATGTCGTTGATTGCCAGCGTCGAGCCCGCTTTTTCTACACCGTGGAATGGGTCAACAATCCGAAGATTGTTTGCCATGCGCTCAGAGATTACGCGCGAGAATTGATTTACAATTGTATCAATCGGATATGCAATCCTGACGGACATTGGATAAATTTTGGCAAAATTGTTGTTAGCGTTCCAGCCCGCATTTCCTACACCATACAGGGAAATAGTTCTATGGGCGATTTCTCGGTAATCTTCCGGAGAGAACAAACCTAAGACTCTCGTGGGGTTGAGACTTTCTAGTTGGAGAATATTTCTATCCGGAGTTCTCGGGTCAGGTCTGTCCTGCCATACGCTATTAGCTATAGCGTAGGCTTGAGTATGAGGAGCAGTACTGCGAATATCAAACCGTCTCTCTGCTAAGAGAAGGACTTCCCCGGATATATCGCCGGCTGCAAAATGTCCTCTGGGCGCAGGTGGCAGATTGTTCAGTACGTGACGCCATTTCTCCGGCAAAGTTTCGTCCATGGGGCTTCTGTAGTTAAGAACATCAGGTCTAGCTGCGAGTGCCTCGTGCATCAAAGCAGCGTATTCGAATAGATGCCTGTACAGGGCGAGCTCCGCACCGGCGTTTTTCGCCCAAGACCCCTCGTTATATGCTGCCATCCAGCGATAGTATCCTTCTGCCTGTGGTTCCACCCAGTGCATACCGAAGATGGCCACGCCCTCAACGAAGCTATACAGTCGTGCTAGAAATTCCGTATCCACGTTGGGTGCATATTTAAAATATTCAATCAGCAAATAAGCGGCAAACGGTCCGCATAAAGTCTGGTTGTGGAAACCCGGCGTACCAATCGTTGTCCCCCAAGGACCAATAGCTACCGGTACCATAAGGCCGCCCGGAATGCCGTCCGTTGGGTGTATCACACCGAGACCGAGTGGATGATCAAAGTCCCTGTTGATACGATAGTCCACATAATGCACCCCTATCCCTTGACCATATGCCGGCAATGGGAGTCCGGAGAGTGGAGGCCGCGCAGCATCATGGTGCGTAGCTACTCGTCTGAGCATCTCCGTATCTTCCGCTATGCGCCGCCCTGTTGCTTCATAAGCCAGCACGGCCTCAATGGCGGGGCGGGCTTGATGTCGCCGGTTACTGGAAAACATCCCATAAAAGGTGGCCTGGAAGTTGTAGTTCATGTGGTAGTCATTGTTCCAGAATGGGTGGCTGTGAGTGACCCAGTGTCCATACAGACCGGGGGCAGTGAATCCCTCTCTTGACGCCATACCTAAAATGTGTTGGGCACCGTAGTAATATCGCATCAGCCATTCCGTTTGGCTACGAAGGGGTCCGTCGCCCCACTGACCGGGGGCTAGATTTGGTCCGGATGTATCCATCCACACCCAGGACTCTTGCCAATAGTCTCTCCACCAACTACGGTGATCTTCCCACAGATTTTCGATATCGATTGGAAACATGACTGTGTTCAACAGTTGCTCGGCCTCTTCTGCCGGCCAGATGTTGATTTCAGGGTTTCTGACTAGGTTTGGAAGTTCTCCGGGGATATGGATGTTCGGATTTTCTGTGGAGCGGAAAGTTTGACCACCGCCGCCGACTGCAGTTACAATATACACGGTTTGACCGGGTGCAAGATCAAAGTCCAAAGCTGCTGCACCGATTCCCGCCGTCCTTGTCATAACACTTGCACCGATAATCCTGGTGGAAACGGCCACCTGTGATCGCCATAAAACATAGCCGCTATTAATACCCCCAATACCGGGTGCCCTGGTCGTCCGCGTCACAGTCACATGGTTTGCAAATGCCGCTTCCGTTCTCGGATTGTAGGTAGCTCCATAAGCACCGGCGGAAGCCCTGGTTTCTACGCTCATCGGCATCGGTTGAGCCATCGGCTCGGCAAGGGATGTTAGTCTGGTTATAATTAAATTGTCGTTGGCCGGAGTGATTGTCTCCATACGCAAAGGCATACCACCCAAAGATTTCTCAACATCAAGCTGCGAGTAAAGTATGTTCTGTATTTTTTCATAATGTGGTACATCAGGCTCTATCCCCCCGTTGCTCGGATCATCCAAGAATTCATAAAGCTCAAAGCGAGCCACTCTGGCACGCGTACCACTGGCAACGTTACCGGTCATTGGTGCAGCCTGTGTCGGTTGGTGGAAATATAACCGCACCCAATATACGTCCTCTGCCGCATTGGCCAAAGTCCTGTCCACATGAGCATTCGCACCGGGATTATCGCGCACTTCGTCTACCGTAATCCAGGTTCTACCTGAGTTCCAAGCACCGTCGGGACTATGACAGACCTGCACATCAAACGAGCGGAATGTGTTTCCTGGGCCCTCGCCCAGCCTACTCCATCGATCAGCCATCACATGGTAGCGAATAAAAGTAATGGCATCAGCAAAGCGAATTACAAGGGCTTGTCGTGCATCCAGAGCTATACCATCGTATCCGGCGGGACCTGACACCCATCCCTCTGCACCACTGCCTTCGGTGACTGTTCCGTTTACGGCACGGATTGGCGGGAAGGCGCCGTGCGAAGATGTGGCATGTGCGCTGGTTGCTCCCAGCGCAAGATTTGGATTTGTCACCGGCGCAAACAGTTCGAAACGTGACATCCTGGCGCGGCGATTTATATCATCCGTCTGTTCCGGTTGCTCAAACCATATACGCACAAATCGTGTAGTAATCGGATCGTCCAACGTCACCGAGACTATATGTTCGTCATTTCCGATGATTGCAGAATTCGGCAATGTAGTCCAGAGTACACCGTCATCACTCGTCTGCACATCAAATGAGCGGGGTGTTCTGCTGGGATAGAGGGGTCTGCTCCATGCCTCAGCATAATAGATCCAATGATTAAAGGTAATGGGTTCCGCAAACTCAAGCTGAACCCAATGATTCGGCACGGGGTCGTAATCGTAGTGCGTTGACACCCATCCCTCTGCACCGCTACCTGCAGTTACAGAACCATTGACGGCCCTATACGGCGGAAATGCACTGTGGTGATTGGTTGAGGTTACAGTCAGTCTACCGGCTCGGAAATTAGACAGAACCAAATCATCTGTTTCCTCTTGGGTCGACTGTATATGGATGCTACCGACTTGCTCCTGCCAGGCACCGGGGCTTGGCTGTACTCGCCAATGGTCGCTTTTGGCAATGCGGAAAATCTTTTCATCCGGGGTGCCATCAGAGCTTACACCAAGGTCAGCGTTGCCCATCAGGCCGCTGTTTGGCATTTGTTGCGTCACTGCTCTGCGATATGCGGTGGTCACATCGTCCCAGCTGCCGTAGTGTGCACCGATAACATCTCGGAGCCATTCCCATTCCTCGTCTCGGGTAGGCACCGCCGGCACTTCAAAAGTCTGCCCCTCGCTTGGCACTGCCGTGGGTGACTCCCCGCCCTCCGCCATCACGGTCATCGGCATAAGCCCCAGTACCATGATGAGGGTCAGGGATACAGCTAAAAATCTTTTGCATAAACCTTTCTGTTTCATGACATCATATTCTCCCTTTTTTATTTTTTAATCACACAGCTTTTCTCTGTGTATAAACTTACGCAATTCAATCGCCATAACAACGATGCAATAACTACGTTACACGTGTAATTCAATCGTGAAAATCTCACCACTGGTTAATTCAAAAGCAAGACTATCACCGGACATAGCCAACTCTTCCAAGCGTTCCTCATTCAGCTTGCATTTCCATACTTTTTTTACGGGGAAACCCAAGGTAACCAAGCCCTCTTGTTTCTCTCCGGTCGGGTTAAAGAGACGCAGAATCAAATTTTGCCCGGTTTCTGCTTGCTTAAAGGCGGAGAGAATCATATTACGGTTTGAAATAGCACAAAAACTCTTTATGAGCGGAAGATTACCCGTCTCCCCGCCGGAGAGTTGCCACGCACCGGCGGCAGCATTTACTCCCTGCGCCTGCTTGTATACTTCTCCCTCACTCCAATCACCGGTATGGGGGTAAATTGCATAATGGAAGTCCATACTTCGGAGAAGCTGACTTCCTTCCTCATTATCATTCTTGCCAACAGCTTCCCACCATGTGACAATCATGTTCCCCATAGCCCGGAACAATGTCAGGTAAAGTGTGTTTGATTCATCATTAGCCAATTCATACTCACTCAAACAGTCATTGAGTAATGCAAGTCCGTTCTCGCCATCGCTCACATCGACAAACCCTTGCATTGGAAGTGTTTGCATCTCCGGCCAGTAACTGCCGTCAGTGGCCGGTTGGTTTACCTTTGGTCGCTGATCCACCGTAAAATGACCGGCGGCGTGGGCGCATTCTGTCTGTATGTTGGTAGGAAAAGCAATGCGGAGCCGGTGATATTTCACATTGTTGTCAACCGTTGTGCGTACATCTAATCGCTTTGCTCCCTTTGTAAGTGTGAAGCGGGAAAGAATTTTCAACTCAACCAGCTCACCACTGCGTTTGCCCTTACCCCTCACGCCATAAAATGATTCCTCTGCATCGGCCGGAATCCGCAAAGTATACTCCACTGCAACTGTTGCACTGAGCGGACCGTTGTCCTCGTTCCAAATTCGTGCACTTGCACCTTTCGTTGTATGTATTTGATTGTTATAGGGTGGGTAATATGCCCAGTAATTCCCAACATCGCCTGCGTCCTCGAAGTAATGCAGATTGTCATAAACTTTACCGGACTTCTTGTGTGTCAATCGTATGGTGCCATTTGAATGAAAGGCTGCATGCAAGTGTTCATTCTCCAACACATGATTATCTACAAGGATATTCCCCGACACGGCACGACGCATGGGAAGCCAGTAAAATTTATCCGGTCCAAACCGCTGATTTGGAACAACCTCAATAACTTTATAGCCCATTGCGGGCAGTTCTCCATAGTCGATATAACAGAGATGCCTGTGTGTGCTATATGGCCAAGGTCGTGCCTCCGCATCGTGTACGGGATACACTTTTTCGTCACGCGAAATCTCTTGCACTTGCAATTCTTCCCCATTTGTCGCATCTCGCACGGTAAAATCCCACACCTGAGTCGGCGCAGGTGTTGTGATACAAACCTTGCCTATTTCCCTAACGGGATAAGGAGCAGGATTATAGATTAATAGCAGTATTGAATTTTTTTCAAAGGCAGATAAGTCTAATCTACGCACCAAACCTGCAATGGCTTCATCGGCGACCACTTGCCCGATTTCCAATGCCTGTGCTAACCGATATTGCACATCATCTGCAGTCTTGTCTTGGGTTACACCGTTGATGGAGTCATGTGGATGAGATTTGAGCAGATAGTCCCAAGCTTTGCTTAGCATCCCACTTTGGTCTTCACCACCCATAGCCCACAGTGCTGTTGATATCGGTTCCGCCCACAAGAGCAGAGTGTTCTGCGCACGCTTGTTAGCAATTTTTAAATAAGCGCGAGAAGCGAGTGCATTCCCTGAACACTCACCGGCCGGACCATCGCGCAATTCACCGCAGATTAACCGCAGCTTTTCCGGGTCTATGTTTTCACGGAGGACTTGTGCGTACTCCTCAAGGCGACAGTGGATAAAGTCAGTATCCTCCACCAATTCACTCAAATCCGAACGCATTGCAGTAATTTGACTCTGTGGCGTAGAAAAATCGGTTCCGTCGAGGAACAGCCGATGATGTTCAAGCACACTATTGTCTGTAGCCGCCCATGCGTCGGCAAAGCCTTCTGCGAGAGCTACCTTGTCATAAGAAAGCTTTGGTCGAATGACAAAGAAATCCTCATCAATGCGATCCGGCATCGCATTATGTATCGCCGCTCCCGACTGCTCCGGGTCATATCGGAACTCAGCACTAAAGCAGTTGACATCGTACTTACCCTTCAAATAGGCATTGAAATAAAAATTGGCACGGGCATGTTCCCCAAGTCTACTTGTAAGCACAGTTGTACCGTCGGGCGCTTGCCACATAAATTCACTTTCCGGCGCACGTTCCTCTGACACTCGTTTTGCGCAAATGATGAAGTCCATTCCAAATCCCGCATAAATCTGCGGAAACTGTGCAGTCTGTCCCCAACCGAAAGAGTTGTAGCCTACTTTGAGGCGACCGCCAAGCTCATTTGCAGCACGTGTGCCCCACAACAGGTTTCTGATCAAGCACTCGCCGTCAACAGGATACAAGTCAGGCAATGTATACCACGGTCCCACGGCGATCCGCCCTTGCTTAATATAGGAGCAGAGTTTTTCCTTGTTTTGCGGTTTAATTTCCAGATAATCCAAAACAGGTGCAACCTGTCCGTCCATCAAGAAGCATCGATACTCCTCATCATTACCAAGTATTTCTAAGAGTTCATCCATAAAACGGACAAGCAGTGCACGTGTTTTCCAAATCGGATACCGCCACTCCCTATCCCAGTGAGTATGCGGCAAGATATATGCTTTTTTCGGTCTGTCACTCATAACATTGTCCCCTTTACGATTTCTAAGATTTCCTCGAAGCTCTCACAGTAGCTGTCACACATGCCGCGCGTTCCGCTTTCCAATATATTTCCACCGGATATGCCTATAGTATAATATCCGGCCAGGCGGAGTGCGCAAACGCCCGCACCGCTATCTTCAATGCCGATAACTTTACTTCTATCCGCTAAGTTTAGTCCAACCCGACAGGCTTCGGCATATAACCACGGATGCGGCTTTGCTTCAAGCTCGCCCAGCGTTCCTGCTTTACCTCTGCCAAGCGGATAGCCTGCCGTTATGATGCAGTCATAAAATTCTTCCGGGTCGCCCAGATTGAGCGTTTCAAAGGCTGAGAGTATTTCAGGGTATGCCTTGCGGTGCAAGCCCGATGTAACCAGTGCAATTTTGATGCCCATTCTCTTTAATTCCAACAAAAATTCCTTGATTCCCGGTGCCGGAGAGAAAGCATTCTGTCTGCCTTTCCCTGCGAGAATCAAGTCCATTTCTCTATCAGTATGTTCTGTGTAATACTCCCGCGCATCCGCCAAAGACGCACTAGGTGCGTATTTTTCAATACAGTAACATAAATGCTCCGACACACTGTGCCCGGAAACATATGGAATGTCCTCGGAGGACAGGCGAAAGCTATCATCTTTCAAAAGACTTGCCACCGTTCGTTCAATAATCCAAATCCAGAACTCCTCGCTGTGTACCGTGGTGCCATCCAAATCCATAAGAACCGCTTGAATCGACCCTTTCAGCTTAGTCGGATGTATCGGATAATATGCCGGAAAATCCATCTCCGATTTCACATAGGCAAGTGTCCGCTCTGCAAAACTAATCAGCTCCACTTTGCCGTCGCCGGTTGCAATAATGTCATGAACACCATTTTCACCGGCTCTGTGTAATCCATCGGTGCATTCTGCAAGATTTTGCCAGCCATGTGCGGCATCAATAAGTCCCAAATCCGGAAATACCTGTCGTTCACTCATTCTTTCACCGCTCCCCCGGTTAGCCCCTCAATCAAATTCCGCTGTAAGAATATATAGGCCATAATGATTGGCACAATAGAAATCATACCGACAGCATTCATCTGCCCCCATCTAACACCTGCCCTTCCGATTGACGCACTGACACCTGCCATCAGTGGACGCATCGCATCGGTGGTCGTAAATGTCATCGCCAACATCAGTTCCTGCCACACCCAGATAGAGACACTGAGTCCGACCGCCATCAGGCCCGGTTTTGCCAGTGGCAAGATGATTTTACTCAGCACCTGCAATCTTGAACAACCATCAATATACGCTGCCTCATCTATTTCTTTCGGAACAGAGTTAAAATATGCAAGTAATAGCCAAATCGCAAGCGGCAACTGGATTGCAGCGTAGACCGCAATCAGTGCTATACGATTATTCAAAAGTCCAAAGTTGCCAAAACTCACAAACAGCGGAACTATAAGCGTTGTCATCGGCATAACTTGGGTCAGCAACACGAGCAAAAGGAAACCGGCTTTAAGCCGAAACTTAAAACGGCTCATCGCATAAGCTGCAAGACTGCCACAAATGAACACAATGATAAGTGTTCCTATCACGTAGATGACAGAGTTCATTAAATAAACCGGTATCTGTGATTGATTCCACGCAAACTCATAATTTTCAATCACCGGCTCTATCGGGAAAAAAGTGGGCGGTATCCGAAAAATCTCTGCTTCCGGCTTAAAGGAAGTGCTAAACATCCAGTATAACGGAAAGAGGATGAGCAGCGATGTGACGATTATGATGAATATCGTCAATAAGCTGTGAAGGCTACTTTTCTTTTTCACAGTACACCCCCCTGTCGCATATTAGAGAACATTTTTATGATATAAGGAATGCACATGATGGCTACGAGAATCAGTGACACTACAGCCAAAGCGGCAGAACGCCCGAAATCGTTGAACTCAAATGCCAACCTAAATGTATAAACGGGTAATGTCGAGGTAGAATCCATGGGACCACCTCTTGTCATAACCCAGATAAGATCAAAGTAATTTAATGTCCAAATAGTAGTTAATACGCCGGTGGTTGCAATAATCGGAGAAAGATGCGGCAGCAGGACGTTGCGAAAAATAGACGGATACCTTGCTCCATCAAGTGTCGCAGCTTCAATCTGATCGACGGGCTTGTTCTGTAGAGCTGCCGTAATCATCAAAAACCAAAAAGGTGTTGCCCGCCAAAGGTTTACAAAAATGACGCTAAACATAGAGATGTTGGGGTCGGCCAAAAACAACACATTTCTTTCGGTCAAACCGCTTGCCATAAGCATATTATTTATGATTCCCACATCTGCTTGGAACATAAAACGCCACATGAGCGCTGTCACAACGCCCGGAATCAGCCACGGCAAAAGCGCGATTGTCCTCATGTACTTTCGTCCGCGTCTCATGCTACTGACAAATAGGGCAAGCCCAATGCCTATGACCATCTGCAAAAGCACACCCACAAGCGTCCAGATAAGTGTGTTTACAACAACTGTTGGGAACCTGTGGTCAGTTAAAACTCTGATATAGTTAGTAATTCCATGGAATGTTATCTCAGGATCTCTAAGTGTCCAGTTAAAAAAGCTAATCACAAGATTATATATGATGGGATATCCCAACATCACTAACATAATTAGCGCGGCCGGCAATAAGTAAAGGTATACGCTAAGTTTTCGTCTGCGCAAAGAGCCGGATTGTCCTTTCATAAGCGGATTCCTCATTTCGACAAACGAGTAGAAGCGCATGGGTTGCCCTTCTACCCGCTTGTTTTTTGTTATCTTTTCAAGAAAAACTCAGAAAAACGTAGAGCTTAACTCACAATTGCGTTAATCCGATCTGCCAGCGTCTCGACTGCTGTGTCAATGTCCATGCCGCCAATCAGGACTGCTGCAACGATTTCATGAATGGCAGCTTCGATTTCAGCATAGAACAAGGTTTTCGGCTGTGCTTGGCGCGCATGTGGCAGCACTTCGAGATATACAGCCATATTCGGATCTGCCGCAAAGGCACTCGCTGCTACACCCGCTTCACTTGCAGGGAGGTCAGAGATCAGACGGGAGTTAAACTCAGCAGATGTCAGGATTTGCGCAAAGCGTACAGCCGCTTCCGGTGCTGCGGTATTGGCGCTAACTGCGATACCGAAACCACCGCCAAACGAACCGTGCGGTGCCGATGCGTTCATTCGCGGAACAAAGCCTTGACCCCAGAAGTCATGGTCATAGACATCCGTTTCGACAAGTGTGTTACCTATAATCATTCCGAATTGACCTGCCGCAAACAGACGGGCGACATCGTGGTGGTTCGTCACTGCAAAGTCAGGTTGGAAAGTTGGTTGCAGATCAAGCAACGTCTGCAAGTAGGCTCTGAACTCTTGTGTGTCTACGACCGGCGTAATAGTGCCATCGGCCGCAATATCCAAGACGGATCCGGTGCTTGCATTAAATAGTGCTTGTGCCGGAAACTCTCCAAGACCCAAGTCCAGGCCGAAACCGTGGCTACCTGTATTTTCGGTAATTTGATTTGCAAAGGCTACGAGCTCCTCCCATGTTTCGGGGGGCACGTCAGGATCAAGACCTGCCTCTTCAAAAATGTCTCTGTTCCACCAGAGAATACGACAGTCAGTGGTGAAAGGGATAGCCATTACATCACCCTGCCATGTGTAAAACTCAAGCACACCCGGAAAGAATTGATTGAAGTAGCCGGGCTCAACAAAGTCACCAATGTTCAACAGTGCACCACTGTTTGCAAAAACAGGGAAATCAGGATTGTTTACGATGAAGATGTCTGCCGGATTCCCCGCTGCAAACATGGCTCTGTATTGCATTTCCCAGTCTCCCCATGGGTCAGATTGGAGCTCGATTGTGAAGCCGGGATTTTCTGCTTCAAAGAGGGCTACTGCTTCCTCGTATACAGCTCTAAAGGGATCTGAATCTACCCACTCAGAAAAACCGTAATAGGTAAGTGTTATGGTTTGCGCAGGTGGGTCTTCCGGTGTCGGTGTCTCGGTGGCTGGCTCATCGGGATCGTCAGGCTCCGGTGTCTCAGTAGGAGTTTCACCGGGTTCTGTGGGAGCCGGCGATTCCGCTGTTTCACCATTGCCGCCATTCCCGCAAGCAACTAAGCCTGCAACAAGAACGAGTGCAAACAATAGGGCAAGTAGTTTCTTCAAATTCATTTTTCATTTCTCCTTTTATTTATGGCATTGGAATAGCGCAGTATGGTGTCATTATCTCACAAAGCAGCACAGATTTTTATATGGTATTTTTATTATTTTTTGTGTTTTTATGTGCAAATATTTATTTACGTGGAAATGCCACTTAAAATAATGTAATATAAATACAGTCTGAAGAAGGGATGGTTTCGGAAATGAATGACCTGAAAGCCAATAGTGTACTTGTGCGCTTTGGCTGCGTGATGTTGCTTGCGCTGGTGGTCCCTTTCACCATTTTTCTGCTAATAACTATGAACAGGTTAGCTGCACTGGAACGAGAAGATGCAAATCAATATCTTTCCAGCAATCTAAGAACCGTTTCTTCCACCGTGGATCAGATTCTGCGCAATCTTGAGTTTTCGCATATACAAATGTTCCAAGACAGAGCTTTTTCAAACGGAATTCGCCGCTTAGCTCCCTATGACCACCGCGAAGAGTACAGTGACTTTAGAAATATCACAGGTATTAGGAGCAGTATTTCCGAAGCAGCTGTTGCGAATGCCTATATTCATTCCATCTACGTCTATTCATTCCGCGCTCAAAGGATGTTCTCTTCGCGTATCAACTGGGATCCTGCCTTTAATCATTTTGATGGTGTTGACGTTCGGTGGCTTGATACCTATTTTACCAACGACCTCCGCTACCCTTGGCATATTACCGATGCAATTCGAGAAAATCGTATAATCTTATCCAGCTACCGGGATATACAGGTTTTTGGCGATGAGTTCCCCGTTGCGCTTGTTTCAATTAATGTAGATGCTTCAAGTATCACGCAGAAGCTCTCAGAAGTAACACCTGACGGTGTTGGATATATTTTCATTATGGATGGCAATGGGAACATAATCAGTCAAGAACGTTATATGGACGAAACCTTTGAGGAAATCATCGCCAATATGCCGCTTGCAGAATTGGATGGGTATTTTGATTTCCAATTTGATGGGTACGATTTTTTCGCATCCTTTTACACCTCATCGTACAGCGGCTTCCGCTATGTAATTGCAACATCTTTGGACCAAGTGCAGACCTCTGTCCCTGTCATGAGACAACTAATTGTTATGTTTTTCCTTCTCATTGCGCTCTTGGCAGGCCTAGTGATGTTTTTGGCACACCACTACCTTTACACACCAATCAGAACACTATATGCCGGAATGAATCGCTTGCACGACGGAGACTTCACTGTACGGCTACCGCAGAGTCCAACTGCTGAATTTGATTATATCAACAGCAGTTTTAACCATACGGTGGAAAATATTCGCAAACTGATCAATGAAAACTACGCAAACAAATTGGTGAATAAGGAAGCAGAACTACGTAATCTGCAAAATCAGTTAAACGAGCATTTCCTCTACAATACCTTAGATTCCATCCGTTGGCTTGCCAGAAAAGAAAATGCACCGGACGCTTCAGATATGGTGCTCGCTCTGGCTAATTTTTACAGGCTTTCTCTATCTTCCGGAAAGGATGTCATCCCTGTCGGCGATGTGCTGGAAATGCTTAAAAATTATCTGAACATTCAAATGTATCGAATGCACGATGCACTCAGCTATACTATTGATTGTGAGCCGTCTCTTTTAAATCAGCCTATATTGAAAAATTTGTTACAGCCGATTGTTGAAAATGCAATCATTCATGGTATATCAGGCTTGGATCGTCCCGCTGTAATCGAAATACGTGTAACAACGCACCAAGACAAATGGATGCGTATAGAGGTGCGCGATAACGGCAAAGGTTTTACCGAAGATAAATTAAAACAAGTGCATCGACAGCTTGGCCTGCAAGACCCTTACTGCGAACACAGTTTTGCGCTAAAAACCATACAATCACAAATTCAGATTTTTTACGGTTTAGATATTTCCTTACAAATTGACACAACCCACGAGCATGGCTGCTCTGTTTGGTTTGATTTACCCATTGTGCCGGAAGGAGTTGAAAATCAGGATGAATCCACTCAAGATGATAATTGTGGATGATGAGTTCATCATCCTCGAGAGCCTTGAAACACTTATCGACTGGCAATCAGTCGGGATTGAAGTGGTTGGAACCGCTGACAATGGAATGGTTGCTATTGATTTGGCGTCTCAACTCCAACCTGATATTATCCTTTCCGATATTTCTATGCCCTGTCTCTCCGGGCTGGAAATGTTAGAAGTTTTGCGAAAAGGGCAAATGCAGGTTGAAGTGATTTTCATAACCGCCTACAGCAAATTTGAATACGCAAAGAAAGCTATAAAACATGGGGCGTATGACTATCTCCTGAAGCCAATCGACGAAAATCTACTATTAGAAACAGCATTTCGTTGTGCAAATAAAATTCGCACTGAAAGGTCTCGACCACCTTTTAGTGCCGGCTCAGAGATTTGGGCAGAGCAACTACGCAAAGAAAATTCTGTCTACTTTTCGAGTATTGAAAATGAACCCACACGAGCTTATCATAACGAGGCGGCGGTAAAATCTGCACTTTTGGAACAAATTAAAACAGACACTCCGGAAAGTGTCCATGATACGCTGCTCGATTTCTTCAGGCTAATTGCACAGGAAAGCGGAGTGTTTGAAGCTGACACCGTCCGGTTACATTGCTTCGAACTGGTAGATCATCTGCTACGCGAACTCAAAGAGTACCGGCTACAGAAGCATTTAAGCAAACCCGACAAGGAGTTCAATCTCAAAAAGAGAATTGCTCTCTGTGGCACTTTGGATGATGCCTTTGAAACGACACAAAATCTGATTATAACCTTTGGACATTGCGTGAAGGATATACAAAGTAGCGGTACAAAGCACCTTGTTCATACGGCAATTGATTACATTCATAACAATTATCACAAAAACCTTACTTTGGTGCAGGTTGCAGAACACCTTTTTATAACGCCCACTTATTTAAGTAAACTGTTCAGTACTGAAATGTATGAAAGTTTTTCCCAATACCTACTTTCCTACAGGATAAACATAGCGAAAGATCTCTTAAAGGACACGCATTATAAGGTTTATGAGGTCGCCGCTCGGGTGGGTTATACCGACATCGCTCATTTCAGCAAACTCTTCAAGCGCATTGTCGGCCGGACGCCAAAGCAATATCGAAATAGGCCTGCATGAAAACTCGCACTTTCACCGGAAACATAACATAGCGACAAAAATGCCCCTTCCACTGCAGGCCGGTATATTTACTATGACGTGGCTGACGCTTTCAAAATCAGAATCCCATACGGCTCAAGCATACTCTTCCCTACTTGTATGGGTTTGTTTGTGATGATATCTTCCATCTCTAAACTCAACGTTACGCCTCTCTGCTCCTCAGTGAAGTTCATCACAAAATAATATCTATGGCTGTCATTTTCTCGTATTTGAATAGAAACACCATCATCTGCACTCACA
>Ga0131853_10011343_pt1 | contig 16307 bp, 9 predicted proteins | sample TergutLab28metaG_FD_92764 | JGI IMG/M metagenome (GOLD analysis project Ga0131853, IMG submission 92764) | Labiotermes labralis P1 segment gut microbial communities from Petit-Saut dam, French Guiana - Lab288 P1 (version 2) (version 2) | ecosystem: Host-associated > Arthropoda: Insects >...
AAAATATTGAGGAAAATATTTGGCCCAACCTATGAAAATGGATCCTGGAGAATAAAAACTAACGAGGAATTGGATAAACTAATAAAACATGAGAACATAATAAACTTCGCCAGAGCGCAAAGGTTAGGATGATATGGTCATATTGAAAGAATGCAAGATACAAGAATTGTCAAAGCAATACGATGTAAGTTACGTTAAGAAGACTTCTCTAAAAATTTCTTTCTGTTTTATCCTGGAAACGATGATCCTTCTTGCATGCCAAGACTGAACAGCCATCAAGACCTGCTCAACCCACTAGGCGAAACAGCAGTCGCCCAGACAGGCAATAATGGTTGGAGAAAGTCAAGAAGCAGTAATAAAGTTACTCCCTCTGTACAGCTGAGAATTTGTGGATGATCCTGAAAGGTGAGGGCGGAAAAATACGTTCTGAACCAGTCCTGCGAGCCACATCGAATGCGATATTTTATATTTGTATTCAGTCATTCCCAAAAATAATGAGGTGGTTCGTTTTTTGGAACTCATAAATTTATAATTTATTTTCTGTCATCAATCATCTTTCCCATCGTCACCCGAAGAGCCAGTATGTAAGAAATAACACAGAAAGTGACAAAAAGCTCAACAACGGGACTTAAAGCATTATTATTATTATTATTATTATTATTATTATTATTTCAACGTATATTTAGTTCTGCTGAAGTAATCTACGAGGGGGAAGGGGAGCGCCATGGGATTTGTTCGTCGAAGGCACCATTCTTCATAGGACAGGCATCGTTTATCAAGATAACAAGCAGACCTACACAAAAATTCAGTTCCAACTATATAGTAAACACACAGATTCTCTATTACAAATATCATCCGGTTACGAGCAATTGCTCTTTATTGTAAGTATCGTAAGAAACGTGTAAATACACGGTTTGAACAAAAGACAGAAATTTTACCATGTCGAAGCTCCAAAGAAGAGAAGGAACAAAACAAACAGCGCACTATACATATTCCAGAAAGGCATTACTAACAAATCTAAGGAAATATATACGGTATTGTCCTTACATATATGACACTTTTAAGCACTCAAAATATTGAAAAAGGTCACTATACTTCGTCATCCATAACATCACTGTTGCGGAGCCGTTCGTAATGGTAAGCAAGCCCTCTCCTCCCTCCCCTCCTCCTCCCTCCTCCCGGGAAAAGTATTGCTAACCATATGGGTGGTGAGACAGTCATCTAGACAAAATGGGTTTGCGGTGAGGCGGCAAGTATTGTCGCAGGATGTAAACAGCGTCTTCACCTGACACCCTGGTGGAACGTACTGAAAGATGGCAGCGACAAGGCTGCGTTCTTAATTTGTGGTGCTGGGCAGGTGGGCTCCAGCATCCTAAGTAGGTTACGAGTACGAACCTCATTGGGGTTCTCATCAGCCACATGAAATTTTCCTCACCCTTCTTCCTTCATAGGGTAAGAAGGAAACGATGTGATGGTAAGTCAAATTTTTGTGCACGTTTAGAGAAGATGGGCCTATATTTTCACATAACTAGCTCATCGACAGCACCCGTAATACAATGAAGACGGTTGTCTGTGTTTGGTGACTTGACTTGTCATGATTTGTTGAACTGTGGTTATGAGGGTTACCATGTCAGGCGCTGTCGGCTTGCTTCCGCTGTCTGATGTCCGACGGTAGTCTACTGACTGGAAGTCTCATACGACTCTAGCTTACGTCCATCTCTACGTGGTCAGTTTAGACACACTCGCGAGCAGTGGGGGATTCCGACCCGGTAAACTGCTGTCTCTGCTGCTGTCCATTCTTGACGCCAACATTTCCAGTAAGCGTCTCCGACTGCATAACTCGAAAAAAAAATGTGTGTAGAATTCTCATTAGTTTTTACAGCTATACTCTTGAAATCACTTGGAGTATTTAGAGTATGTTTAAATGAAAGCCGTATATTTTACTACTATACATGACACCTGCAGTTTTCGTGGAGAATAAATGGACCAATTCTCCTCCGGCAATAATTCAGCCTCCATAATTTCAGCTTGTAGATAAGGCAGTGCCACACGTCTTGAGTAAATTACAGTAATTTTATGCTTCGCGTCACGGCTGGCTTTATGAATGGGAGAACTTGTAATTCACCAGAGTCACAAAGTGGTAGGAGGAATCAGATTTCGTTGCATTGGAAAAAAAGGAAAAGGGAAGGAAAATGTGGATGGCCCGATGTTGCATGTTATCTTTTAATTTTATAGTCTTTGTCTTATCGTATTTTAACAACTTCCCATTTATCAAGAAGCACTCATACGTTATTTCTTTCACGTGAAGTTTTGAGATTAAGCCTGTACTGCTGAAACATTACGAACCCATTCTCGGCACTTGTGTGATAACAAGAGGCGCAACGGTAAGCGATTGGTGGCCTTCCTGCCATGACACGATGCATTCGCAGTAACGTCGAGTGTCGTACGATCGTACATGTTTAGCCGCAAAATGGATCAAGAAGAGAAAATGTGGGTACCAAAAAGGCAGAAGACTAGGAAGTGAAGCACACTTTAAATGAAATGAGGTCCAGTAATATTGGAGGTCGAGCGGGTTTCTACAGGGTTAACAAAATCACAAACATCACTTATCAGTTACACAATATTTGCACGATGTTTCAATCCAGTCAGAGCATTATTCAGTGCCAAACTTGAGTGCATCCGCAGCAGAATGCTGTAACAACCGTTCATGAACTCTGTTTGGTTGTGACGACTCGGGCATCGCTCGACGGATGTTCTTTAAAAAAATATCAATTCGAAAATTGTTTAAATAAGTGTAGCCTTTCTGATTTACACAGCAGTCAGTACCTAAACTGAAAGTTGTGTTTTCACGCCCGCTACCTCATTTTACTTTTATTTTATACATTTCTAATTCTCTCTTTATCTGCTGTTCATGAAGCTTCTTACGGAGCTCTTTTACAGCAATATAAAATAGAAAAATTTAGGAAAACTAAAGGATTAAAATCCCTTAACACTATGTCACTTGACAAATAATTACTCCAGTTTCTAAAACCACACGATCCTTCGAAATGTTCTACGTCGTCTTCTTTGCCTACTTGACCATGAGCGATAAAGCCAATAAGGTTCTCCGAAACGTCGGCAACTATTTACTTGAAGATTTAAGTATCCTAGGTGGCGACACTGTGGTGTTTGTTTAGTTTCGAAGAAACGCAATGCCTTCATCTTCAAGGATTGACGTCACCAAAACATACTAAACTATCACTTAGCATTAACATCCCAAATGACCTGAATTTCAGTAACACCACCGCGAAAAGTTCAAATTTCGCAAGGAAAATATCTTCGCCTAATCTGACAGAATAGTCCAGCATCTCTCGAAGCACACTAAACAAAATCGCGAGCAATCATTAGATTTATTTAAAAATTGATTTTTATTAATATGCCCTTATCAATGCCTTTCAAGGAAAGCGTCTTTCGAAAACGAGGTGCTCGTGTTCCGTCCGTCGTTCTACACAAAGAATCGGCTAACACATACAAGTACCTACTTCTCTGCCGGTAGGAGCTCTTGCAGCGGTGTAATTAAGCTGCTACAGTCTTTAATCACCCAGGCCGCCCAGTCAATGAGCCAGCTTTTACAAAACACGAAGCCGTAAAACTGTAAGCTGTAAACTATTTACAGAGTCCCAAGCCCCGGGCTCAATTCTATTCATTCCTACGGAACTTAAAGACGTCCCTTTACCTAAGGGAATTATGTGGTGTTTCGTCCGGCTACTGTGGTTGCCTTAGTGACGCTTTCACTAACGCACGACTGTACAGCATTAGTGACAGGACGATAGATAAAAAATAAATTACAAAGGAGAGGTGAGCTGACGAGGTCCTATTTTAGGGGTTTTCATGAGAAACTGATAAAATTCACGAAACGCTTAGGTACGTTAGCGACCTTCAAGCCGACTTTATGGCGAAGACGCAGATGATATAAAGATCATGAACAAGAGCAGCAAAAGAAAATGTAATGCGGCCGAAATGGGATACAAAAGGGAAATGCACACCGACAAGTTTCTTTACTCTATTAGTAGTTCACCTAATGACGCTTCCAATAGCTCAGCTTATTATCTTTATCGTTGCAACGTGGTAAGCATAAACCTTGCTTCAAACCAGATAGCCTAATTACTTGTGTACAAAATTCAATTATCACTATATTATTTTGACAATCTAATCTTACTATATTGTTTTGACAATCTACTTAATAAATATATTTTATATTACAGACATGCTACCACAGCACCAAGTTAATATAAGGAAATTAATCAGTGAGTGTTTTTAAATATGTGATTTTAGCAAGTAACAGTGTAGCTCCCTGAAGATGATCATAGGATCGAAACATTTTGGAGTGATTTTAAATGTTTTAATGTAAAAATTTTATGTATGTGCATTAGTTGGTGTGCTGATTAAATAGCTCAGCTTATTAGTTTAGAGCGTAATTGACGAATAGTGAATTGGAAGAAAAAAAGAGTCCGTCATGGAATAATATAAGTAACCTTTTCACACTTGAATGTAAGGACCGAAAGAAACAACGAAATATCTCAGCCAGGGTAACAGGCGCCCGTTCCGACATTCGAAGCCGCGACCTCCGGTATAGGAAGGAGGTGTCCCACTCGACTGAGACGTTACGTTTGGGTGGTTACTCATATTCGTCTTGTACTGTTGTTAATAAATAGGTTACGCTTACCTAACCTGCAGCTGACAAGAAGCGCTATTTACAGAACTTCTGATGGGACACGTGAAAGGGGGGTGCGGGGCTCAAGAAGGTAGTGTTAAAGCGTTTTGGTAATTGCGAAACGCTTTGAACTGCCTCAATAAAGGGTAAGGTAGATTCGAGTTATCGGCGTTGAAACTTTCAGTTTCAATATCAAAGATGGGGTTCTGGCTGCTTCTCAGATACTTGTCTTGTTAGTAAGTTGTATGTCTATCTGATTAGTTTGTTTTCTGGTTAGCCAGATACTGCTTACCTGAGTGACTGGTAAGCCTCCTTAGTGGAGTAAACTGTAGAGTTGATGGTTTGTTGTTTAATTGGTTAATTGGTCATTAGGGCCTAGGCCGTTTTCTTAAAAAATATGTTGTAAAGTGTGAAATTAATTTTAGATACTGATTATTGTCATCAAGATGTGAATTTCTTTTAATCACCCGGCTTATATAGCGGTAACACTGTAGCTGCACTGCTTGGAGAACTTCTAAACATGCGCTGAAAAGTTCTTTGGAAACGTTTTTCCAAAATACCTCCGCGAACCCCCCTCCCCCTCCAAAGTATAAATTGACTAATGCAGAAAATAAATGTCAACGCATGACGATTCGGTTCGTCCGTTAGTAAAACTGGCGCTGAAACAGAAATGTGAGGAAGTCATGACGTGGTCCAAGATTCTGAAGCTGTTTTTGTACGACAATTAAGCCTCAGTGTGTCCTGGAGCCGACACTTTGGTGAAGAGAGGGAAGACGTCATTCTTGTAACTTTTCCTCTCGATCTGAGGTCCGAAACACGTTCTTGACCTATGGATATCCTATTATGGGACATCCTGTATATACATATATAAATTCACAGTATCCCTCAGTCTGCCCGTTAAGCTCCATATATGGGGAACCAGTACTGATAACGGACATTTATACATGTTATTAGTTTTAGGAATAACAGCCAGAAATTTGTCAATTTATGTTACGCGCATGGTTTAGAAACCATGTCAGCGGCTTTAAACGTGTTACAAAACGCCACAATAAAACATGTCAGACCAACAATGTTGAAACGTTATTGTAGGTAATCGTCAGATTTTCCTGCACGAGCACGGCTTGTCAAATAAATATTTAAGATTGACTGGAAACAATTGTTGCTCGAAAATGGAGGTGTGGTGCATGATTATCTATCCGTGTGTTAGAGAGAAAGAAATCAATCATTCATTTTGAAATATTTTCTCTTTTATTTTGTATCCAAGGGTGGAGTTCTGTCGAAGAGGGTGAATTTCAATGCAAAGCTTACAAATTTATTCCAATCTATGCCTTCAGGATAGTGTTAAATATTGGAGAGCCACCCCACAGCTTCCGTGTCACAAAATAACCACGGATGAGTCAGATTTAGGGAACAGTTAGTTATTATGTAGCGGTTGGTGAAGTACGAAGTTTTTAAAGCACTGAAAAAAGCAATAAAGCTCATCAAGTAGAAAGAATTTATGTCATTACCGTACTAAATATTCCTGTACGATACACGATGCTAAAACTTTTTAGATTATGGTATTAATTTAATTTCAGTTTTCATAAGTAATGATAATTCGTTCTGTATGAGAAGTGTGATCCAAATTTTGTCCATCTATTATCAATATAGAGGAAAATAATTCACCAGGTTACAGTGCAAAAAGGTTAAAATAAAAAAAAGCAAAATATATTTCATTATAATTTTTGTAATTATTATAAAAGTGTCCATACCATTATAAAATAAAATGTAAAACAATATACAAATTGAATACTTTGAAAGAAAGAGAATTTCAGTTAAACAAGAATAAACTGTCACATACCCACGCAGCGTAAATACATTCTTAAAAATAATAATATTCAGACAAATACAAATTAACACGAAGGTAAGGTAAAGTATCTGTCAAGGCCATGTAGGCATACAAGGGGAGCAGCTATATAGTTCCACTCTTTGCATAACCCCAGCAGTATATATAGGTACGAGGTCACGGCCCAGCTGCTTGACCCCCGAGAAAGAACCTGAGATTAGGTAAGCTCCAGAGTCGGACTGGACGTTTTAGAGAAGGGAAACGTTTTTTTGCTTCTACCGGCATTCGAACCCCGAACCTTCCAACCAGTACCCAAATCGCTAAACCGACTACGCTATCCCGGCTTCAATTAAAATGAAGTAGAAAGTGCATTACTTCTACAGTGAAAAAAAGTTAGTCTTAGGAACATTTAAAACAAACGAGAATAAACAGTTAAACATGAATTAGTTAAACAGCACGAATAACTTGGGAATGGCACTGCTGTTACGTGCACAGAATTCGTTCCACTGGTACACACAAGTAGAGCAAATCACCCATTTCTCGCCTTTCTTGTTTTCTGAAAACGCCTGTTGCTGTATGGACATTGCGCATTATCGTCGTTATCTTTGAAACCCGTAGACATGCAGAGGGCCTCTTGCTGCTGCCGCTGTTGTTGTTGTTGTTGTTGTTGTTGTTCTCTTCCTCCTCCGCCTCCTCCTCATCCTCCTCTTCCTTCCTCCTAATTTTCAGTATCAGAACTTGAAAATCCCTGCCTCTTCCCCTTCTTTGTGTTCCTAGTAGCAGCAATCTATCAGTTTCCCAGTAATTTCGCGGACCGTTTCTCATTGTCTCTCAGCAGCGTTCGATTTTGTGACATGGTCACGAACCGAGCAAAACCTTCGAGACAAGTCGAGGTTCCAGATCTCCCGGTACTCCAGACGTCGAGAACAGGAGGATCTCGGTATGATAAACGGTGACAGTGTTCTTGACACCCTAGGCTAACATATACGTCTTTGCTGCTCATGGAAAATCTGTAAACTGTGAAGGCACTGAGTTGGATAAAAAAATTTCCACATTCGGAATGCATTTACTTTCTAATATGGTAGCAAGTGACTCTCAAATCTGTGACAAAGTTGTTGCAGGTAGCAAAATGTTGGACATGTGACAAGCAGCAAACAAAAACAACCTTCATTTTGCTATGAGTTTCTGGGTTATTCATGTGCTTAAAACTCAGGAAGTTTTACCTTGCCAAGTGAGCATGACTTAACATACAACCTGTTAGAGAACACCTTTTCCAAAGGCAACGCATTATTTCCAACCATTTACACAAACAGCAGAGACAGCTTTGTTGAGATAATGCAGTGATCGAAATTAGGAACCTAAGAGAAATTTGGTAATGTTCCCACTCTACGGGACAGTCCAATGTCAGGTTCAGATTTAACGGTTGTTTATATGATAAGAAGCGGACTTGGGACTTTACTGGGTAACGCATTTCTATGCTGTGTAAAATACAAAGAATTTGTTTTTACTAAAGTAGTAACTAACTCTGGAATATTTTGTTCAAATAAGAGGTCCACCCTTCTTTGCATCAAATGAATATTAAGCAGCTTATTTCCATAAAAGGCATGCTTCACGAAACTCGGCTAATTTAAGTGAACACGGGAAAGCAGCTGAGGCTAAACAAGAGCTCTGTACGATATCTCAGCTTTTCTATGAAAACTTCTCGTTGCGAAAGAGGCATTTCTGAGGGTCCATTTCCGTAAACCTGCTACATAGGTTACACAATCTAAACTCTTTCATATGAGTGCAGGCTGTACACTTAGATCTGAAAATAATGTTATCTGTAACGCAGGAACGGAATAATTTTATCTCTGTTTCAAAATGTATGTACTTTCCACTGATGTCCAAAAGTTTCAAATAAAACACCTTACAACCCTGTCTAAAAGAATTCGAATTCACAATTTGTTACCTCATTACAGATTCCAAACAGAAGCATGTGATTTCTTGCTGAATGTGACTGCTTTACTTATCACATAACAAAGCAGCTTAAAAGTAAAATGTAAGATAATATTGGAAATGAAAACTTCGAAGTAAACTCTTGTAAAGTTATTTAAAAATAAATGGGACTAATGACGCAAATTAATCCTGATTTCTCCCGCAGAACTTGCACAATGCTACACTGGCAGGAATACGGAGTACATTTCACAATACGTTTAGGTATTCTCTATCAGAGCAAGTGTAGGCAACAGGAAAGAAATGGATCATAATACATATAGGTATACAGTGTACATAACGAGCAGTTTCATGATCTGTACTCCCAATCAAGTACTGTTCGTGTGACCAAATCAAGGACAATGAGATGGGCAAGTCATGTAGCATATATAGGGAGAGGAGATGTATATATAGGTTTCTGGTGGGGAAACCTGACAAAAGAGACCACTTGGAAGACACAGGCTCAGAGGAGAGGCTAATATTAAAATGTGTATTTAAAAGACAGGAACGGAGCTTGGACTGGGTTGATGTGACTCAGGATACGGACAAGTGGCGTGCTGTAGTGTTGGTGGTTCTGGTTCCATAAAATTAAGGGAAGTTCATGACAAATTTAGTAACTGTTAGCTGCTGAAGTAGGACCCTGCTCCATGGAACTACTTCCTTCAAAACTTTTATTTCTACACACATACATACATACGTATATACATACATACATATATACATACATACATTACATACATACTGTTAGATTAACACAAAGCGCCCTTCCTTAAGAACTAGGGTAACGCAAGAAATCACTAGTTATTGTACGGTTTGAGGTAACTTAAAAATGACGAAGTCTCAGACGCAGAGCAGTTTAATGTCCATGTGGATAATAAATGCCTACATGCCTGAGAAAGGAAGCGTCATCATCGTGTTCCCAAAAGCCCACCATTAGGTCATGTAGTGCTTCGAATAATGTCTCCCAGTCCAGAACAAACTGAGACGAGCATATAATGTCGACATTTGGAACGGTTCAGTTTGTCCCGTCACCAGTCTCAGATTAGGCCTTCTAGCCTACATGAATTAAAAATTATCTACTGACAGTACAAATGCCTTAAACATTTCCTACACTTCCGCAGTCATGAAATCGCCCAACCATGAGGCATCTACCTACGCAGATTAACACAAAGGCAGAAACAACGGAGATAAATAACTTATCTACGCAGATAATCGTCTTTTTGGATGGCTTTCACACCTCCTAAGAATAATTATTTCCGAATCTTTAGGTAGTGAATAAATCCAGCGCTTCACTGGCCATCTGTACCAGACTATCACCTAGAAGATGGAGGCAGTACCCTCCTCCGAAACGTCGGAACAATCCTATAGTATAAGGTGTTATATCTCACGATAATAATATCATTTTAACGATATCGGTGCAAACCTGAAAAATTATAATTAACACTCCGACTGGTGCTCGAACACGTGACCACACTATTTAAGCGGTGCATTACATCGTGTGGTCGTCAGAAACTGACAGACACGGGAAGAAATAAGGAACTAAAAGTGAAGAAAAATAGGAAGAGAAAAATGGAGAAAAAAGCAAACGGAAAATAAAAAGAGGTAGAGAAGGAAAGAAAACGGGAATGAAGAAAGAATGAAAGGTGTGAAAAGAAAGGAGAAAGACAAGCGGATGCCTATTTTCAGTCCTTGTAGCTCCCATAAATCTGACGAGTGCGCCGACGTTAATAAAAGCGTAAATATTAATCTCAGATATTTAAATGCAGCAAGCGTTACTCGACAAAGACTTCCCTTCCGCCTGGACGAATTAGCGCAGCTCAGAAGAATTCACAGTGACTTGAATGTTCTTGCTACTGTGGGTCATCACTTGGATTCCTCCAGTTTCCCGCAACACACCGCCACTTGATTTCATTTGATTGAAAGTTACATGTATACACTTCCACACTTATTTACGAGTAAACTCCATACTTGACTGGTGTTTCTAAAGCAGTAACCGGTACGCTAACAGTTTATATTGTGAGATGATCTGAATAAATCTTACGAGTATAATGTCTACTTTGAATTCTGTGTAAAATACGGCGTATAATCAACCAATATGACCCAAAATTTAAGTTCTATTTGTAATCTTTAATGTATGCCTCTGATATTAAATTTCATGCTGTCGGTTGAGTAATTTCCAACAGGCTATGAAAAAGTTACCACCTCTCTATTAAACGCAGGCCGTCGTATGTTACGCACTTTGTGCATAAAACCTTTAAAACTAATGTAATTTACGAAGTTCTTCTGGTCCAGGGAAGTCCAAAGATGCTAAAAACCGAGGCTTTTCAACACGTTCCAGTGGGTCGTGATCGATCTGTGATGTCAGGTGCATGAACCGCGATTTTAATTAGGAACACCGCGGTTGTACTGTTCGCAGATGGAGCCCGGTGATTCACAAGAAAGTGAATTACACCGCTCCTGCCAAAGAAGTAAAAGTGAAGAATCCATACGTGCTCTTCAGCCCATAAAGAGGTCCAGCTGTAAAGTGTGCTGGGTATATTGTATTTCATATGTGCTTATGTGCTTTACCGCCCATAAAGTGCTTTCAGCGGAGGAGTGTGCTGGGTGTACCATATTTCATACTCGAACCTAGGTCGACGCATTTTACTGATGGAATCTCTATTTATAAAAATATTCTTTTGCAAATACTCTCATGATTTTTGTGTCAAATTATACAAAAATTTTTAGGTTAAGACTTGGAAATCAAATGATCCTATCTCTAAGTTCCCACCGAGAACTTTCTTCAACGTAAAATCACGAAAAATATGAGTTAAGATAAAATAGAATTCGGGACAATTTTTGTAAGTGTTGGGGTGGAGTCAGACCCAGTCCTTTGGTGCTGAAGTCAATAATGAGGCTATTTTCCTACTCCCAGACGATGGAGGAATGAACATAAAGAGATGATGTTGTAAGTGACATGTCAAAACAGAAGCACTTTAAGGAATACCTGTCCCAGGAACACCAAGCATTTACTAGCCAAGAAAGTAACGTAAGGTAGGAGAAAAATTACATGGCCACAAAATTTTTAAGCGGGAAATCTTTGAAGGCCCACATTTGGAACGCCAAGTACATAACAGATGACATAATGCACAGTGGTTTCCGTGAACTATGCCAGGACAACTAAAGCTCACGAAAAGAAGCCTCATTTGGAGACTGACCATTATCTTCTCTCAGTCGAAGCCGGTGCCCTTTTAGTGACATATTTTGCCAAGTGTGTGATGCCTCTTGAATGACACACTTGTACGTTTAGTTCTATACTCGTTTAGTGACACATTTTACTTAAATCTAGTGTTGCCCTAGTGGCACATTTTACGTCAAGTCTGTGCTATATACCTTTGGTGCCCTTTTTTACCCTTAGTGCGCTGTCCCTCTAGTAACACAATTTCCCTTCCTTCTACATCAACCTCGATGCACGACAAGGGTCTTGAATGTTGTGCTGTATTCTGCATCCATTTGGGATTCATATAATAACGAGTCTCAAAAATGCTGAAATAGCCATACTAGGCCCCCAAGCAAGGAATGATTGCTTAACTTCCTCCATCGCAACGTATAAGAACAGACATACACATATGAGCGAAGTTATTTAACTAAGTTATGAATATTGATGGCTAACAAACATTAAAGTAATGAAAATACATAATTTTTAGGCGGGTCCGCAAAATTGCGAAAAGCGGCTATTGGTTTCATTATGTCCGTCCGTCCGCATGGAACAACTCGGCTCCCACTAGACGGATTTTCGTGAAATTGGATATTTGAGTATTTTCGAAAATCTGTCGCGAAAATTCAAGTTTCATTAAAATCTGAAGCGAATAACGGGTACTTTATACGCAGACCTACGTACATTTATGATATCTCGTCGAATTCTTCTCGGAATGCGAAATGTTTCAGACAAAAGTTGTAGAGAAAATCAAAACATATATAAATGTTCACTAACCTTTTTCCGAAAATCGTGCCGTTCGCGAGATAGTGGAAAAATATGGTATAGCCAGACAGGCCACAGATGACAATGTAATATGGCACATGCGCGTTGCGTGGTGGATAACTAGAACTACAGACACACACTCAGAATATGTAATATTTATTGATTTTCCACGACAACGGTTACGCGAACGCGCCTCAATATTAAGATGTACGTACAATGCCTATCTTGTGTGCGTTAATCTGCATAGTAGTGCCAAGAAAGGAGATGGTATGGCATCTCTACTTTCGAAATTTTTTACGTTTTTTATAACCGCTTATTTACTCGTATTATTCACGTAATGAATGGAACTGCTATCGAGCTGCACGTGTGAAGCGCAGTGTAACGTACTTAAGCAGAGCAGTTTAAAATCCAGACTTTTCATTGTGGAAGCCTATAAAAGGAAACAAGTTTACGATAAGTGTCCTAGAAAATTTAGAATACGGTTTCCCGGAGTTTTGGTTCCTTCGAAATCAAGCAGGTCTAAGGGTTGAAGGCAGTAACGTCCAACATCTACTCTAACATACGATAAATTTGATTATATTATATATGCACTTGTGGGCCGGGTAGCTCAGCCGGTATTGCAACTGACTACGGGCTGGACGGTCCGGGATCGAATCCCGGTGCGGATGAGATTTTCCGCCCGCCCAGACCGGCCCTGGGCCCACCCAGCCTCCTGTAAAATGTGTACCGGGTCTTTCCCGGGAGTAAAGTGCGGCCGGGGTGTGCTGCTGACCACTCACCCCTTCTAGTGCCGCGGTCATGGAAGAGTAGAGCTATGCCTCTACCCACCACCCTCTGGGCCACACCGGGCCTGTAACGGGATCACTTTACCTTTACCTTTATATATGCAAATACACCCATGCACACACACACACACACACACACACACATATATATATATATGAGTATATTTAGGGTCGTTAAGCCTGCCGTGAGTATGGGTTCGGTTTCCAGTGGAATTCAGACAACAGCATTTCTGGCGAGAAGCGAAATTACACGATCCACCTTGTACCCGACGACATACAAGACACACGCGTTACATTCAATAACATAATAGTCGCCTATAAAATAGTTTAAACCAAGGGGCTGACGTACTGGACTTTCCATTGATGCCTTGGCCAGCTGTGCGCCTAGCGACAAACACAGAAATTAATTACCGGATGTGACTCTGCTAAACACGTGATAAAGGTCCCTTTCCACTTGCGTGCTTCAGATAAAAGCCACCAGATTCTTGCATTACATTTAATGGATCTGTGACCGAATAAACACAACTGCGAAACAGCATAAAAGTAAGGAGGTCGTCAGTTAACGAAAGTGGGCAAATTACGTAACTTTTACGGTTTATTTTACGAGCTGTCACACTCTAAATAGCGCGGAAATATTAGGAGTCTGGGGAGGAGAATAACAAACGAGGTTCACGGTTAAATCAGTAAACCCTTGACAATACAGTATGCATTCCTGTGCCTCCAACACCTAGTCCGCTCTTCGCAACACGGAATAAAGAAGCGGGTACATAAAAAATTAATTCCCCACTTATTATGTGTCTTTGTGAAATTCACTCGCCTACTGTCACAGTACAGCACGCGAAAACATTTTAGATAAACGGAGGAAACGAGAATATTATTTCTGAAACTGACGACGACGTAATTAGACAAACTAGGTATTACGTTCGTGGGCCCGGTAGCTCAGTCGGTACAGCACCTGACTACGGGCTGGACGGTCCGGGATCGAATCCTATCGGAGGAAATCGCATCCATGTGGTACACGGTGGTACATGATATAGTGCCGACTAATGGGCGCCTGCACGTCATCAGGCTCGTGGAGTCGGATCGCTGCAGACACCGTGGAAGGCGAGACACCTTCGTACACCGGCTGACGGAATGCAACGAAGGAATGACCGTCTGGTTGTGGACAAGGGAAAGAATTGCACAGATGCTTCGAACGGACCCGAGCCGCATTCCCGCCGACTGGTGTCTACGGCCCCATTTCCAATTCTGGCCGCCACAGCGACATAAGGCGATACTGTGGTTACTAGCACACCTCGTTATGTACCGAATGCAACAGCAAAGACACCTATCACTGCTCGACTATATTGACTTCTTGCGCCGCGCGAGATGGAAGTCATACCGGGCGGCCAGCCGGATGCAGCAAGTAGGAAACTATCCATTGATACTCTAGACAGACTCTATAGGAGTGAGGCTGTGAAGTGTGAGTGCTAGATGACATGGTATGGGAAATGCATTACCAAAACACGAGGCAGAAGTGAAGTTCCTATCTATATGATTGAAAGTACAATAAATGTTTAAAAAAAATCCCGGTGGGGACATTTTCCGCCCGTCCAGACCGGCCCTGGGGCCCACCAGCCTCCTGCACAATGGGTACCGGGTCTTTCCCGGGGGTAGAGGCGGCCGGGGCGTGGGGCTGACCACCCCACCCCATCTAATGCCGAAGATCCTAGAAAAGATTAGAGCTGTACCTCTACTCACCCTAAGGGCCTGCGTGGCCTATAAAAAAGGGAGCAAACCCACCTACCTAGGCATTGTGTTCTGCACTCCTACACGACACCAAGCAGTTTTATCTTACTGATACATGGGAGATTATTGCAGGCTGGAGTCAAAATTCTAATTCGAATCTTAGAACTATCGTTTCATATTCTTGAGGTTCCGCGTTCAAATTTCGGTCTGAGGGCCAACTATCCTGCCTGGAATTCTTAGTGATATTCTTCAGTAATTTCAAGCAAACGATGGAAAGGCCAATCAATCAATCAATCAATCTACTCGTATTTTACAGCTGCTTCCATCCACATCTTTTCAATTTATTTTTAACAATTATTCCATAACTGGAAGCTATGTAATTAGGGCTACTGGGAACGTAGTTACGCGCATACATAAATAAAAGAACGCACAGCTCCCCACTCGGTTTACTTATATTTGTTTGCGTTCGTAAGTGGCCTTGTAATGGGCCGTTCTCCTTCCCAAGGTTCCCTATCAAATACCGACAAATAAAATTCAACCGAAAACCGAAAGGCTTTCGGTCTCACTGGCCCGTAGGTGTACTGAGTGAAATCGAATGAAATGAAATATATACAAATCCTGCTCGAAAAATCGATTTCAAAATGGATGATTGTAAGCAGAAGGACATGGGAATGTTACGAAAATGGATACTAAAACTGTATGGGTATATAAGGAGGGTGTTACACTGCTGCTCTATTGCCGGTATTCGTTACTGACTTCCCGCGAAGACGATCAATCATGTCGAATTTGAATTAGTAACCGAAGTCCCGGGTATTTATTCTAATACGTTCCGTAATACAGATCCTGACGACAGGGACAACAAATATCCAAAACGTCGGCTTCATCTAAATTTCGTTCCAATCAGTGGCAGGAGATAATGCCACTGCACGCCTTTGCTGCGAAGAAACTACAACGTACATAGATTTTTTTAAACATATATATATATATATATATATATATGTATATGAGACTGCATAACGAGGAGCTAAGTGATCTGTACTCCTCACCCAATATTGTGCGGGTGATAAAATCGAGAAGAATGAGATGAGCAGGGCATGTGGCGCGTATGGGGGAGGAGAGGGGGGGGTATAGGGTCTTGGTGGGGAAACCGGAGGGAAAGATCCACTGGGGAGACCTAGGCGTAGATGGGTGGATAATATTAGGATGGATCTCCAGGAGGTGCGATGTGGGTATGTGGACTAGATTGGGTTGGCCCAGGATAGGGACAGGTGGCGGACGCTTGTGAGTGCGGTAATGAACCTTCGGGTTCCATAAAATGCGGGGAATTTCTTGACTAGCTGCAAA
>Ga0131853_10011345_pt1 | contig 16307 bp, 10 predicted proteins | sample TergutLab28metaG_FD_92764 | JGI IMG/M metagenome (GOLD analysis project Ga0131853, IMG submission 92764) | Labiotermes labralis P1 segment gut microbial communities from Petit-Saut dam, French Guiana - Lab288 P1 (version 2) (version 2) | ecosystem: Host-associated > Arthropoda: Insects >...
TGATCTTTCGAACTTTCAGTGAGCGATCTACAGCATAACATCCCAGAAGGTCTGAATCCTCATCAGTACCGCAGTGAGAGATTCAAACCTCCCGTCTCCGGTTTTCTGGGAGCATTATTCAAAATGAGCTTCCCATAACAGACCACATTTTATGAAGTCACATATCGTAGGTATACAATCAGCAGCCCATGCATAGGTGCATGCATTCATGTGCACTAAAAAAATTAAAATTACAGACTATAAGTAATTTTCATGAATTTCAATGAACATAATCAGTTATGTGGATGACTTTGTGCTGTCGTGTAGTGACCGTATCCAATTTTGTGCGGTCGCGTAGTGGGAGTTTGTGATGAATGAATACGTCACATTTTTTATGATCCCCAAGTCTACATAATTTTACGCTAATACAAAACACGAAAGAGCTGTCGCTAAATTTTATATTTAGCAGACATTTTCATTTGGGAATTTGAATATAAAGAATAGTGTAGCTAGTGATGAAGATATTGGGCGTGATTTCCGAGAAAAATATTTTCACCTTTTACGTTACATTGTTTCTACCGAGAATCACATACAATGTGGTGAAACGTATATTTGAGGCCAACTTTGACATGCTTCAGGTGTTCAAATAGCGTACTTGGGTAAAAAAAAAGCGATATCTTTAACTCTTTCCAAATTCCCTTTTTCATCTGACCGCGTTGGCCAGGAATAAGCGCAGCACCGTACGTTTGCAAGTCTATTGTCGTAACTATAATTACATATGCATTTTTTATTTAATGAAGCTGTCAACAGCTCTGGCGATACGGAGACGAAAGGTAGGATTATTGGATGATGAATTGATAAGGATGCTGAAGGGACGTGGTCGTGGCTTATTTCAAACTAACATACTTACATTCACAAGAAGATTCCGAAGAAAATTACGACAACCCACTTTTAGAGTTGTCCATGTCTCATCTGAAGTTCAAACTGGGCATTATCACAATACTTGTCAATTTAATCGGCGCATATGCCCTTATAGGTTAAATAAATACATAAAGTTGTAGGGATCTGACTACAGTCAGCCCCAAGTGTGAAGTGTTGCCAGAGCTTTCTTTTGAAATTTCCCTCCCTGAAACTAAAACCACGTGCACTATCAGTATGTTATTTTACCTTACCAACACCATGCACAGGAAAGAAATTATTTGAATCTTGCTTGAAATATGAGGACTTTTCAAATTAAATCCGGCAGGGAATTTTTCTGGCACAGGATTAGAGGGCGCTATAGGTAGTCCCTTCGAGCACCATTGTAGGCTTCCCGTTGACACATCAGCGGATGGATTCTCTCTGCAAGAAATTCCCTGTACTGCTGCTGCAGATGCTACCTCCTAATCAGTGGACAATGTGGGCTATTCCCTCGCGGTCAAACGTCAGGAAAGTGTAGCTGGTCGCTCTACTGCACCAATTGTCGTCAAGGTGTGAAGCTAATTAAGATGAGCGGCGCTTTACCTGTCACAGTAACCACTACGTCTCATGCTGTTCAGTGTCTGTAGGATGTGTGACACGGCACAACATCCTTCGTAACCGTCTGTACTGAACAGATGATGAAATCTGCCTAGTAAGTGTTACTTATTACCGGTACAATAAGTGAATTAGTTAAAGTGGTACGCAAATTCCTCATGGAGGTAAAGTAAGAATTGAAATACTTTTATCAAATAGTTTTCATTTTTTTGTTTAAATTATACAGATTATTGCAATATTTTCATTTTTGTGTACATTTTAACAGAGGGGCTGCCTGGATAACGTAGTCCCTATAGCAACTCGCTGCAGAGTTTTCGGTCCGGCGTTTAAACTTCGGTGTGGGCAAGAGACCTATGTTCTCCATACCCGTCATACTTGCCCTCAATCCTAACCACCAACCCTCTTCTAAAATGGGTAGCGGAGAATTTTCCCAGGGGTAAAAGGCCCGGAGCTTGGCTTTGGCCACCCATCTCATCTAGCTTCGAGGTTAGGAATGAGTAAACCTCTGTTCTCCCTCTGTGTCTTCAATGCCGTGTTATGGTCTTAATTTTTACCTTTACTTTCAACTTTACGTTTCCCCTAAAAAATATGGTTTCACAAACTATGTCTCCCTTGTTTGTTGCAACACTTTTTAGTCATTTGTCTTAATGTATATTGGTATAAACGATTTCGTAAGATCATTATATTTTTAACAACATTGGAATATCGTGCCTTATTCTCCGTCCTCAAGTTTCGTTTCTGAAATTACGCCAAATTAGCGCCGGAAGTTTACAATAATAGTCACTGAACATATTTAATGTTAATCTGTGGTAGGCTGTACCTTACTTAAAGTAAAACATAAATTTGTCTATAATTTTCCTATATTTTAGATCTCAAGAAGATATATAAAATATATTTGAAACGTCCAAGCCACATATTTGCATAGCGCAAACATAACGAAACTCAAATCTGCGTTTAAGAATAATCGTGTTAAATTCTGTTTATGAGCATTGTAACAACACATACGAGTATGTATCTGCTGCTCTGCACTAACCTTAAAGTGCATGAGGTCAGCGTAACAGCTACACCCGGAACTTTAAATGTAGCGTATTGCTGTTCCTGTGGGAATTATCATTACCAGTATTGTCTTTATTATCACCGTCATTCTCTGTTTTTAACTCCGACTTCTAATTAAATTAACTGTAATAGTTTTCTTTCTCATATCTTCCTTTCGTTCTTTTTGTCTTTTGTCTGTCTGTACTTGACCATGATTCTGTTGAGACGGCACTTGAGTGGTTAAAAATTTCATGTAAGTCTTTTAAGTCTGAGGTTCCCACAGCGGTTATTCTGTGACGTAAGAATCTCATTGACAGCGTAACCCTCAAGATGACGTCAATACAGATTTTTGTAAAAACCGGTGTCTACTCACCAAACTGTACGGCGTCACATTCAAGTCCTACGACCTGAGGATTGTAAGTTAAACTATTATTAACATTGTTACACTTCGATGCGTATGTAAACAATAAGGTATATGTGTGTGTGTGTGTGTGTATGTATATATATATATATATGTTATAAATGTTAGTGTTGTTAGTACTGATAAGACCCCAGCTGTGCTGTACAATATTAGCCTTCATTGTAGGGAACTAAATTATTAATAATGCTGCCTTTGTTCTTTTTACTGAACATTAACTTGTCGAACGTTTGTATTCTGTTAGGAACGAACTGTTCGGTGTTTATGCTTTTTTAATTACAAAATTAATCGTTACAGAATTCCCTTTTGAATTTCGAAATTTTTGCAAATGATCCACAGCTGATGATAACCTCGGTAGTTACATTTGATACACAAAACTAGCGGTGATTAAATTTTTACCTGATGGATTCCAGTCAGTTGTTCTGTCATTCAGTTACTTAAAATGTGTAACGTATTCTAATTGACTGCAATATCGACGGAACCCGTCAACCACCATTATAGAGCTTTCTTACCAACAGATCTCTCTCGGTATGTATCTTATAGTTAAAGACACTCTTCAACAGATGGCGCCCAAGTTGCATATTGTGGGTAGTTCTTTTCCTAGTTGGCAGCTGTATCTCCCCTCTTCTGTCTTCACCAACACGCTCCGCCCATAAATCAGTTCGACTCTCCCTCCATTCTGTTCCTCTCTCCGTCTAGCCGCCATGTTGACAAGATATAAACAAACCATAAATCTCGACATTAAAAAGAAGTCCACAGTCCCTCGTCTGTTTAACTGGTAGTAGCGATGTTCTACTGTTGCCTCGACAATAATGCGCTCTCGTCTTTCAGCGACAAAACATTTTAACAGACACTTGCACCGCGAATTAACACATATGTAGACCCACATCCGTCAGCGTTTAGTACTAAAAATGATTTATACGGCTTCGTAATGCGGACTGTAGAAAAGGCAGCAGAGTGAAAATCATTTGTACAGCATGTACAAGCTTCGTTCGTTTCTTACAGCTTTAACAGAAGGAACAGTGATTTATAAACAGAGTTATATTCGATTACATTTCATTCGACTTATCAATTCGGATAACAATTAAGTGGATGTTAATTTCTAAAGCATTATGTATGTAACAACTTTTATTTAAATGTGGCAATTTAATTAAGCCTGTTTATTAGATGACGTATTATTATCGATGAGAAGTGTCAATTACTGTTCCGATAATTCTGTTCTTTATTGTCCACTAAAAAAAAAGGGACTAGGCCTATGGCGCAGCCTCATAAGAAAGGAAGGTCATTTGACCAGCCCTTCCTCTCAGTACTCTCCTCCGCAGTCACTATTCGTTAGGCAGAAGGCAGCTGTTCACGACCGCACACACACAAAACTTAGTCTACGAATATTTACTATAACATAGACCTTCCACTAGGCACGAAAAGTTTAAGAGAAATAATTCTCTACTCGCATAAATATAAGTACATATCCTTTTGTTTTGGCTATAATACCAACCGATTTCCTTAAGAATCAATACCAAATACTAGACTCTGTATATCACGAACCTTCAAAATACCAACTAATTAGGTTTCGTACATACAGACATTACTGATTTAAAGCGGGTCTCATCAAGACCATAAAACTGTAGTAATTACGGAAGTTCCTTGCAGTGTTTATAGGCGCTTTCGCAAAATTCCTGAAAGCGACTATTAGCTTCGTCATGTCTGTTCGTCCGTCCATCCACATAGAAAAAACTTGGCTTCCAATGGATGGATTGCCATGAAATTTGATTTTTGAGGATTTTTCGAAAATTTGTTGAGAAAACTGGATTTTCATTAAAATGTACAAGAATAAAGAGTATTTTACACGAAAACGAATGTACATTTTTTTAATCATATCTCGCTCGTTTCTTCTTAGAATGAGAAATGTTTCAGACAGAAGTTGAACAGAAAATCCAAACACATTTTATTTCGTAACGTATTGCGAAAATCATTCCGTTTATGAGACAATATTGCAGAGCGGGGCAGGCCATGCGCATTGCATGCTGGATACCTAAGGCTACAAATACACACACTGAAGTTATGTAATACTCATTACTTTTCCACCGCAACAGTGTTGACACGAACGTGCCTCAGTTTTACTTTACGCACGCACTGCCTTTTCGTTAATATAAAAATTCGAGATGCATAATTTTTACAATTTGAAGACTTTTGTGGCTGACAATATTGTGGTCAACGCGTGATATTTGATTTACTGCATAACCATACTTTTTTAAAAGAGCTTTTTTCCCCCTTTCAAAAAACAATCACTTACTCAAATTTTACATAATACCCCTATAGTACTTACGCTTGTAAATAATATTTTTCTAGTACTTTCTACTAAAAACTTTCTTATTATATTCCTACGAATTACTTTGTAAAGGAAGAAACCGCTTTCCTAATTCCAGTCGTACGTTTTTATTGAAAGGTTCGTAAAAGGAAACGCCTTTTGTTAACTTATAATAAGCCGAAACTTGTCACCTAAGCGGCTTATTTATGGTGTTTTGTTTGCGACTGTATATTTGGAAATGTATGTTTGAAAAATATTTAAAATAATGTGACATTTAATGTAGTTATAAATTACAATTTTAACCTTTTGACGCCTAATGTCAACTATAGTGGTCGTACCGCACCACTAACCTCTAAAGTTGCATTGTATATATTTATTCAACAAATATAGATACTGAATATTTGAAACATGGTATATACTCTCCGTTTTTTTATCTTCAAAATGCAGTTTGTTTCATAATTCTAACGTATTTGGTTCCTGTATTGTTCACATTTTGTATACAGGGTGTGCAAAATTAAAAAAATAATTCTGGCGCCAAAAGGTTAACACGAGAACACTGTAATATTAACTTTCAAATGAAATGGTATTTATAGTTACGTACTTCACTCATTTGCCTGAGTGTCTTCCTTGTTAAATATAGTTACAGATCCTCATGTAGCTTGCAAGAATTCACATACAATCTAGACCTGCGACGTTCGGGTATGTGGTAGATAAATGATTGTTCTGCTGGATTAACTTCATAAAACTTCCAACACAAAATCCCTTCGTTTGAAATTTCAGTTAATGTCGAGCGTAATTTAACTAGCAGACTAAAGTCTTGGTCCGTTCAGCAATCTTGCAAAACGCTGATTTTATTATAAAATCTAAGGGAAGCTGAGAACTAGCTGTAGGAAGACTTATTTTTGTGGATGTGCTCGATGCGGTCTCTGCTACTGGCCGATCACTCGTCCAGAGGATTACTATAGAATGGGGTTTGTCCAACAGATTGTGATCTCGAAATCTCAAGGTTCAGCAGGCTAAGGCACGCTAGGGCTGTCGAGTCATGAAAAAAATGCTCTTCATATGCAGAGGCGTTCCCGTGGCCTCAAACACAAAGCGCGCCTGCCCACACACCCAAATTATAACAGAATAGCCTCTGTGCTAAGCATGTACCGAACTTGTAACACGGTAAGTAGTCAACCGGACCTTCAGGTTTTGTCATAAGTGAAACACATTTTCTAATCTATTTTTTAAAATGTATTCTAACCATTGCGATTCGCCTTCTAGCAAGGCAGCCTGCCTCCTAAGACTGTAAGTTGTTAATCTTATTCTGTTGTATTTTAATGTTCAGTTATGCGTTTCAACACAGGACTTTACATTCTACGTACGGATGTTATAAAAATAAGTTACAATTTCCAGTAAATAACCGACCAGATCTGATAGCCATTCCTTGTTTTTTCTTCTGCCAAACCCGTGTTTAAACATCGATCAACTGCATAACGCCAATTTTCTTTGTGTTTTAAAAGGCACTATAGGAGGAAAAAAGAAGCAGTAGTCAGTAGAATCAGTGTAAATAAAAATGGAACATGTCCATTTGGTGTGGTGCTTGTCGAATTCGGTACTTATGGCCTGCATATTTCTTGCGAATGCTCGCCGTTTCGTTACAGTTCCCAGTCCCTCGAAATGTACTATTTTAAGTTTATATTTATTTTCCATTTTTTCCTATATGCCTTATTTTGTTTAAATACGCCTACATATTAAAAATTGACCATTTTCTATATAATAATTTCTCATTCATATGTGGATATTTTTTACATCAGCTTTCCATTCTCTGCATTTCTGCCAGTTGTGGAACTTTGACACTTCAACAATAACAAGTTTTGCTGTCAGGAACCCATGACTTTCAGACACTGCACCATGCGTTGTATGCAACCGACTGTGCTACAAAGTGCACAATTCTGATCACTATTAATATCGGAGTAGTGACTTCATGGGGAAGCGTTAGTAGTAACGTTTTTCCAAAAACATGAAAATATGTTCACTAAACATGTTGCCTACATTTTCTCTAAGGCCTATACATGAAGTCGCCTATTTTTGTGCCTTCAGCTTATGATTATCCATCGGGATAAAATCAGCGCTGTTTCCCGTATTAGTAAAAACGTAAAGCAATCCCGTTACAGGCCTGGAGTGACCCAGAGGGTACCAGGAATTTAAGGTTCCCAGATTTCATGACAACTGCCCAGGATGTTGGTAAGGTTGTCAGACTTACACGCCGGCCGCCTTTACCCCCAGGAAATGCTCCTGTTACTCATTTCTGTTAGAGGCTGAGTCGACCCCAGGGCCATAGTGCGATCGAAAGGATTATGTCTATGAAAAATTCCAATGACACCAGCTTAGAACGAACCAGCGGCCTTCCGATTTGTAGCACAGAGCCTTAACTACTGTACCACCGCGGTTCCCTCCCGTATTACTACTTTGAAAAATTCTACCATTGCAACTCCTATTCGTAGGTAAGAACTACTCGCCGTAAGAAAATGCGACCTAGTCTTCACACCTTTCTGGCTGAACACCAGTTCTAATAAAACAACACTCAAATTTAGCTTCTTTTTCTGGGTGATCTGTAATGTAACAAGTAAAGTGTGTGAACACAGTTGGGAGTGCTACGGATAACAGTACTCAAGAGTAATATACACCACTTACGTGATATATCCGTGAAATATATTTATATAGATAGGCGAAAGGGTAATTATATAGTATAAATGCTTGCAGCGACGATGTAAAGCTGTGATGTAGTGTTTTTAACCAGTTTGAAACTTTTAGTACTTGCGTATGTTTTAGATTTGTAATTAAGGAGAGAAAAACTTATAGTATTATTCAATGCAAACCATTTTACAGATAGGAATTAGAATGATAACAGCATAACCAGCCAATCAAAGGTGAACTGTATATGTTTTAAACACCCAATGCCACCTTGCAAGTGCACGACATGGCACTAGATATATGCATTTTAAAAACAATTTTTCCTGTAAACAACTTTGTAAAAAAATCGAAATATGTTGGACAGGAAATAAGCATTTCTTGATTTACATTGTATGTGTGTTTTGTTGGACGACTGTGTTTTACTTGATAAGATTTTTCAGGAGTGCTTCAAAGGGGTACAGAATTCTTTGTACAAGATTTTTAGGATTTTTCATTCCCTTTCATTAAATGTTTTATTAAACATGCCCATGGGAATGAAAATTGATAATGGCATTGCTGTAGCGTTATTTTCTACTGTATATAATAGTCAAACGAAAATAAAACCTGGTCTAAAACACCCATTAAGAAGGCATCAAAATATCTGAAGATTTTTAATTATAAATCTTAGACCCTATATACTATATGAAGCGTATTACAAACCGGATTTTATGATTAGTTCTTAGGTTGTTGAAAACATTTAAATGCTGCACTCATTTTATCCTTAGCATAATCAAGCATATCTTCACGCCTCTTTTCCTTGACTGTTCACACATATATTGCATAGGCTTATCACGTGCATAAAGTCGAATTTAATAATCTTACACTTTTATCCGTCGTAAAAGGGATCATGAGCATGTGTTAGTGGGTGTGTACAAATTACCGTCTCTAGATACTTCAATGTAGTGGCAAAAGATTCTTTTCTGAGGTTAATAGAGCAGACCCTACTCGTTTGCGGGTTCGTGCATCGCCATAAGATTATTTCGCGAAAGAATTATTGTGATAACCCTCGCAGATTGCGTTGTAAGTGCCTCGATTCTTCGCGGCCGTGCTTCCTTATAGACACTTGGAGAAACACAGATAGGCGGCATATCCCGTCTTGTTTCACTTGGTAGCTATCTAGATATCGTGCGAAACGTAATATACTTTGGGCTTTTCACAAATGTTAGAATTAGTTGTTGCTCTTTAGCTGTAATTACGTCTGAGAAGGGTGATGTTCATGCTGATAAAGAGAATGAGGATAAAATTAAGAGAAAATAATGTTTTTGTTAGAGCATGTTGAGTTGTTGGGTAAGTTGGACGGAGGAAAGATCGTCGCTGCGCTCTGACACCACTGAGGTGCCATGACACCGACGAACTATTCCATCACGAAAAATGAAGACAAAACCAGACAAAGCATTAAGGCCAATGCTCCATTAAGTGCGAATTTTCTCGTGTAAGTCGTCGTGACGAAAAGGACCTTGTATGTGTGGCTGGAAGATGGCTACAGAAATGATTGGGAAGGCCATGCCAGCAGACGCAGGTTTGATAACTGTATCTGACGTAGGTCTACAAAAATCTGCTCTTCAAGGTCCTCCTTTTCATTGAAAAATTCCTGTGCCTTCAGCTATATTGGCCTCTCCTATCCGATTGTCGAATCTGAGTATCTGTCCAACACTGCTGACATTCATCCAAGGAACTGTCACAGTGCTCAAGAGCTAGTACACTTTCTGTAACTTCTGCAGTATCTTGGGTGCCAGGGGGAAATATTTTAGTGTCAAAGTATGCTGTAAATCGCATGGAATTGCTGATCGCTCAGTAACTACGTTGATGTACATTGGCAAGCTAAGGTTCTCAGATATGAATGGCTGCTGGGAAAAGTTCTCGCCTGAAGCATTTAAGGACTTCTGGGAATTCCACATCTATCAGAAGGCAATAAAGAAAATCCTCATGGTAGTCCGTGAAGTTCCAGAAGGATTCCCAGGTGTGGACGAGGCTGATACACAGATAGTTATTTTAGTCCCATGCTTCTGATTTAACTCTACGTCTTTCGGTCATCTTGACAAATTTCAGTCTGGAACACCGAAATGCTTCCAATAAACACGAAAATAAACTTATTTTGATTTAGGTTGATTACTAATTTTTATATTAACACGTTTCCTGTGTCATTGGTTCTTTAAACCCATAAGGCCTGAACTTCGCTCATTGATGGTATTTTCACGAATACAACTCCACAAACGGCGAGGGTTTGCTGTACAAGTTCTAGTTATGCAAAATCTATATACTTTCATGAAGATGATTATTTGAAGCCGGTGACAAGAGCTCTGGTAGCGTTTCTCGCAGTTTCTTTACATATTTCTCAACAATAATGCCTCAGCCGCTTTTGCATGAAGGAAATGCTCTACTTAAATGTGGTTGTCGGTGGTAGACTGACAGGATAACTATGGGTAGGCTGTTTTATCTCAAATGTACTGCGCGGACTGTACATAATAATTTCATCCTCCCCGGCGACTTGTGATTGAGGCTGATTGGCTGCAATTTAGTGTAAGGTATTTTATAGCTTCATTCTTTTTCTTCTCCTTGAATTCCTTGTTTCTTTCCTCTATTCAACAATTATAATATCATCCTCACGCGTCATGCAGGTACGCTTTCTTGGGGCTCTTGGACTGTGAATATTTTGTTGTGTCAAAGTAACAATAGATGTAGTTAAAAGGTTCGGAAAATTTGTGTGGCGTCAGGGAAAATATTTGCCCAAAGAGGTGACATGTGAATTCTGGTATTGTGTGCACGGACCTTACGAGTTGCGAAATTGTTCTTACTTTTTTCACTTTCTTTCCAATAGGGAACAGGCTTCTCAATAAGCGGAGAAGTGACAACATATTTCTATTGACTTAAAAAACAGGTAAACAGGTTGTTTCCCCCCTCCCCTTCGTCTTTCCTTTCGCGGTTGACTAAATTTTCAGCCTAAGCACTTTAAATCAAACATCAAAAGTCACACAAAAAAACCCCTTTAAAATAATCGGTGTAATTATTTAATGATTGTACATTTATACACGTAATATGTCGTCATTTCAGGTACTATTATGCACCTTACACTTATGTCTGGTAAATGTTAAGGATGCAACTGAATTCTTAACTGTGTATTACAGATATCTTTTTTTTTGGCCGTAATGTACTGATTTCATATTCTCACCCCTTAGTGGAAATGTATAAAAATTCATCCGTACAGTCGAACTCGATTATAACGTCATGAAAATATTTTGTGTCTTTTAAACGAGCGTCAATATAACTGAGGAGTATAACGCTGGTTAACAGTGCTGAGTTAATCGGTATCGCAAAATGTCGGACTCTATAGGCGAGGTTTCGTATAAACCGATGTCGTTTTAACCGGGTTCGACTGTACTTAACCCTTTAAAAACCGAGTTAAATCCCATCTGCTATCTGCTGGCATTATTAGGAGCTCACCATATTCTCCACGTTAGCAGAAAAAGGGCTAAAATGTACTTTCTGTAGGCCTATGGGTATTACATAACTATATAGACCAGACGGATATGGTTTGATTGTTGGAAGGGATAAGGACTTTTCTTCACGGTATTTTGCTGAGACTCGTTCTGACGCTCGCCATGCTTATATTCAATACATTCCAGGTGTTCTTTTTCGGAGGTGGAGGAGGAAAAGCGTGAAGTTAGTTAATTATCTTAGGGCTTAAAATTCTTTGAACTATACCTTCACTTTCCCATAAAAATTCCTGACGTTTTACTCATACACAGGGACCAAAGGTAGTGCCACACTTATTGTTCATTTTAAGTGTATGTCTATGTCCTCCCTTGTCTGATTATAGACCGTGTTTCTTTCTTTTTGTATTTGCAGCATTTAAATTTATGTTATCTCATCTGCAATAATTGAAAACTTGTTTGTTTACACATTCGCGAGTGACGTTACAGCTTTCGTAGGAAAGCGACACTTCTGTTTTAAGAAAAAATAGTAATATAGGTCCCGTAGGAGTTTGAAACTTTATTGCTACTAACAGCTTAGTACGACTTATTTGCGTGTCTGCTGGTGAAACAACAGAGGGTTATTTTAGCAAATCCTGAACCTCAATCTTCTCCTTTAATTCTACGTACAAATGAAAGTCAACGTAAAAATGAAACAAGAATTTTCAGGTATACTCTTATATCTCGCAGATTTTAAGCCCCATAACTCTTGCACAACGGCATTTTACAATCAATCAATCAATTAATCAAAATTAAATTTATCCCATGGGTTAGCATACTAGGCTCGTGCGAAGATCATCGTATTTTAATCTTAATAAATACTATTTTATTGCTTTTAAGCTCCTGTTACTTAGAAGAAGAGAAGACTCGTAATGTCACCATTATCCTTATCATTATCATCATCATTGTTTTCGGATATGAAACTTTTTCTCAGTAATTTAATTTATATTTCTTGCTCTTTTATTATTGTTGTGTTTGCTGTCTTTGTTTTGTTTCTCTTTTTCGTTTTCGTAGTTTCTATTGTTTTTATGTTTTCTTGTGTTCCTGTGCCGGCTTTGTAATTGGCACTTGTTCCGTTGATCCAACACGTTAATAAACACCCACTGAATTATTGTTGTCGTTACTGTTGTTATTATTATATTTTATGCTATAACGATTTTCATGATTATAGAATTCTGTCTGCATGAACGTTTTTAAATATGACTTCAGACCTGTCATGTGTGTGCCTGTAGGCTTACAGCTTGAATTCTATTTCGTACCCGGTTTGTGACATTTATTTTTTGCCTGTATATAATTCCATACGCTTAACCCCAGTTCTTTAATGCTTATTGTTAAAAGCGGAAGCAAACATTGCTTTACGTAATAAAGTGAAATGCCAACTTGATGCAACAAGGTAATTTTGTTGGTGTATTCTTAGCTCGACATGTTTCGGGTACGGCACCATCAGCACCGTACACACGACCTACGCTACGGCTCTCAAGACCACCACCCATCCAAAAACTCGGTGCAGAAAACCATATGCTGCAAATCAACATCTAATGCTCCTGATGATGGGCGTATGTACCCGAAACATGTCGATCTAAGAATACACCAAAAAAATTACCTTCTTACATCAAGTTGGCATTTCACATTATTTCATGAGGAAGATGCATGGTCAAACAAATCTCAAATTGCTTTATGTATCCACCATGTTACTCTTCATTCCAAAAAGATTCGTCACAATAAATGTACCTATTTTGCAGTGATTATTTGCCATGCATAAATCTTCAATACGTTGGACTAAGTGGATCAATTACAATCCTGCCTTCTCTTGTTTCGCAATTAACCAAGATAGGAATTTTAAAGCCGCGTTGCTGGATTGCCCTTTGGAGAAAGTATTGTGCAAATCGGTCACCTAATTAAATTAGTGTGGAAATTACCATCTGTTTGCCGTTGTAGAATAGGATATTAATTATACCGCAAAGTTCGATCCTTGGTGGAAGAATTACAACCTACAAGATGCCTGTGAAATAAAGACATATTTGTAAACAGACGTAGAGTTTGTCCCAAACTGAACGTCTTGCTCTCACTATTGCTGCACCATTTTAAAGATTATAATACACCATTTTATAACAAATGCAAAATTTTCACATTCTTGCAAGCACCTATGTTTCAGTCGTTTAAAAAAAAGGGGAAAGCGAGATTTAGATTTATTTCCTATGATTCTTGTCATAACAATAAATATAAAGGGTTAAATTCTTATAACAAAGGCCAACTAGATGCATTATTTCTCGAAGTTGTTTGATAAAGTACTCTACATGTTTCGGACAGGTCCACTGTCCATTATCAGGAGTATCCCAACTCTGTATACACACAATAGGTATTTGTCATGCTAGTTCAGTTGGCTGTCTGATAGCGTGGTCAGGAATGTGGGGTTTTTTGAATGTGACACATATATACATGCTTGCATGCTTACATACGAATGTACGTACATACAGACATAAATAGGAAATACATAAATGTATACATACATACATGCATGTATCCATATATATATATATATATATATATACATACATACATAGTGTGCTATGTCATCTTGGCCGGATATTTCTTGAAATATACACTACCGAACTAAAAGAATTGCTTGTCTGACGTAACAGTTTGTAAATGTGTACCTTTCATCAGTTTCCTAATATTTTCCGGCTTGACGTCACACAGTGATCGCTATATGAACTCTGCTGCACAAGAGCTTTGGACAGATATCGATTTCGAAAAACAAGTTATTCGTGGCGCCAAAACAAAGAGGGATGCTGAGTGGAAGTTTCGTATAGGCCTACGCAAGTAAGTGTTTTGTGTATGTCTCTCTGTGACACTCTCTGTCTCCAAGCAGTACGTCAGAAGAACCATGCTAACAATATATATATTTTTTATTTTCGAAAGTAAAATTTATAAACCTGTTAAGGCTGTAAAGAATTATTAGCGAGAATAGACATAGTGAACCAAGTTTTCTGTTTAATATATCTGATACTGAAGATCGAAAGCGTAAAAACATGATTTATGATAACTGCCATGTTCTTGGTAATTACGCAGCGAGTAGTGGTAATTTTTTACCGACACTTCGAAAGAACCTATCGGTCCCATCTTTCAGGATCTTTTTGCATTTTTTATCCTTGAAGACATGACCGATATATTGTCCCGAAGCATTGTAAGGAATTACCAATAGTCGCTGCGTAATAACCGAGATGAACGCATTTATCATCTACTTCGCGGCGGAAGTCTGAAATCACACGTGGTTGCTTAGTTTGAAATGTACTTCTCAAATAATTGTTGTTGTAATGTATACATTTTTAATTTTAAATTTGTACCCCATGTCGTGACATATAAAATGCGGCAGTCGTAGAAAACCAATTTAAGCCGCAACATGTAGCACGAGCACGATCGAAGTTAAATGTTGTTTAGACTCTCGTTGCGATTGACGAACATCCAATTCTATTTATATATTTCAGAATATGTGTAAGGAAGCCTGCATATTTTATAGCTGCAGTTGCCATACTAACTGTTTGTTCGTCTCCTAGCTGTTTCTTTTGGTTGTGATGGTGGTCGTTAAAAGAGAGACTTTCTTAAAATCGTGACCTCACAGTGGTGGTAATCTCTGATCAGTGGCGGGTGGGATGTTGTGATTGGTCGTGTTCTTGGGGAGGGAAGCAAATTATATCCATGTACAAAAACACAAGACGATGCACGAATGCGGTAGACACGAAGGAGAAACATAAGGGTTACAGAGTTTGGTGGAAGGAGGGAAGTGAAATAAGGAAATAAGATGGCGTTTTGTGTTTGTGTACAGTCAGAGACAGAATTAATGATATTACCTTTAAATTTAGGGAAATTTATATTTGATTAATTAAAATAGAATTGTTTTAGCTGTAAAATTTAAGAGTAATAATCCAGAATTTCTATTTTTTTTAATAAATACGAGTATTATATAGTTACAAAGATTAATGCACAAACGCCTCAATGTTGAGGCCTATTAAGTTTACTTTATTATTCTAAACAACAGATTTCAAAAAGACTTTGAATCACAGCTCGGTAAAGCAGCAGTAGGTTTTCTGAGGATCGACACTCTTTCGTACAGGGCAAATAACTGTCAACAAGTCTAATGTTCCAGCAGGTTAAACGTGACGTCTTTAAGTTGTACGAAAATAGCTTAGATAATAGTTCGCAATTACTACAACGAAAATTCTTAATTAAAATTTTGCAGCAGATTAGCAGTATTATGTCGAAAATCTTTCTTTCTTAGGCCTGATAGCATAAGATAGCCTTAACTGAATTATTTAATGAAAATCTCACAATACTATTGTAAAAAACCACTGAATTGCTGCACGTAAACGAAAAAGCTATTAAAGTTCCTGTCGTAAAACAGCAAATCGTCAAAAAAAAATATATATATAATGTGACGTAATTATCAGACCGGCGTCATTTAATTGGTAAATCATGGGTACCTCCGGTAGGGAAGGTAAAATATAATTAAATAAATATTTATGTGAATCATAAATTACTTTAAGTGCTGTAGTTTGGGACACAAGAAGCACTCTCTTTGTTACAGCAGATCATTCAGATTTACACAGCGACACTTAAGAATCTTAAGCACGATCTTTTGCATGAACAGGTAAGTTGCGGCGTTTAGCTTACTGCCTTAAACAAACTTCTGTAATATTACTAATGAAGTTTAGATTTAGAATTAATAGTGTAAGTCCCCTTGTGTTTTATAAACACGAGTCATCATAAATATGCCAACAAACACACACACACACACACACACACACACACACACACCACACACACACACCACACACACACACCACACACACACACCACACACACA
>Ga0131853_10011346_pt1 | contig 16307 bp, 18 predicted proteins | sample TergutLab28metaG_FD_92764 | JGI IMG/M metagenome (GOLD analysis project Ga0131853, IMG submission 92764) | Labiotermes labralis P1 segment gut microbial communities from Petit-Saut dam, French Guiana - Lab288 P1 (version 2) (version 2) | ecosystem: Host-associated > Arthropoda: Insects >...
CGTTTTCCTGTGGTAAAATCAAAAACAGGAATATCCACTATTTCGCCTGCAAGCAAACGTTTCAAGTGTTCGTTAAGTAAATTGGTGTCAATGGCTTCGATGTGTTCAAAATCCCAATTTCCGTGTTCGTCAAGCGGAGTTTCCTCGCGGTTTACAAAATAATTGTCAAGCGAAATCAAAACAGGTTTCAATTTGCTAACCGTGAGCTGAACAGACAAACGCTTGCTGAAAGTCGTTTTTCCTGCCGATGACGGACCGGAAATCAATACAAATTTTATCTCGTTTCCGTGTTGCGCGATTTTATCGGCAATAGAAGCGACTTTTTTCTCGTGCAATGCTTCGGTAACTTTTATGAGGTCGAAAGCCGATTTGTTTTTGCACAAAGCGTTGAAATCGGACACATTACGAATTTTCATTATTTTGTTCCAACCAAGATATTCGTTGAAAATATCGTACATTTTTGGCTGTAAAACAACATCCTCCAACATTTCGGGATTTGCTCTGTTTGGCACGCACATCAAAAATCCGTCGTAATACGGCACAAAATCATACACGTTCAAATAATCGGTCGAAGGCATCAAAACGCCTGTGTAATAATCAATGTAATCGTCGATTCGGAAGTAGCGCGAATACGGATTTCCGAGCGTTTCAAAAAGCGAAATTTCCTCATCGCGCTTTTGGTGCGAAAATATTTTCATCACTTCCGTTGTTCGTTTTTCCTCGAAATAAATCTGTCTTTTTTGCGTAACTATCTCATCGTTGCGTTATTTTTTTTTTTTGTTAACTTCCTTTGTCAAAGGTTCTTGCAGGTTTTCAATCATACAATAATAACCTTTTGAAATTGGATGTTCGATACGAAGCACGGCATTCGGATAAAGCTCCGAAACGGCTTTTGACAACACCATACTGAGCGTGCGAACGTACACGCGCATTCCTGACGAAGTAGTGAGGTCGATAAATTCAATGTCTTTCGGTTTGTAAACAACGAAATTCAAATCTTGCACTTTGTAGTTTACGCGTGCTGCTACGACTTGGTTTTTTAAATTGATATTCAAATCGTTATAGATTTCGATTAGCGAAATTCCTTGCGGATAAGCGTGATACGATTTGGTGTTTTTGCAATAAATTGTTACTTGTTTTTCCATAAAAAGTTTTCAGTTTTTCCCGATTTGCCGACAAATATACAAAAAATTACAGAATTTGCCGAAGTTCGCGTTGATTTCGCTACCTTTGTCTTACAAAAATAAAACAACGAAACAATGAAACTTTTTGATGTATATCCGCTTTTCGACATTGAAATTGTGCGAGGCGAAGGCTGTAAAATTTACGACAACAACAATACCGAATATCTTGATTTGTACGGCGGACACGCGGTAATTTCTATCGGACACGCGCAACCGTATTATGTTCAAAAATTGGAAAAACAGCTGGAAAAACTTGTTTTTTATTCCAATTCGATTATCAATAATTTGCAAGTGGAATGTGCCGAAAAACTCGGGAAAATTTCCGATTACGCCGATTATTCCTTTTTTATGGTCAATTCGGGCGCGGAAGCAAACGAAAATGCACTGAAACTTGCATCGTTTCACAACGGGCGAAAAAAAGTGATTGCTTTCCGCGAAAGTTTTCACGGTCGAACTTCCGCAGCCGTGCGCGTAACCGACAATCCGAAAATTGTTGCACCGATAAACGAAGGTTTTGAAGTTGAATTTTTGCCCTTGAACGACATTAAAAAAGTACGAAAATCATTGACAAACAACGATGTTTGCGCCGTGATTATCGAGGGAATTCAAGGCGTTGGCGGAGTTCAAATTCCCGACGATACGTTTTTGCAAGAATTGAGCAACGAATGTAAAAAAACCGAAACCGTTTTGATTTTAGACGAAATTCAATCGGGTTACGCGCGAAGCGGACGATTTTTCGCGCACCAGCACGCCAAAATTCGCCCCGATATTATCACGGTGGCAAAAGGAATGGGAAATGGATTTCCTGTTGGCGGTGTGTTGATAAGTCCGATTTTCAAGGCTTCGCACGGCTTGCTCGGCACAACTTTCGGCGGAAATCACTTGGCTTGCGCTGCTTCGCTCGCCGTTCTCGACATTATAAAAATAGAGCGATTGGCAGAAAATGCCGAAACAATCGGAAATTATTTAATTGAAAAGTTGAAACAATTTCCCGAAATAAAAGAAGTTCGCGGTCGCGGTTTGATGATTGGTATTGAATTTGACCGGTCGGTTGCTGAAATCAGAAAGCGTCTTTTGTTTGAAAAACACATTTTCACAGGCGTAAGCGGAACAAATACCATTCGTTTACTTCCGCCGTTGTGCTTGTCGAAATCGGAAGCGGATTTATTTTTGAGTGCGTTGGAGGAATTGGTGTAAAAAAATGTACAAAAAACACGCAAATATCATTGTTTGGCATATTTTTTTCAAAAAAAGATTTACCTTTGCGCACCGAAAACTAAAAATCGTACGAATTCGGTCATACCAACACTCAATTTATTTCAAAAACTAATTAAAACTAATCAAATGATTCTCAACAAAAGTTCTTTTTTTGCAGGGCTGTTTTTATCAGCTATGTTGCTTATTCCTATAGGTGTAAGCGCACAAGTAACAATCGGAAGTTCAAATCCGCCAAGCGAGTTTTCGCTTCTTGACCTTGATACTTCAATTTTTCCACGAGCACTTCACCTGCCTCGCTTGACGGAGGACGAACGCGATGCATTAGTTCCTCACGGCATTAATGTAGAAGCAAAAGGTTTAATGATTTTCAACAGAAGTACCCAATGTTTGGAGTTCTGGAATGGCGAAGTTTGGATAAGTCTTTGTGATGGCAGGACTAACGGTGGCGGTGATTGTGAGCCGGTTACGACTGCAATAATGGAAGCTACCTCATCGACAGTTCTAGTATGGCAATCATTTGATTTGAAGGTCAATGCAAATGGCTCAAATGAGAATCGAACTTATACATGGCAATGGATTCCGGCTTTTTCTGATGACACAGGGGAACTTATTCCCGGTTATTTCGATATGGATATGGAGCAATGGGTTTCGGACCCAGATATGTGGAGTACATTTGCGATAACTACATCTAATAATACTGATGGTACTAATTTTTGGGCAGAGTTCTTGAATTTGACGTGGTGGAGTCAGATACATGGCTTTTTCTTTCGAGTAATAGTCAGTAATTGCGATTCAACTTCTGTAACAAGCGAGAAAGTGCGAGTTCAATTTATCCAGATAATGTAGCACTACATTGAAAACCAAAAACTGCACATTTTTCTCAAAAGTGTTTCGTTTTGCAGAAATTTGTCTTACCTTTGTCGTTCGATTTTTTGAAATCAGAATTAAAGTATTTGTTTTATTTTCAGTCGTTTGAATTATTTTACAACGAACTGTTAAATCAAAAATAATTATGAGCAATAATCTATTAAAAGGTAAAAGAGGCGTTATTTTCGGCGCATTAAACGATTTGTCTATCGCATGGAAAGTGGCTGAACGAGCCGTAGAGGAAGGTGCAATCATCACTTTATCTAACACGCCGTTGGCAGTGCGTATGGGTGCGACCTCCGAACTTGCCGAAAAATTAAATGCAAAACTGATTCCTGCCGATGCAACAAGTGTAGAGGATTTGGAGGAAGTTTTCAAACAATCGGTAGAAGCGTTGGGCGGAAAAATTGACTTTGTGCTTCACTCTATCGGAATGTCGCCCAATGTTCGCAAAAGACGCGCATACGATGATTTGGACTACAAAATGCTGAACACAACACTTGATATTTCGGCAATTTCGTTTCATAAAATGATGCAAGTCGCCAAAAAATTAGATGCCATAAACGATGGAGGTTCAATCGTGGCACTTTCGTATATGGCGGCACAGCGCACTGTTTGCGCTTACAACGATATGGCTGATGCCAAATCCTTGCTGGAATCTATCGCCCGCAGTTTCGGATATGCTTTCGGGTGCGAAAAAAACGTACGCGTAAATACTATTTCGCAGTCGCCTACGCCGACAACCGCCGGAAGCGGTGTTGGCGGAATGGATAGTTTGATGGATTTTTCGGAACGAATGTCACCGCTCGGAAATGCTACGGCTGACGATTGTGCCGATTATTGTGTCGTAATGTTCAGCGATTTAACACGAAAAGTTACTATGCAAAATCTATTCCACGACGGCGGATTTTCAAGTATGGGAATGAGTTATAGCGCAATGGAACAATACACTAAAAGTTTCGAATAGAGTATAAAGTGTAAAGTGCAGAGTGCAGATTTTAGCACGTCATTGCGGGCTTGACCCGCAATCTCATCGTTAGGAGATACCGAAACAAGTTCGGTATGACGTTACTTCTAAAAACTACACTCTACACCTTACACTCTAAAAAAATTATGGGACGAGCATTTGCATATAGAAAAGAGGCAAAGCTGAAACGCTGGGGAAATATGGCTCGCGTTTTCACAAAGCTGGGAAAACAAATAACCATTGCCGTAAAAGAAGGCGGCGCCGAGCCGGATTTGAATGCACGGCTTCGCGTGCTGATACAACAAGCGAAAAAAGAAAATATGCCGAAAGAAAACGTAGAACGCGCCATCAAAAAAGCAACCTCGAAAGATGAAGCCGACTACAAAGAAATGGTGTACGAAGGTTACGCGCCAAACGGCATCGCCATCGTGATTGAAACCGCAACCGACAATCCAACGCGAACAGTGGCAAACATTCGCAGTTATTTCAACAAATGCGGCGGCTCGCTCGGTGTGAGTGGCTCGGTGCAATTTATGTTCGACCACAAATGCGTGTTTAAAATTGCGCCGAAAGATGGTGTTTCGCTCGACGATTTGGAATTGGAATTGATTGATTGCGGCGTTGACGAACTTGTGGAAGATGATGGCAACATCATTCTATACGGCGAATTTGCCTCTTATTCGGTTATTCAAAAATATTTGGAGGAAAACGGTTTTGAGATTTTCAGTGCCGAATTTGAACGCATTCCAAACGAACTAAAAGAACTCTCCGAAGAACAAAAAGCACAAGTTACAAAACTTCTCGACAAAATAGAAGACGACGAAGATGTGCAAAATGTTTTTCATAATATGGTGGATTAGTTTGCAGAGTGTAGAGTGCAGAGTGTAGTTTTTTTGCGTCATTGCGGGCTTGACCCGCAATCTCCTACTTTATATTTCAAATTCAGCGTACCGCTTAATGTGAAATTCGGATTTCCTGTTTCTACCGTGAATGGCGAATTCGTAATTGTGTTGCTTGTGCTTGTGAGTGTGCCGAATGTCGCGGGTAAATTTCTGCGAAACAGGCGAGAAAAAAAGCCACGTTTTCTTTCTGTGTACGATAAACCATCAGCAAAATTTGTCGGATTTTCAACACTGTAAGTGTCTTTTTTGCGAGTTAAAGTTAGTGTTGGTGTTTGATTTTCTCCCCAAAATTGCCCCCAAAATATTTCCTGTCAAATCAAGCGAAGTAAGTTGATTAGTTGAGCAGTGTAATCTATCAAGGTTTGTTAAATTAGATACGTCGAGCGAAGTTAGTTGATTTAACGCGCAATACAACTCTAAAAGATTATTCAATTCCGACACATCAAGTGAAGTCAGTTGGTTACCAGAACAATTCAACAGTTCAAGATTAGTCAGTCCTGATACGTTAAGCGAAGTAAGTTGATTGCCGTAGCAGTATAGAGTGCGAAGGTTTGTCATACTTGGAAACATCAAGCGAAGTTAGTTGTTGATACACCATAAATGTTCAAGATTAGTAAAGAATTTTATCCCTGTTAAATCGGATATATTCCGATTAGCAATACTAATCCTTCTTACGTTTCTAACATTCGTATCGGTAATTACACTATCGCTTGCAAACCATTGCTCCAAAAACCAATTTCTAAAATTTTCACAAGGAAAATTTGTTTCGTTTATTTGCACATCGGCAAATGCCGTTGCTATGCAAAGTAAAACACAAGCAAGGATAAATTTTAGTTTTTTCATATAGTTTCATCTTTATTTTTGTGAGATTGCGGGTCAAGTCCGCAATGACGTGCTTAAAATCTGCACTCTAAAATAAACTTCATTTCTTGCTGAACTTTCTCCGCTTCCGCGCGCGCAACTTCTGCAAAATCGGCTTCGGTTGAAGCGTAAATAATTTGTCGCGACGAGTTTACGAGCAAACCGCATTCGCTGTTCAATCCACTTTCGGCAACTTCCTGCAAACTTCCGCCTTGCGCGCCAACACCCGGAACGAGTAAAAAATGATTTGGTACAATTTTGCGAACTTCGCGAAGCATTTCTGCTTTTGTTGCACCGACAACATACATCATATTTTCCGAATTTCCCCAATTTTGCGAGGTTTTCAGTACTTTTTCAAAAAGCTGTTCGCCTGTTTCGGCATCTTTCATAAACTGAAAATCGAATGCACCTTTGTTTGAGGTTAAAGCCAAAACAATTGCCCATTTTCCATCGTAAGTCAGAAACGGCGAAACCGAATCCTCGCCCATATATGGCGCAACGGTAACGGCATCGAAATCCATATTCTCGAAAAACGTGCGCGCATACATTGCCGAAGTATTTCCAATATCACCGCGTTTGGCATCGGCAATAATAAATTGGTCGGGATAATTTGCACGGATATATTCGACCGTCTGCTCCAACACATCCCAGCCTGCCAAACCAAGACTTTCGTAAAATGCCAAATTCGGTTTATACGCAACACACAAATCGGCTGTTGCATCAATTATCGCTTTGTTGAACTCAAAAATTGGGTCGTCCGTTTCATCAAACAAGTGTTCGGGAATTTTATCTATATCTGTATCCAATCCGATGCAAAGAAATGATTTTTTGCGGAGGATGTTTTCGAGAAGTTGTTGTTTTGTCATTGTGAATAAATTTTCCGACAAAGGTACGATAAGAATTTAAAACCTACAATTCACTTTCTTTCAATCTTTCCGCATTTTCGGCAATGATGAGTTGGTCGATTACGCTTTGGATATTTCCGTCCATAAAATCAGACAGGTTGTAAATGGTGTAGTTGATGCGATGGTCGGTAATTCGTCCTTGCGGATAGTTGTAAGTGCGAATTTTTGCCGAGCGGTCGCCTGTGGAAACCATCGTTTTGCGCTTTGACGAAATCGCGGACAAATGTTTCTGCAATTCAATGTCGTACAGCTTGTTGCGAAGCATTTGCAATGCCATTTCGCGGTTTGTTACTTGCGAACGCGAAACTTGACACTGTATCATAATTCCGGTCGGTTTGTGCGTGAGCTGAACTTTTGTTTCGACTTTGTTTACATTTTGTCCGCCTGCACCGCTCGAACGCGCGGTTTGAAATTCCAAATCGGCGGGATTAATTTCTACATCAACCTCCTCGGCTTCGGGAAGCACGGCAACGGTCGCCGCCGAAGTGTGAACGCGACCTTGCGTTTCGGTTTGCGGAACACGCTGTACACGATGAACACCCGATTCGTATTTCAACGTTCCGTACACGTTTTCGCCCGTAACTTCAAAAATAATTTCCTTGAAACCGCCGATTGTGCCTTCGTTTTCGCTCGTAACTTGAATTTTCCAGCCTTTGGACTCGATGTAGCGTGTGTACATTTTGAAAAGGTCGCCGGCAAAAATCGCTGCCTCGTCACCGCCTGTTCCGCCGCGAATTTCCATAATCACATTTTTACCATCCTCCGGGTCGGCAGGAATGAGCAAAAACTTGATGTTTTCCTCCATTTGCGGAAGTTTCCCGTTCAGCTCGTCGAGTTCGCTTTTTGCCATTTCGCGCATTTCGGGGTCGTTTTCGCTGTCGAGTATTTCTTTGGCTTCTGCCAAATTTGACAGTGCTGTTCGGTATTCGTCGCGCGCGTCCATCAGTTTTTTCAACTCGCTATATTCGCGCGTGAGTTTCACATAGCGTTTTTGGTCAGCCAACACCGAAGGGTCGGTAATCAGCGTTGCAATTTCCTCAAATTTTGGCTGTAAGCCGTTTAATTTTTCTAATAATGATTTTTCTGACATTTTTTACATGCTTTGAGGCACAAAAGTACGAAAAATTAGGAATATTTGCGTAAATTTGCACCTTTTGTATCATTTGTGTTCAAAAATAATTTTTTATGCATATAACTATTTTCAGGAAAATATTTTCGTTTTTCTTTTCGGCAAGGAGCAAGTTGTTGTTTGAGAAAGCGATTTTTATAAGTGCGATTTTGACTTTTGTAGTTCATTTTTCGCTGATTATGCTTTCAAATTTTGGAATCATTCCGCCCGAAATAGCGGGAGGCGCAAATCAAAACCCGATTCACGCTATTTACACGCCTTTTACCATTATTTTGATTTTCGAGATTTATCTGCTCGTTTATTACCTTCCTTCGTCTATCACGAGTTATTTGGGAAGGCAATATGAGGTGATTGCGCTGATTTTTATTCGACAGATTTTCAGCGATTTGGCTTCTCTTTCAGAAGGATATGCCATTATTGAACTTGAAAAACTGAAAATGCTTTCGTACAATTTTATTGGTTTATTAGTGCTTTTTTTGCTGATTTTTTGTTTTTACAAATTGAGCGGTAATAAAGAAAAGCGCCTCAACGAACAGAATGCGAAATCGTCTATTGCCGAAAAACGCTTTATTACTGCCAAAAAAATAATGGCATTTGTTCTGATGCTCCTTTTTGTAGGTTTGTTTGTCGGCAGTTTGTTTGGCTCGGGCAGACCCGAATTTACCGTTGCCAATATTCCGGAAATAATAAAAACTATCAACAATACTTTTTTCCAGCATCTTTTTATTGCGCTGATTTTGTCGGAAGTATTGCTTTTACTCTTTACTTTCAATCTGACCGATAAATTTCACAAAATACTGCGAAATGCGGGTTTTATAATCTCCACTACACTGCTCAAAATTTCGTTTATGACGCAAGGTATGAACAATATGATTGTTGTGCTGATTGCCGTTGCTTTCGGCGTGGCGGTTATGGGAGTTTATCGCCTGTACGAGAAAAAGTTAATATATTAATGTGCAAATGTACATTTTAAAAGTGAATTTTTAATTTTTAAATAATCAAAAATATGAAGCGAATAATTAATACAGAAAATGCACCTGCCGCGATTGGACCTTACAGTCAAGCGGTTGAGGCAAACGGCACGTTGTACATTTCGGGGCAATTGCCTGTAAACCCTGCATCGGGAAAAATTGAAACCGATGATGTGGCGGAACAAACCGAATGGGTTTTCAAAAATATTAAAGCAATTTTGGACGAAGCAGGATACACGTTTGAAAACGTTGTGAAACACACCGTTTTTATTTCGGATATGTCGCTTTTCGGCGCCGTGAACGAAGTGTATAAAACTGTTTATCAATCCGATTGTCCCGCGCGTTCAACTTTTGCGGTAAAAGGACTTCCGCTTGGCGCGTTGGTAGAAATTGAAACGATTGCAGTAAAATAATGTAAAATGGCGCTTTTGCGCCATTTTACATTATTTCCATTTGCTGTTTTACCGATTCCTCGTGAATGGCAACTAAAATTGTTTTCATAAAATCGCCGTTTATTCCCATTTCATCGGCTTGTTTTATGCGTTTTTCGAGCATTTCCTCGTAACGTTTCGCCTGCAAAATCGGCATATTTTGCGCTTTTTTATACGTTCCGATTTCTTTTGAAATGCGCATTCGCTGAGCCAAAAGTTCGAGTAAGTCGTTGTCCAATTCATCAATTTGCTTGCGCAAGGTTACTAAATTTTCGGTAGTTTGCGTCATTTCTCGGACAATTAAATTTTTCAATATTACCTTCAACGCTTCGGGTGTAATTTGTTGCGAAGCATCGCTCCACGCTTCGTTCGGCTCGTGATGCGCTTCGATAATCAGTCCGTCGAAATTCAAATCCATTGCTTGCTGTGCGATGGAAGCGACCAATTCGCGCTTTCCGCCGATGTGGCTTGGGTCGCAAAGTATCGGTAAATTCGGCAATTTTCGGTGCAATTCAATCGGAATGTGCCATTGCGGTAAATTACGGTATTTTTTTTTGTCCGACGTGCTAAATCCGCGATGAATTGCGCCGATTTTCGTAATTCCTGCGTTGTAAATCCGCTCAATCGCGCCAATCCACAAATCCAAATCGGGATTTATCGGATTTTTTACCAAAACGGGAATATCAACGCCTTTGAGCGCATCGGCAATTTCTTGTACGGCAAAAGGATTTGCTGACGTTCGCGCACCAATCCAAAGTATGTCAATGTCATGTTTCAAAGCTTCCGAAACGTGTTTTGCTGTCGCAACTTCGGTTGCAACGTACATTTTGGTTTCGGCTTTCACGCGTTGAAGCCACTTCAAACCGATTGTGCCGACACCTTCAAAACTTCCGGGTTTTGTGCGCGGTTTCCAAACGCCTGCGCGGAAAATTTTCACACCGATAGTCGACAACTGTTTTGCCGTTTCCAACGTTTGATTTTCGGTTTCGGCACTGCACGGACCTGCAACAATCAGCGGTCGTTTTGCTGAAATTTTGTCGGGAATTATATTTTTTAAATCGAAATTCATAGATTTCTACTGCAAGGATTTTTTCACTTGCTCTGCCGGAACGATTTTGAAAACTTTGTCGTTTCGGCGGACTAAATCGTTGGTTCTGATAGAAAGTAAATCGCCTTTTTTCGCGCTTTCAACGGCTTTTAAATCAACGCGAATTTCGCTCACAACATCCTCATAAGCACCGGTTGTTTCGCCGGTAATCAGAATTTCGTCGCCAACAGAAAGATTTTGCGCTTCGAGTAAAATTTCAGCAACGCCGATTTTACCGAAGTAATTTGTGATTTTTCCAACGTAAACTTTGCGGTGCGTTGCTTCCGAGCCGTAATTTGCACTCCACTCGCCAAGCCGCTGTCCGAGATAATATCCATCCCAAAATCCGCGATTGAACACTTTGGCGAGGCGCGCGTTCCAATCGGCAATTTTTTCGTCGGTAAATGTATTTTCCAAACAGGCTTCAATCGCTTCTTTGTAGCACGAAACAACGGTTTTCACATATTCCGCACCACGCGCGCGACCTTCGATTTTGAAAACGCGAACGCCCGAATCCAACATTTTATTGACAAAATGAATGCTTTTCAAATCCTTCGGCGACATAATATACTCGTTTTCAACGGACAATTCTATCTCGCTTTCCTTGTCTTTGACCGTGTATCCGCGCCGACAAATTTGCATACACGCACCGCGATTTGCCGAAGCGTTCATTTCGTGCAAACTCAAATAGCACTTTCCCGAAACCGCCATACAAAGCGCGCCGTGGCAAAACATTTCGATTCGGATAAGTTCGCCATTTCGACCGCGAATGTTTTCTGTTTGTATAATTTTGTGAATATGAGCGACTTGATTCATATTTAATTCACGCGCCAACACAACCACATCGGCAAATTGAGCGTAAAATTTCAGTGCTTCGGCATTTGAAATATTGAGTTGAGTAGATAAATGCACTTCCACGCCAAGCGAATTTGCATACAGCATCGCCGAAACATCCGAAGCAATAATTGCCGAAACGCCCGTTTCCATCGCTGTTTTTACGATTTCTTGCATCAAAGGCAAATCCTCATCGTAAATGATTGTATTGAGCGTGAGATAAGTTTTCACGCCGTTTTCATTGCAAACGCGGACAATCTCACGCAAATCGGCAGTCGTAAAATTACTGCTCGACCGACTGCGCATATTCAGTTTTTCGATGCCGAAATACACCGAATCCGCGCCAGCCTGAATTGCCGCCGACAAACTTTCCCACGAGCCTGCGGGCGCCATTATTTCTATGTCTTTGCGATATAACATTTTTTCAAAAACATTATCTTTTTACAAAGGTATAAATTTTCTCTGTGTGAAACAAATTTATTAAATGTACGTGAATAAAAATCCTGCCGAAAAATTGTTTTTGTTTCTCGACAGGTTTTGAACTTTCAGAACACAAAAAAACAGAAATCAATTACTTCGTCAATTGTTTAAAAATATCCTCCATTGACTTTTCTATCGGTTTCAATGCCAACAATTTGTTGTTTGTTCGTACTGCAAAGTCGAATATTTCTGCACGAATGTCGGTATTCGCAATCAGCATAAAAGTTTTTTCTGCCAATAAATTTACACTTTCGACATTTTTTACTGCTTGTAAATCGGCAATTTCAACCGAATTTAAAAATTCCACTTCAAATTGAAGTTGTCCTTTTTCAAAAGCGTTCATTTCCGAGAGATTGGAATAATCGGCAGCAATTTCACCTTTGTTGATAATGATTACACGATTGCATATTGCTTTGATTTCCTGCATAATGTGCGTACTGAGCAAAACGGTGCGGTCTTTTCCGATTTCGCGAATTAGCGCGCGAATTTCCTCCAACTGATTTGGGTCAAGTCCTGTTGTCGGCTCGTCGAGAATCAGCACTTTCGGATTGGGAATTAACGCCTGCGCCAAGCCGACACGCTGACGGTAACCTTTCGAGAGTTGCCCGATTTTTTTCGAGCATTCGGGGCGCAAACCAACCAAATCAATCAATTCGTCAATTCGCTTTTGCTTCGTCTTTCCGAGTTTGTAAGTTTCGGCAACGAAAAGCAAATATTCCCGCACATACATTTCGGTATAAAGCGGATTTTGTTCGGGCAAGTAACCGATTAGTGCGCTCGTTTCTAATTGATTATCTTTTACTTCGAGTCCGCAAACTTTCACCGAGCCTGTTTCGTAAGCGAGCGAGCCAACAACAATTCGCATAGTTGTAGTTTTTCCCGCACCGTTCGGACCGAGAAAACCAACTACTTCGCCTGCACCGACTTCAAAATTAATATTGTTGAGAACGGTTTGTGCGCCGTATTTCTTTGTGAGATTTGCTATTTGGATAGACATTGTGTGTTTAAAATATCTTTACGATGCATATAAACGAAGTCATTTACTTGTTTTTAATTCTTATAAAATGAAGTATGAGGCTACCAAAACCTTGTGTCCAATCATTATTAAGCCTATTTTTCAGAACTTGCTCTGCAAAAATACGGGTTATTTTTGAAATAAGAGCAAACAAAGAAAAGTTTTTAGAGCAATTTTACACGATTTTTAGTTTTACTTCCTCCCAACAACACTCAACACCACTTCCGCTGCTTTTTCAGATGGAAGTTTGTCGGTTGGTTTTAATTTTGCGAGTTGCTCGGCGGATTGCGCGATTTGAGTTTCGCATTTTTCTTTGTTTTGCAAGAAAGAAAGTGCTTCCGAAGCGATTAAATCGGCTTGGCAGTTGCGCAATACAAATTCGGGAATGATAAAACGGTCTGCCAAAATATTTATCAAATTGGCGTATTTTGTAACCACCAAAAATTCCGCAATTTTGTTTGTTAGTCGATTGAATGTATAAGCAATTAGATGCGGAGTTCGGCACGCCGCCAATTCCAGCGAAACCGTTCCCGAAGCCGCAATCGCAAATTCGCTCGCGCAAAATGCTTCGTAACGCGCTTGTTGTCCTACGATTAATTGGTACGGAATTCCGATGTTATTAAAATGCTCGTTTATTTCGTCTTTCATTGTTTCGACCGAAGGAATGAGCAGAAATAAATCGGGAATTTTGGCTTTTATTCGCTTGATACTCTCGACAAAAACAGGCGCAAGTTTGCTCACTTCGCTGTGGCGACTTCCGGGAAGCACGCACAACACGCGCGCATTTTCGGGAATTTCCATTTGTTGGCGCAAAAGCGAAATATCTGTCGGCAAATCGGCGGTATTTTCGATAACAGGATGTCCGACAAAAGTGCAATCCAAACCGTATTTTTCAAAAAAAGGTGGCTCGTAAGGCAAAAGCGTCATCAGATAACCCATAATTTGCGCCGCTTTTTTGGCACGGCTTTTTTTCCACGCCCAAACTTGCGGTGCAACGTAATGAATTTTCGGAATTTGACAATTTCTCTTTTTCAATTTTTTGAGAATCGAATTGATAAATCCCCAACTATCAACGGTTACAATTACATCGGGCTGGATTTTTTCGATGTCGCGCAAAACCTCTTTTCGTCGGCGTAAAATCGTTGGCAATCTGGGAATTACCTCCATTATCCCCATTACCGAAAGGTCTTTTATGTTGAATAAAGAGCGAAATCCTTCGGCTCGCATCGTTTCACCGCCGATACCGAAAAATTCGGCTTCGGGACATTTTTTGCGTATGGCTTTTATCAGGCGAGAGGCTAAAATATCGCCCGATGGCTCGCCCGCAATGAGGTAGATTTTCATTTGAATTTTGAATTTTGAATTTTGAATTTTGAATTTTGAACTATCCGATACCTGTAATTCAAAATTTAGAATTCAAAATTCAGAATTATTTTTTCAGTCCTATAATAAAAATTCCGTTTTCATCGGCTTTTTTTATCACGGCATCTTTTTCGATAAGCAAAATTCCGCCAGCTTCTACGGCAATTCCGCCGATGCCGTGTTTTACGAATAATTCAATGGTTTGCAGTCCGATAGCAGGCAAATCAACGCGCATATCTTGTCCGGGTTTCAGCACTTTTACCATAATCGGTTTTTTGCCATCTTTGCGCAACGACGCGGCGCGTGCAAGCATCATATCCGTTCCTTCGATGGCTTCCATCGCCAACACCAAACCTTCCTGCACAACAACCGCCTGACCAACATCGACCGCGCCAATGGCTTTTGCCACTGTCCAACCGCGCTCAATATCGCTCATATCATCTTTGCTCGGTTTCACTTTGCCGTAAACGCCTTCCTGAAAAAGCATTTCGGGAACAACTTCCTCAATACCAACAATTTTGAAACCGCGATTTTCAACTTCGTCAATCACGGCACGAAAAAGATTGTCGTCGCTCATTTTTTTCATCGCCAATTTCGCAACGATTTTCATTCCTTCCCAATCGGGAATTAACTCTTTGAACGATGGTCGTTTAATTCCGCCTGCAAATACAATATCGCGCACATTATGTTCGCGAAGGACCTTCATCATTTTTCCCGCTTCGCCGATTTTGGCGAAAATATGCGGTGCTTCGGCGAGCTGTTCATCATTTGCAAATGGTTCTAAACCAATTACAAAAATCGGAATTTCATTTTTGTTGCAATGTCTGATAATTTCGACCGGCATCATTCCGCTTCCGGCGATTAAGCCTAATGTTTGGTTTTGATTTTGATTCATTTCATTTTGTATTTATGTGATGCCGAAAATTAAACTGTATTCTACTAAAATTTGTTGTTGTGTTAGAGCTTTCAGATGAAGTTCCTGCGCTAAAAATTTGGACAACAGAAATTTTTCCTCCAACGTTGTCTTTTCCTCCTTCACTTGTAGTTATTGCTACGTCAAAGGTTATTGGAATATAAGCATTCTGAACACCGTCAGAACCGTGAACACTCTCTTTTGTGTATTTGTGTCCTTCTACTATTCCATCTGTAATTTGTTTTATGGTTGTTGCTACAAAATCTTTTAGTTCCATAATTTTAAAATTTATTGATTACGAGTACATTTTCACATTCCTCACTATTTCATTCCATACACCACTTCCTTCATTTCATTTGCCCATTGCTGTTGCGATTTCGATTTGTCGAAGTGCTGATAAGGAATTGGTTTTCCGATTTTTATGGTAAAATGAGAATTTCGGTCGTTGAAAAATTCGTCTGCCAGATACAGCATTTCGATATTTACTTTGATGCCAAGCGCGGCACGGACTTTTGCCAAATTGTAGAAAAAATTTGAGTTTCGACCGTCAAAATAAATCGGCACAACATCGCGCTTGTGCTGTACGGCTTTGGCAATGAAATTCTTTTTCCATTCGAGGTCGGTGATTTTTCCTTTCACTTTTCGCGAGCACATCCCCGCCGGAAAAGTGAAAAGATGATTGTCCGACTCGTAAAATTCGTTCAATTTTTCGACATTTTCTCTGCCTTGCGAGCCGACTTTATTTACAGGAATAAACAACTCGCGCAACGGCTCAATAAACAACAAAATATCGTTTGTGAGCAGGCGCAATTTTCCCTCGTATTTCGTTCCCAGAATATAGCCGAGAACAATTCCGTCTAATCCGCCGAGCGGATGATTGCTCGCAAAAATGTGCTTTTGGTCGCTCTCGGGCAGATTTTCCAATCCTTCGACTGTGTAAGTTATGTTGAGATAAGCGAGCAAATCTTTGAGAAATTCAAAATTTTTCTTTTCCCCGTAGGTTTCGAGAACATAATTTACCTCGTTGATGTGCGTAATTCGCTTCAAATAATTGATAACAAAGCGCGGAAGTTTCCGATTGGGCATTTTTTCCTTTATGAGCGCTTCCAAATCGATGTACGGAACATTGTCTTTTTTCATAAATTTCAATTTTAAACTATGAACTGCAAAAGTACGAAAAA
>Ga0131853_10011347_pt1 | contig 16306 bp, 12 predicted proteins | sample TergutLab28metaG_FD_92764 | JGI IMG/M metagenome (GOLD analysis project Ga0131853, IMG submission 92764) | Labiotermes labralis P1 segment gut microbial communities from Petit-Saut dam, French Guiana - Lab288 P1 (version 2) (version 2) | ecosystem: Host-associated > Arthropoda: Insects >...
CAGCACGTTGTCCTCAGTTGACCAAGTTTTCCTCGTACGGCTCCACAGTGCGAATTTACGTGCTCATTCTTATAATAAAACCAACTAGGTGCACTTATTTCTCAAATTTATCTTCGGAATAAAGATCTACTTGTTTCGGAAAGTTTCTCGCTCCATCATCAGGTTTTTTGTAACATTGACGGTTTACTGCACAGCTTCTATCACCGGACTTATTGATATCATGTCTACTATTGGAATCTTTAGAATAATCGTCATTAAGTTAATACTTTCTCGTAAACATACCAGAAGCACATTTCATTAAACGCAAAGAATTTTTTGATTTCAGTTGCCTACGACTTTTTTATTATAGCAGGTCTCGCAAATCTACAATCGCCTCACATATATTGTCCAAGATAACCCTTATATAAGGTTGTATTGCACTCAGGAGCAATGAAACTTCATTTTGTTTCGCTGATGAAATACCTCTTTCTATCTTCCTTTTTTATCATTATGCATTAAGTAACTTTGTGACTCGCTGCGTTTAATTATTGTTTATCTACTTTAATTCTACAATGAAAATGTCAAATCCTCTCTTTATGTACGTTCATTTAAACAATTACATCGATAATTTTCATGTGCGTAAAATATTTGTGCGTTCCTTTTTTGTCCAATTCCATTACGAATATTTTAATATGCTCTTTTTATACGTTGACTTTGTTTCGTGCAACAGATGTGCCAAACGTATTGTTCTAGTAATATGTTTCACATTTGATTTACATTTGCAGTCACATTGAACACATTGAAAAATACTTTTATGTACTGACAATTTAACGGCTAATGTAATTTATCGGACATTGTTAAAAATGACCCGGTTGTGATTGACTCACAAAACAAGTGAATTACATAAGATAAATTTTAAGTTCACTTGAACTATTTTTCTTAAAATTTCGAATTAAAATACCCACAGCATTTTACGCATCTCTTACATCCGATGGTTGTCACAGATTTGTGGTTCCGTTTGTATTTACTAACAACTCTACATTTCTGCCTAACAATGGGCTGACAGTCCTTGACATTCACAAACGCCGATATGTCAATGTTGGTAGAGGATTGACAACCAAATATGTAAGGAAATATAGAATTAGATAAAGAAAAGAAAGGAAAGCAGCGTAGAAGAAGAAAGGACATACAGGAGGAACAGAAGAAGAACGAATATAAGCAGGAGGATACAGGAGACCTAAGGTGAGAATGTGAAGAAGGAGGAACAGAAAGAACAAATAAGTTGAATAAGGAAACAGAAGAATGGTCAATGGGAGATAACAAGTCTTTTAAGTTGGTGCCATTAGAGTGTCCGAATCGTCGGTAAGCAGCTACGGTCTGCGACATGTAACATCTCAGAAGAGCGAAGGCTTTTGGAGATAAATTCTTCCACACACACACACAGCAGTCAAGTTGACTCAAACCGAGGGTCTTATGACTTGATCGGGAGGAACCGTTTTTGAAATTCGGCTGTGACAGCCTATCCTGGACTGGGCGTACTGTAATGAATATATTTTACATGTTCGAAACCAATCAGAACGCTAGATATTTGGATAGGGCCACATTACACGTTCCCAATCTCGTCGGCCTACAACAGTTTCGTTCGAGGTACGAGGATGTAGAAGACGCAGAGTGAGACTGTGTCCAATGCGAAAAGAGGAAGAACTCGTTCTGGGACGATATGGTCGGCGAAATGCTGGCCCTGGGTTAACAAGATTCTCGCGATAAGTCACAACGCCAAGGCGTTCGACCACCATTTCATACTACACAGGGCGATCTTGTTGAAATGGCGGCCCGAAATAATCATGAACAGACTGAAGATACTATGAATGAAGATGGAGCACCTCGTCTTTCTGGATAGCATGTCTTTCCTCCCGTGTGTCGGGGACGCATACGATTTAACGGCATCCAAATCGTAATAAACTATTATTTTAATACTGAGCAAACCTAGATTACGTCGGCACCTTCCCGACGTCTCGTATTACGGTGCGAACGAGATGAAGGAAGGCGAGTGGAGATATTTTTTCGCCTGGTAAGAGAAGATGAATTCCGAAGACTTTGGTAACAGGCCCAGGCTAGAAAAATACTGTCAAGATGATGTCTCGATCCTAAGACAAGCGTGCCGAGTGTTTAGGCGCTAGTCTATGCAGATATGTAACATCGAATTTTTTCTGGAGGCAATAATAATCGCGTAGGCATGCAATAAGTTGTTGCGCAAACGGTTTCTAAAGCCCGACATTATAGGCCTCATTCCGAAGGGTGGGTATAACTGCAATATCAATTACGATAAGGAACCTCTGATGTGGTTAGTCTAGAGGGAAGAGACAGACGGGGGCACAAGTTACAGCACGGTCGCAACGAAAGCGAGTAGAGGTTGCCAGATTTACTCAGCTTCAATGCGGATGATTTTTACCCGGAGACCGGAGTCGTCTATGAGTTCTTGGCGTGTTACTTTCACGGTTATACGTGCCAAACGTTCCGTGACGCCATTACAATGGATGTGGATACGCTGACCGGATAGAGCAGCTAGCGCGCGCGAGTTACAAAGGAGAAATACAGTGTCAGTGCTTATAAGATAAGGAAATTTTGTCGCGTCATCCCGATTTGAAGTCGCAACCCGTGGTGAGGCACAGCCCGCTGAACTCTCGAGACGCCTTATACGGTGGTCGAACCGACGCCATTACACTGCACTACAAGATACGTGAGGGAGAAGAGACCTACAGTACGTGGATGTGAATAGTCTCTATCCGTACGTCCGTATGTTTTTCAAATTTCCCGTAATTCTTGTGGGAGACGTATCTAGAGATAGAGAATCCATGTTGCGGAAGGTGGTATTGATAAAATGCTAAGTCTTACCTCCCACGAGAATCTACCATCCCGTTTTTAATTTTCGGTGCAACAACAAGCTGTTTTTCTGCCTGTACAAGTCGTGGGCTACCCAGTGCAACACGCATGGCGAATACGCGCAAGAGACGGTCGCCGAGAGGGCCCTGAGAGTGACATGGGTCAGGGACGAAATGAGACTGGCCCTAAAAATGGGTAACGAAGTCGTCGAGAATTTTTAGTTTTACGAATAAGACGTCACGCGATACGACCTCCAGACGGGTCATGGTGTCCCTTTGTTCAGTACATAGGTACATTCTTGAAACTGCAGACGGAGGCTCGCGCATATCCGGACTGGTTTCGAAACCCTCAAGACCAGAATCGCTACGTATATAATTTCTACGCGATTGAAGATATATGCCTGGGAGAAGAGGCGATACGACCAAAAGCGGAGAAACGCGGCCTGGCCAAACTATGCCTCAATTCCATGTGGGGCAAATTGACGGAGAAAAAAACTATATCTAAGATGATCTCGGACCCGCACGAACTCTGCAGCTTTCTAGCGATGCCGGGTATCGAAATCACGATCCTAACGATCCCCATCGATGACGTAGTCTGCACCTTGTGGCGTTTCACCGCGTAGGAGGAGATCCCTAGCCTTCGTCATACGAACGAGGTTATCGGAGCTTATATGCCTGCCGGCTCGCGCCCTCAATTGTACACGTATCTGGACATGTTGCAAGAGCGCGTCATCTAATGCGGCAAAGATAGCGTCTTGTACGTCCAACCGAGAGACGAATTGATTCTGGTCGAGACAGGGGACAAACTCGAGGCCATGAATTCGTAGCTCAAACCCTTCCAAAATATCGAGGAAATTTTAACGGTGGCCAAAGAATCACGCCTGTTAGATTCTTGATTCTTCGACGGAGGAAAGAAAGACGGTCTGTAACGTCAGAGGAATAACGATGAATTATAACGAATCGCGACTGGTCAAATTCGATGCCATTAGGGTCATGATTTTGGGGAAGAGAAAATCCACTGTGAATGTACAGACTGAGAAAGATATTAAACGTAAAAGGAAGGGAAGAGAATGACGAACTGTAGCCAAAGTCAAGGAACCCGAAAGCAAGCTGTATAGACTTTCTTTTTCCAAGAGAAGGGGATTTCACTACAATACGTCTGTATCGTTCGGATATAAATAGGTAGGGTTACCGGGGAGAGATCCTTTTTTAGCCTGTCTATTCATGAGTGACGATCTCAAGTTCGAGCACACGTTCACGCGCATATTAAATGGAACTAGCGTTCCTGGCAAGTCGTCGTTTTGTATACGGTTTCTACAGAACCATGAATAGATGTGTACCGAAAGCGATTTCAACGGCGGGGTGATCTAGTGCTATAGCGAGAAGACAAATCCCTCGCTGAAAGTACTCACGAAAATAACGTCCGTTTTAACGCGGGCATAGCAGCAGACTCTTACAACGAGCGCGGCAGAAACTGCCTAGTAATCTTCGACGATCTGTTAAACAACGTTTATTCGAAGCTAGTGTGTGACTTGTTTACGAAAGGCAGCCATCACACAAATATTAGCGTAATTCTGATTACACAAAACCTCTTTATCCAGGAACTTTTTTCTAGGGACATTTATCTGAACACCAAATATCTGGTGCTATTGAAAAGCGTCTCGGATAAGAAACAGTTAATATTTTTGACTCGTCAATTTTACCCTGAAAACAGTACCATTCTTTACAAGACCTACCTGGATGCTACCCAAAGTCCTCAAGGGTATCTACTTTTAGATAAGTCACCAAATACGGATGATCGTCTGCGTTTTCGAACCAATGAATTCCCAACGGAATAGACTATTTTCTACTCTCCGATCGATGATGAAGCGAGTGAAATCGAATTATCACGCCCTTCATGTACTCAACACGGCCTAACCGAAATTGCGTGAGGCCATAATCTCGAACCCTAAAAAGGAACTCGTTAATAGCGTAAGCGTATGCATCTTGAACGTCTTGAACCGTAACGTTAAGTTCTCCGGTTGTAAAACACGCAAATTGTGAAAGCATAAGACCACACTCCTGAAGGTGGCGACAAACCAGTGCCTGTCTCTAGCAAAAAGAATATCATAGTCCAACCAGGCGAATTCCTGCCCCCTCTGATGAGCGCTGTTTTGCCCGCGATCGACAGCCTAATTTTTTCGTGACTGTGAGGAAACGTTACGTAAAATGGATCTCGTTTCGGTCGAAAAGTTTCAAAAACTCCAGCGGCACAAAAACGCCTCCTCCTACGAAGAAGAAGCGAAAACGCGAAAAAAAACCCACGAAAATTGGGATAATTTCGTAAAAAGAACGGCGAGGCCGACATCAGATCAAGACGCGGATGAAGGCGAACGCGGATTTGAGAAAGAAAAAAAAGTATTACCCAAACCTGCTAATTCCAGACCGCCATTAAAATTAAATGGAAAGGGCTGTTAAAAAGACGACATCGCTACGACGTTCCAGTGTCAGGACGTAGACGGAAGCGCGTCAGAGTCAACTGTCACCATACCCTCGACTTCGACAGCACACGAGAAGCCGAACCTGAGGTTAAGTTTCGAAGAAATCAGCGACGAAGACGATGATGATTTTGTCGAGGACGATGCACGGGCATTCGGTAGAAAGAATGTAGGCCCCAGAGCTAGTCTGTACATACTGCCGTATCTCTACAACCGACGTTTTCTCGACACTCAATACGGAATCAGAAAACATGGTGACTCGTTTAAGATCGGCGTTTCCACCGTGCTTGTAGACACCGATAGCGATATTCTATTAAGGGAAAGGAATTTAGAGATACAATCGAATTGTGAGAGCTAATGACGAGCAATTATGTGGATCGAAATAAAATCACGACATACGATTTGAAGAAAGTTGTAAGCGAATACTGGAGCCGAATAACGTTCATTTTGCCAACTACTAGCCCGGCGCTGACATTCAGATAAGGCAAAGATCGAAATATCGTTATGTTATTACGCACCTCTTCCCACATATCAAGCGACGAGTTACGACGCCGGTGGGCAAAGTACTGATGGCCGCTAGCAGACAAATCGTCGGCGTCTTCGACCCAGAATAAATATGCTGCTCTCGTAAAGAAAAACAAGCTCGGCAAAACCGGAACCTTGCTAGAGAAGCTTACACGCTACACCGAACAATCAGTAGGAATTTCGTGCGCAAATCATATTCCGTAAACAACGTGATGGACTTTTAGGAATGCGACCTCGTCGACGTCTGGGCTTTCGGCAAATTTGACGATAATTACAAGTACATTTTATCCGTCATAGTCGTATTTCCCAATTTTCTACATCACGTCCCTCTGAGGTCAAACACAGATACAGCTTTAGCGTCGGCATTTCGGTCTATAATCGAGGACTCGTTTCGTTGTCCCGTCTGGGTGCGAACTGATAAGGGCAAAGAATTTATAACAGACAACTCCAAGAAATGTAAAAACGCGAGGGCATTCAGTTTCAGGTGGGTAAGTATCCGGACGCTAAATGCTCCATCGACGAACGCGCGCAACGAACGATTTGCGATGGGATTTACAAATATATCACTTACAAAAATACCTACAGATATATCGACGTTCTCACGAACTTAGTTAGGGCCTACAATGAAACGGCTCCCTCGGCGAATGGCAAAACGCTCTCGGGGGTGACCGAACGGTACGTTTCGCGATATGGAACAGGATGGTGGCCCAGAGACATTGCGTTCGCGTCGCGAAGGCCAAGAATCGCGTGGGGCAACACGTGCCCATCAGCAAGGAGATGATGAAATTTGACAAGGGCGCCGAACAGAATTTCAGCACGGAGATATTTAGGATCGCGAAGGTGATAGGCAGATTTCCGCGACCGGTCTACGAAATGGAAGATTTAAACGGAACGCCGATAGACGGCCAGTTCTATCAAGTCGAACTGAGTCCGGTTCGCGTCACGGGACGTACCGTCTCTAAGATAGATAAAATAGTGGACAAATGGATCAGTCGCGGTATTTTGGTGTATCTGGTCCGATAGAGAGATTACTCGAGAGAGTTTGATTCCCGGATCCACGCATCGAGCGTGAATTTTTTCGGCGGCGTAGATGCGAAACACTTTTACGTGACGTTGTTCAGAGAGGCCTAGGCGAATCTATATCCGGATAATATGATCGCAGCATTCACGGCCGAGTTGGTGCGGCCCATAATTCTAGGTTTGAAAGGCAAGTGAAAAGTGGGGATCTGCAAAGTCGCCTAAACTGAAAACCAAGTGAATGGGTTTAAAGCCTCGTCAGTCGTCATATTATGATATCTGATATCGCCGCAGTATGGGGTTAGAGCCCTTTTCCGCTGTCTGAGAACGTTTCTTAGTCCGTCACTCTCGGGTCAACACGCGTTCGATAATGTTCATTGTTTGCCCTTCAAGAAGAGGGCGTTTAGAATTACACGGATAGGGATCTTGAAAATGACGGTCAAACCGTTCAAATTCAAGAGTAGCAAGACGCCGTCAAGGCAGTCTTACAATTCCCGCGCGTTTCGGCATTCATTAGACGGTTCGCGGCTGGGGCGACAGCAACAGTACAGGAACCGCCTACGCGGCTCCGCTGTTCCTTCAACGGGGCTATAGGATCGGCACTTTTTGCCGGGCATTGGCACGCGGTTAGACCGGTCCTCTGGAGTGGTGGCAAGACCCTGGGATGAGAGACGATGTGCACCGAAAGCGATATTTTGACAAACATCAGCTTAGCGCCCGACGAAAACCCTCGGGAATGAAACGACTCAAAATTTAATCGGTATTTTGCGCGGACGCGGTCGCAAGCAGAAGGGAGTCGTCAAGCGGAAAAAAGGCGGTAAGAAACCAAGGCTTCCAAAAAGAGATATCTTTACCTAATAGGCATCAGTCTCTATAAGACGGCCGCCAGCAATTTCTGTGTCTCTGAGTTCCGAATTTCATACTTTTGACCCTAGGCTCGTAGAGGCGTCTGTCGTCGAGAAAAGCAGGGTGACCTACAAGCCCATAGCATCCGTGGAACAGAGTGATCTAGAATTTCTGATAACCGCCTATAATGACACGTAAGTCATCCTAAACACAAAATTCTATATCCGAGGTAAACTGACCAAGGCTGACGGCACAAATTTGGACAAAAGTGATTTCACAGCGGTGACAAATAACGTTTTGCACTGGCTCTTCAGTCATTGTAGCATCACCCTGAACGGCGTGTACATAATCCAGGCCACTGATCTCTATAATTATAGGTCTTTGTCGAGATCGTAATGACGTATGGAAGTGACGCCGCAGCCGCGAATCTGAGAAACGCGTTCAGGTACCTGGATAACGGTGACCTATTGCTCTGCGTCCCTATCGCCGCCGATGAGAAAAACAAAGGTTTCATCACGCGATGAGACCGAATCAAGCAGCGCAAGGAGGTCCACTCAGTGGCCGGATCCACAACGACATCTGTAACGTACCGCTATATCCATTCCCGGGATTTCGACTGCAGATTAAACTCACGAAGGCCAAGTCGATTTTCTACCTGATTGAAAGGAATGCGGAATCTAAAATGGTTTTCAAGTTTCTCGACGCCCAAGATTTCGTCAATCTCGTCAAACCCAGCCCGTTGCTCGTATTGGCGAACAATGCCACTCTCGCCAAAGGTCTCTCGTGCGCTCGAATATAACCACGGTCGAACGCAAGGCTTTCACGTTTTCTAGGGGGGAGGTATCGCTTTTCTTAGACAACGCCGTGTTGGGACCAAAACGCCTCCTATTCACCATACTGAAGAACGGGTTCTTTCTCGGCTCTGTGACGACGAACCCGTATTTTTCCACCACTACAGTCTGAGTTATTTTGTGCTAAACGTGAACGGCAAACAGATACCCACCGCAGGTCTATCTCTGGGCATGTATCACAAGAAGACGTCCGTCATGGGATAGAGGACGCTACTTGAAGGTTCGGGCTTTCATCACTCGAACTCGGGCCTCCAGAAAAATCACGGTATGTATATAAACGGCTATTTCATGTCACTCTTCGACTTGACACTTGACCGAGGGACCTCAGATGTACATAGGTCACACCTTGATAGTTGCAATATCAGTGTGGAATTGAAATTCAGCAAGCCAGTACCAGAACCCATTAGGTGTACATATTATTTCGTATACGGGCTCCACATATTTTACAAAAAATTAGACATGATGCAGATAATGTGCACGCTAAGAGACGTGAAATCTTTCTTGGGAGTCTTATCCTCCGCTATGTCTCCGCAATCCTTCTCGCAACTTGGCACAGTCATATCAATACCAATCCACACACAGAGAAGGGTTCACACTGGCTAGCCGTACATTTCCTATCAAAGTCTTCGAGTGCCTACTTTTTCGATTCGTACGGTATCGTACCGCTCGTCCCCGACATAGCGGCCTTCAAACGACGTAACTGTACCGTCTGGGATTATAACAGGAGACAGCTACAGGGCCTGACGATTAACGTCTGCAGTAAATATTGCTTTCTACTCGCCACCTACACGGACCTGGGTTCGCCCCCAAAGAATTTGTCGGGCAGTTTCACGGCGCGTCAGCAGACCGACAGATTGGTCCGGCGATTGCGTCCGAATTCGGAACGCCGCGCGGCAGCAAATGCGGCGGCTATGAATGCATCTCCAGCTTTCTATAAAACGTTGGTAATTAATCGTAGCTTCGTCATTCTCCACTATGTCAGCCGATGTGGAGGTTGTAATATATTTCGAATTTTTGAGAGGGCGCCAGAATGAGATCGTGTTCATGGTACTCTCTGTGGCCGCCAAAAACTTGTACGAATCGTTCCATTTCGAGAGCCACTACAGCATGACGTCTCACGGCTCGGAAGAGAAGGGATCAATTGGGAAGACGATCACATAGCCTACCACGATCTGTACACGGCCGCGAGTGAGACGGTGGCAGTGTTCGCTCACCTCCACAGCTACGGCATTACAAAATGCAAATTTCTCTCCGAACTGCTGAGTCGCCCGATTCTCAACCTGCAGGATTTTAACTGTCCTCAGCCCACATCTTTTAATCACAAACGCTGGTGCAGCCTGCCTTGTCACAAATTTCCCAAAGTCAATTGCGCCACCAAAATCGCGCATTCCCTCTACGATTGTTTGATGTATCACTTGCAGACGAAATCTTATGTCAAATTCCCTAAAGGCCCGACAAGTCATACGGCCGTTTAAGCTGTTTAAAACGGAAGGAGCGGTAGCCTGTCCGATCACTATGTCCTCGAAAATTTCTGCTAGAAGACGTCGACCAGACGCTAACGAAACGCTGTTGGCAGCGACACCTAAACTCGCCAGGCTGCCAGAATTTGACACCTGCAACTTCTACGCCGAGGCGGTCATCTGGCATTCGATCCAAAAATGTTCCTGCTGCGACGCTTCTTTTCCATCGATGAATACAGGACCAAATACATCTCCGTCGTTTTCTACCCCACTCGAGACTACCAACCCTTCGTGGAATTCGGACCCGTAAAAAAGAATGGGTCTACCATCCTCATTCTCGATGATTGGTAAAGCAACAAGATGGCGGAATGTCTTCCTAGGATATAAGAGTCCATGTGCGACAACGAGCAGTACGGGTTCAAGCAGGTCAACTTCAGACTGAACACCACGGGAAGCTACAAGATCACCAGTTTGTATCTCGATAAACAGTACACCGGCCGGACGCTCATCGATTTGCAATATCTTTCTGGAATATTTCACGTCTTTCAAAAACAACTGAATGTGTACACTCTTTCCTTGCCCGACGTTTTGGAGTATGTGACCGTGGTATTAATTTCGGTTAATTGTTTCAAACCGTCTCCTAACGCAAGTAAGCACATTGTGCATCCACAACTTGTCGACGAACTCAAAACGACATTGTAAAGCACAGCCATTTAAACTTGCTTGCACTACTGATTGAAATTGTAAGAAAATCAAATGCTAGTTTTCCGTTGCACAATAAATTGTAAACTAACTTTGAAAGAAAATAAAATAATTAGTAACAAACATGTGTCACTTTATATTTAAAAGACGTATGAAAAATTTTAATTCAGAGTTTGATGACGATGGAGTACAGAAATAATTCCAGACCCGATAATATAGGGTCCATTACCAGGGATATCGTACGTTACAACGCGCCATTATTATGTGGGTGGGCCCGAGGTATTTAATCTTCAGTACCAAAGATTCGCGGTTCAAGTCATACGTGCATTAGCCACACGGTACGAACCCTTTCCCTGAATCACTGAGTGCTGCTGATTTTTACTATACAAGTAAAATTGTTAGAAATAAATTTTTCGTAGTCACAATCTATATCACTCTGAAAAAAAAAGGTTGCTTACAGGTCAAGGTGTTGCGGTAAAATACTTTCACTGCGGGTTAGGTTAAAAAATAGGCGTCCCACAGATGACGGGTGGACGGAGCAAGCACTCTGGTTTTCGTATGCGTCTACGTTTTTTATATCAAGGGGGAAGAATTCATACGCGAATGCCGGAGCTCGCGAAGTTGGATATGTACCTGGTGTAATCACACGACACATTTCACTGCACTACACGGCACTAACCTGGTTTTCCGGCGATGCTGTATAGTCCCCTCAGCAAGCGATTCGACAACTTAGCGGCATCTCTTCATGAAAAATGTGGAAGTGTGTGACAGGCTGTACGCTTGTTTATCAGATTTGGTGCTCACGACAACACATACAGCATCTATGATCAAGGAGGAAGCAAATTAGGGAATGCAGATTTTTTCTTTCTTGCAAGGTATGAGGATAAAGCTTGCTTCTCTCTTTCCTTCGTAGATGCTAAGGACTCTACATAGCCATGAGCACTAAATATGATATATACACTTACCAGATACGGCGAGCAGCTGGCAACTGGTATGGTAAGCAGCTGGAAAGTTCGTTACGGTTCTCTGCCACAGCAACTCTCGAAGCGCGTCAGATCACCAGAAGCGAATTTTTATATTATTCCTTTTGTGTTGTGTTGCAACACAAGACAAAAAAGAAAAAAACAGAGAGAAAACTATATAATCCGTGATAGTATTAAAAAGTGCCAATAATAATTTTTTGAACATAATTGTACTTACCGAGCAACCCGTCTTCCTCTTCAGACTGTAGCAGATGAGTGATCACCTGTAAATGCAAATCCTAGGTTTGATGCCATATATCGTAGGACAGTAATGTTGGTAACAAACAAAGAAGATGCACTTATCACACCAAGCTAGTTGGCATGCAGGCCGGAGATCTTCCTTACAAAAGATGGCCTCCGTCCAAGTATTTCGCTTTTACACGGCGATTATTCTCTGTTGGCAAACAACTTCACCTTGTTCGTTCCAAGGGCGATGGTGTGTATAAAACTCGTCGTGCATCCTTATGCTGTTTCTTGCACTAAACACTCCTGTGGAATAATTCAAATTAGATAATCCGTTTTTACACTTCAGTGAAGAGCTTCGAGACATGTTCCACTAGTGAGCCTACCTCTATTTAGTGAATGCAAAACTGTACATAACATTCCTTGGCGGCTGATTTTCAAAAGTAACCATGACAAAATTTTGAGAAGCTTGACTCATTTCACTCTTGGGAGGGGGGGGGGGGCTTAGTCGCGTTCAAATTCAAAATCGTCCATAGATCATAAATGGATACAAAGCACCATTTTCGAAAACTATTTCAAAATGTACTTATTCCTGTTTTTACGCTAAACCATGCGATCACGTCGACATCTCGGAGCGAGACTGCAGCGAGTAAACAAGTCACGTACGCCTTCGCTAAACATTCGTACTGAAAATCTTAACCCTACAGCTCGTTGCAACACATCCGCCTTGCGATGACTGCATCACACTTGCTATGCTCTCAGGAATGTTCAGCGTTGGTGTCTCCATCCACGCAGCCGAGGCGGCCTGGGCCTAACACAAGCTAATTATAGTGACGTCAAGCCTGGCCACATATTACGCGGGTAATCCTACCACGGCGTCTTTGCGAGGCCAGGATTCAAACCAAATATAAACATTACGGCGGCGTTAAGCTAGGTTAGGTCCCAGGGCGGTATTGAGGCGAGAAATTCACGTTACTATAGGTCGTGAAGACGTAGGGGCGATATGGCGACAATGAGTTATTTTAGGGGCGGCATTAATGTAGGTTAGTTTCAACGTTGCTATAGGTCAGGTAACGGCGGCATTGAGTTAGGTCAGGCACACTTTACCATAGGTCATTTTAAGTACCAATCTGTCCGGCGGCACGTTAGGGCAGGTGATGGCAAGTACCAATTTGTCCGGCGGCAAGGACCAATCCTCACGGCGGCAAGGGCGTAGGGGGCATGGTGACACCCTGAAGTAATACCTAGGAATAAGTCGAAAGCTCAAGACCCGGTATAGTCCCTATATAACTACTGTTATTGACGAACTGGAAAGGATTTAAATCAAGCGGTCTTTGTCTGACCGGGTACAGGAGATTCTGAAAAGAACCCTAGTAAAATCAATAATGATAGTGTGAGGAAAGTTAAATTAAGACTATTCCTATGCAAGTACAGCCTCAACCATTATAACCGCGGCCCTGTACGGGATTAGGTTGTCGGCTTCACGCCCTGGCCTTTTTACCCCAGGAAAGAACCACGATACGCGTGGAATAGACGGCTTAAATGGTCCGGACTTTTTGGAGAAGATGAAATATACTTGCCTGTGCCGGGTTTGGAGCCTCGTACTCTCCAACCCATAGCGTAGTCACGACTCAGGTTTAGGCAACTCTTACACACAAGCAACTCATTTTCGGTCGCCTAAAAAGCCTCCTACCATAGGCGGCACCAGGATTGTCTCCATAAGGGGAGGGGGCGGGGGTGGCTGAGGAGGAGATAAATATTATTTTCGGAACAGTAATACAAATTATCACAGTTAATTTGGGGCTGTCAGTTGGAATGACAGGAACCTTCATCATGTCTGCATTAGGCAGAGGATACGCTGTGTTCTTTGCGTGTCCTACATCGTCCGAACGTATATCACGGTACAGAGGGTGTGTTTATTCCAATCCTTCTTCATAAAGCTCAATACAGCAGAACTCCACTTATACGCAATAATTGGCACGGCGAGCCATCCGGATATGCAGAAAATCCGGATAATTGGATATTTCTTTGATAAAAAGCTGTGTTTGCAGTTCGAAGTTCGGCTGTTACTACTTAGAGCATGTACTTGGGTCTAATCATTTCGACCACGCCTGACTTGAAGTTGTAGAAGCCATAACACTGTTCAATACTTGATTCGACAACCGGTATTTTGAAGGAAAGTTAGTTTTATAGAATCCTCGGCAAATTTACACGAAGGGCGAAGCCGATACGGATAAATGGCGATCCGGAAAACCAACGTCCGGATAAGAGGAGTTCTACTCGTAATGTATTTCAGTAAATCTGTCTAAGCTCCTCATTGATATCAATGGCACACGAGGTGTTCCACTAATAGAAATTCGTCCTTGACGTAGTCAGTAACAAGAAAACACCAAGTGTTTCTAAGCAGTTGAATAAAGCTGCTTACATCTAGGCTTAAATGTACGCGAAGCATCGTCCAAATTAGGGACTCTCGTAGCGTGTTTTGCCTGCAGTGTGTGCAGCTAGGCGCAAATACGGAAGGCCTTGTTTTGCGACGTTTCACTTTTACGACCCTTATCGAGTCGGATCGAGCATTCCGGACTTAAAGTATATCACTGTCTCAACTCAAGCGTCCTTTCTATACTTACTGCGCTACCAGCTATTTTCCCTTGTGCATGTGTTTCTTCTTTTTCTATTTTAGTGCCGTTCCTTTAAGTTGACTGATTTTTTCACCCGTGACGTCCATCAAAAAGACAGAAAGGAAGAAAGAAATCAAAATATTTGACTTTACATTCTTTCTTGATGTCTTCTGAACCACGGCCTGGACCTTCTCCAACAAAATAACAAGTAATGTGATTGATATTTTTGCAATTATCTGTGTAATTTTCTAGATACCGAATTCATTAAAGTAAAATTGTGTGCCATAATGTAAATAAATATTGTAAATTATAAAGTTATTTGACTAATTTGTTTGCCCCTTGAACCTATCTGAATTTAAGTAATTTAAACAGCACTCGTTTAACGACGATTTGATTTACAACCAATTATTCGAGAACATAACCCCATCGTAATACGAGACACTACTGTACACGTCACTGTGATAAGTACCGTCATCCTTCGGGTGACGTCACCTACTCTGGTTAATTTTCAAGGACTTTCGGTCGAAATTTCTGCTGTTTCTTCCTTTTCTGTCTTCAAGTTCGAGATAAAACGATCCTTCGAAAGATCGATGAATTTCTACCACACCACACGTTGTCACTTCCCAGAATACTAATTTCTGCCTAGTCAAAGCTCAAGTCTTGCACACGTAACACTACGGTTTTAAGCGATATTCGATTCAGCATGTAATGTGGCCCCGGTAATCCGGACCCTTAACCAATGAAGCTGTTCGATTTTTAGTACTGTATAAAACAGTTTGTTCTGATGTCAAAGAAAACACAAAATATAATAGTTACAAAGTTAATTCGCCTAATGCCTTTTCCATGGAAGCTAAAACATTACCGGTAGGAGAAATATCGAATACTGTGCATTACAAGGAGGTGGCAGATATGGTTATCATTTCTATTAAATTTTAAAGAAGTATTTTCAAAGCCGTCACCAGAACACCTGTAATCATTCCTGTGAAGCACAAAATGAAATAATTTATCAGTTGCTCCTTTGTAAGAAGCATTTTCAGCTGCGAGTCATTTTCATTATGGTTCACGGCATGGTTAAAATGCAGGCTTGTATTCACAAGATCCTCACTGCTCAGAGCTATTGACCACCGTTAAATGATCCATAAATTAATAAATAAAGTAGCTAAATAAATAAAAGCAGAATGGTCCGTCACGGGATCTGATGCTGAGCTACTTCAATCCACTTCCCATTTTTGTTGAAAAAAGGTAAAGATCGAGAGAACCTTAGATTTGTAAAACATTATATAATATATATTTTAATATTTTATTATATTATACAGGGTGTCCCAGGAGGAAAGTACCTAACTTCGGGAGAGTGTTCCTTAGGTCAAACCATACCGATATAACCCAAAACACCTATGTTCAAAGTTAAATGGTTACGGAGATATTGGCCAGAGAAAAGTGTGGATGTCTTTTGTGTCTGCGTACTGTACTCTGTCTGTGTCGTCATACTAGTCATATGCACTTGACATTCAACGCGCTAATCCTGCAGTAGCCGTGAGGTGTGATAGACAATCAGTTGATTGCGATTGAGGTGCTAATATACGTATGTGTTTGTGATTGCAAGACAGTGATTTTGTTTAAATTTGAGGTACTAAAATGCCTTTTCTCTTTACCCACGTTGAATATTGCGATATGCATTATGTTTACGGATATTGCGATGGTAATGCAAGTGCTACCGTGAACGAATACCGACGCCGTTACCCCG
>Ga0131853_10011350_pt1 | contig 16304 bp, 9 predicted proteins | sample TergutLab28metaG_FD_92764 | JGI IMG/M metagenome (GOLD analysis project Ga0131853, IMG submission 92764) | Labiotermes labralis P1 segment gut microbial communities from Petit-Saut dam, French Guiana - Lab288 P1 (version 2) (version 2) | ecosystem: Host-associated > Arthropoda: Insects >...
CGTTTTATATTCTGGAATATAGCACTTATTTTTATGGGATTATCGATATTTTAAATAAAATATATATAATCCTAAAATAGTAATTGTTATACTATTCTTGTGAGTCTAACCATATTAAATAGTTATCTAATGAAACTGCTTCAATAGCGATGGGCATGAACCCATGGTAAACACCACATAATTCTGAACATTGTCCATAGAATACACCTTCTCGTTGAATGAATACAGATGTTTGGTTTAATCGACCAGGAGTACAATCAATTTTTAATCCTAATGAAGGTACAGCGAAATCATGAATTACATCAGCACCTGTAACTACAAATCGAATATGAGTATCTACTGGAACTACAACTCGGTTATCTACATCTAATAATCGTAATTGTCCATCTTCTAAATCTGTATCTGGAATCATGTATGAATCAAATTCAATACTTTCATTTTCGTCATTTACGAAATCTGAGTATTCGTATGACCAGTACCATTGGTGACCTACTGCTTTAATAGTCATTGAAGGTGAAATTACTTCATCCATAAGATATAGTAATTTGAAAGATGGGAATGCAATAGCAATTAATACAAATGCAGGTCTTACTGTCCAAATTAATTCAATTGTTGTACCATGGTTTAAGTATTTATATACAATAGGATTTTTATTGTGACTGAAATTAACAACAATTGATCCCATTGCCCAAGTTACACCAATGAAAATTACTACTAAATAGAAAAAAATAGAGTTATGTAATTCTGTAATACCTTCGAATGTAGGTGTAGCACCATCTTGGAATCCTAATTGCCAAGGTTCTGGAGCATCACATCGTACTGAATTGTTCAGAATAGATAATAATGTAAACATCTTATATTTGTTTTTATTTATTCTCAATTTATGTTATATTTTTAATTTATAATTGAGATACTATTATTATTAATTTTACAAATTTCATATAATTATGAAAAATAGCAAATCTGTTTTACATTTGTAGTCTGCATTCAGAAATATAAAGATATAATGATTTTAACATTATTATCATCACTTTTAATTATTTTATATATTAAATATATTTTCTTATATTCAATCAAATATTATAAATTAATTAATACAAATTTCCATATTAACCTTTTTACTGGAATTTTTTATTATTATATAAATTATTATATAATCTTATTAAATACATAACATATATATAAATAATTTATTTACTTCGTCATATTACGACTTTTTATTCTTCACAATTTTTAAATTTACCTGCGCCCCTTCGAAACTACCATTTTTTATTAAACCCCATTTTACCAAAATGCAATTTGGCGTAAAAGGTAAGAAATTAATATCACTGCAGGAGGCAAGGCAATATTATAAAATTATATTAATTTTTATAAATTTAAGAAGTTTTTATGCTTATTACCTACAGCGAAAAACCTAAAATATATAGACAAGTATACAGCAGGAAATAAAACCCTTATTATAATATTCAATATAAAAATTTCATAAATATTTTCGTGACATTAAATATAACTCCTCTACGCCTAAGATTTCATACTAACTAGACAAAATCTTTGGTAGAGCCCTAGCCTAAAGCCCTAAAAACATATAAAAATCATAAACATAATAAAACATTTTTTGTTTTATATATATATAAATCTCACTCAAAAAAAATAATTGAAGAAATAAATATAACCTTTAAACCCCTCCAAAACTAACTCCTATAATTTACAATCAGAGATACCTAAATATAATAAAGACTTAAATAATTATTAAATATTTTTTTTCTTTATTTATTATAATATATTTATTATAATATATATATATTATATATCCTTTACAAATCTTTATAATAATTATAAAAAGAAATACAATATTTTCCATACATTAATTATATCTATTATATAATATATATTTTTTTATAATTAAACATAAAAAAATTTTTTTTTAGAATTCTATTTATATACAATTTTTTTATTTTTTTTATTATATTCAATATTTTTATCCTTTTTTATGTTCTAGAATATTATTTTTTTTTTCTTTTTAAATATTAATTATTATATTTTTATTTATTATAAGAAGAATTATTTTAATAATTTTTTATATTTACAATAAATATATATTATTAGCTGAAAGAAGGATTCGAACCTTCGACGTGCCATTATGAGAGGCAAGTTTTAACCAATTAAACTATTCCAGCTTTTATCTTATATTCTCTCTAAATATTTTTATAGACTGGTTTCTATTTAAAGTTAATATCTACTACTTTTATATTAATTTATATATGATATTTTTAATATATATACATTAAAAATATTTTTAATTTAAATAGGTGTTTATACTCTTATTTAATATACTAATATTTTTTCATAATTACCACAACTTATGTCGTTTTATATTTATAAAACTATTTCAGATCTTCTTTATATTAATATAACTTATAAAATATTTATAATTAAAAAATATAATTTAATTATAAAAAGAGAATATAAGGCGGGTAAAACCACAGAATCGAACTGAGGAGATTTCAACCACAATGAAACATTTTACCACTAAATTAGTCTTACCATGAAGAGAGCAGGACTTGAACCTGCAGTAGACCTAAATCTGACTGGTTTACAGCCAGCTCCCTTACCAATTAGGGGTATCTCTCCGATATTAACTATTTCTTTTATAAATTATTTATTATTATATTATTTATAATCCTTAAAATAAATAGATTTTTATTAATTAAAAAAACTATTTTTATATATACTATTTTACTATAACCCTCCCTATCCCATTTAACCGCAAACTTTATAATCCTTATAATCAATACAAGACTCCCTATATTTTTATATATAAATTTGAAGTTATATAATATTTATAATTATAGCTGCGTCCCATTTTTATAATACTGTGTATTATTAAAAATTTATTATTATCCTAAAATGTAATTTTATAAAAATCCAAGGAAGTCGACTCCTACCTACCTCCCACCTTTTATTTCCCTCCCTGCATTGAAAACGCCGAGCTAATATTAAAATTAAATTAATTTCATAATATTTATATATAAATTATTAGGGGATTATAATACATAAAGTAATTCTGATACAGATGTATGAATATCATTTAATACAATATTAGGGAAAATACCTAAAATAAATGCTGGTCTTAATAATGTAATTAATAATACAAATTCACGTCGAGACACATCATTAATAGGTCCTAAATATTGTGAATAGCTACCAAAAGCTATTCGATTGAATAAAAAGATACTATAACATGCTGATAATACAATACCTGTTGAAGCTAATAGACCAATAAATGGTGATTGTTGGAATACACCAGATAAGGCCATATATTCACCAGCCCAATTTAATGATAATGGAATTCCCATATTTGCAATTGTTGCTAAGAAAAATAATAATCTAAATACTGGCATATAAACAGTTAAACCTCGATAATATCGAATAATCCGACTATGGAATCGATCATAAACAACACCACCTACTAATAAGAATAATGCAGGTGAAATGAAACCATGAGCAATAGATAATGCAATTGCACCTTCAATACCAATAATAGTATTAGAGAATAATCCTAATACTACTACAGCCATATGAGCAATAGATGAATAAGCTACTAATCTTTTGAAATCTACTTGACGAATAGTTGCTAAAGATGAATAAATTAATGATACAATAGCAATTGTTTGTACTAAAGGAGTAAAATATCTTGTTGCATCAGGCATAAAATCAATTAAAATACGTAAATATCCATAAGTAGCTAATTTTAAAAATAATCCTGCTAATAGGATAGATCCGGCTAATGGAGCTTCAGCATGAGCACGTGGTAACCAAATATGAAATGGTCTCATAGGAGTTTTAACAACAAAAGATAAAAAGAAAGCTAACCATAAGATTTTTTGACTATCAAAACTAATATTAGATAATGAAATAATAGTAAAATCTGTACTACCTACATTATAATAAATAACTAAAATAGCTAATAACATAAATAATGAACCAGCTAATGTATATAAAAATAATAAGAATGAAGCACGAATACGTGTAATAGAACCACCCCAAATACCTACTACAAGGAACATAGGAATTAATACTGCTTCGAAGAAAATATAGAATAACATTAAATCTAATACTACAAATACAGCAATTAATAATGTTTCCATTAATAAAAATGCAATAAAGTAATATTTATAACCAAATTCTAAATTATTCCAATTAGCTAATAAACATACAGGTGTAATAAATGTTGTTAATAATACAAAATATAAACTAATACCATCAATACCAATATGTAAATGACAAAAGTTTAAAGTATTATATTCTTCTACAAATTGATATTGTAATGAACCTGAATCAAATCTTACCCATAAGAACATCGATAAAGCAAAATTTACTACTGCTCTAATTAAACCTACTTGTTTAATTTGTTTTAAATTTTCCATTGGTAAAATAATTAATGTACCAATTACAGGAATTAATAATAATCTTGTTAACATATAAAAATATTTTTTTCTTGTCTAATTATTAATAGGATTTCTTTTTACCCTTTTTGTATTCCCTTTTATAAAATATACTTAATATTTTTTATTAGCTGCGCGCCTCTTTTTAATATTTTAAATATAGCCCGCAGCAGGCTATATTAATAAAAAAAATAATACCCCAAGAAGAACTGGTATTAGTATCCCAGGCTATTTAATAATATATAAAATACACTTAATATATCATTAATAATTAATATAGATTAAACCTATTTTATATATTATTTGATATATCCATTCTTAATTTAATTATATTAAGACTAGAAATATAATTAAATTAATATAAAGACAAAACTTGGGTCATAAATTATATGGGAAGCAGAGCTAGTCCTCTTTTTAAAATTTTAATATTCCAGCCTGCAGCCAGCTCCTTGCAACCGCAGCGTTTTTTAATTTTCTTAAATTAAGAATTTTAAAAAATTAAAAATTTAAAAAAGGCGCGCAGCTAATTTAAATTTTTAAAAAATAAAAAATCTCGGGCCCCAAGGATTACTCTTAATTTAATATAAAAGATAGTTACACAATATAAAAACACTTTTTTCTTAATTTTTTAAAGTCCCAAGAGTCGATAACTAGTACTCTAAATTATCCAAAACTAACAGGCTAATAAATATAAAATAAAAATACATTTTTTATTTTAAAATAAAATCTCACTAATAACAGAGACTAATATAAGATTTTTAATTAATTATATTATTTAATAATATATAATACAATTATTCCCACCCCCCCTCAATAATTTTTATTTCTTTTTTATAGCCCTTATATGAGCCCCTCAGTATTTCATACCCTAGTTAAGGGGTTAAAACAATTATAATTTTTAACTATAATCATTAAAACCCCTCACCCTTTCCTTTACAAGACTTTTATATGAAATAAAATTATTTACATATGAAAGAATTTTATTAAAACAAAAAGTACTATATCAGAATATCAAGGGTTATAATAATAAAACAATTATATATAATAATATATTTTTTATTATTAAACGGTTTTAACAGATCGTAAACATAATACAATAGGCCCTAACATGGCTAATAATAAAATAATACTTGCTAATAATAACCATAATGAACCATATGTATATAAACCTTGTCCAATACTTTCTATTTGTAAGAATTGTGAAAATCTTTGATCAGCTCTAACATTAGAGAATCTCATATGTGCAGATGATCCAATAGATGAATTATCGATTCCTAATAATAATCCATTTAAATAATGGAATAAAGATAAAGGTAATCCTCCTGCTTCTTTATATGTAGATGGAATTAATGATAAGATTTCATAAAAGAATAATGATCCTACAATTAATCCTAAAGGTAGATTTTTAGTGTATTCTCGCCCAACTGAAACAATTTCAGTAATGTTAATATTTAACATCATAACTACGAATAAGAATAAGATAGCAATAGCACCTACATAAACAATTAGGTAAGAAATACCTACGAAACCTACACCTAATAATAATAAATATCCTGCCGCATTAACAAAAACAGAAATTAAGAATAAAACTGAAATAACGGGATTTTTAGATGTAATAACTAAAATAGCTGATAATAATACACCAAATCCTAATAAATCTAATAAAAATGTATTCATATTATATATATATATTTTTTTTTTTATTAGTCACTTTTTATAAAGCATCTAAATTTTACAATAGATTTAAAGACTAATGATATACATAAGATCTCTATGTCTTATGTTGACATATTGTCAAATAGTCCCTAGAAAGAATTGAACTTTCTTCTTGATATTAACAGTATCCTGCTTTGCCATTAAGCTATAGGGACTTTAATCATAATTATTTATTTTTCATATAAATATCATATAAATATATTTTTATTTTAATCTCATATAAATATATATTATTTTATTAATTTTTAATATCTTATATAAATAATATAGTAATATTAAAAATAATATATTCCTCTAATTCCATGACTAGCTTTCTAAAATCTTAATCCTGGACTCCAAAAATTTTACAAAATAAAAATAATTTTTAATAATATTCTAATCAGGTGAGCAAGACTTGAACTTGCAACCCCACGCACCCAAAGCGTGTCTTCTACCTTTGAAATATCACCTGTTTTACTTATAAGAATTTATTATTTATATTTTTATTTAAATTATATTTAATTATATATAAAACTCTTAGAACAACTTTTATATATATTTATATATAAACTCCTACAACTCTTATCTTTTATATATATATATTATATATTAAAACTTTTATAAATAATTTTTTACTCTTGCAACTTTATATATTATTTATTAAAACTTTTATAATTTTTTATTTATATAAACTCTTAGAACTTTGAAATATATATAGATATTTAAAACTATAACCTTTATATATCTACATATATATATAACTGAAAGAATTTATATATAATATTCATTAATATTTAAAAATTTTTTTTTAATAAATAAAATTTAAATAAATTTTTATTTATTCCCATCCACAAGTCTTATCCCTGCTATTATTTGAAATATATTATATAATTATATTTTAAATAAAAATATATTTTGCCCAGAAGAAGACTTGAACTTCTTCCACCGAAGCTTCAGTTCGGTACTCTAACCAGTTGAGCTATCTGAGCTTGTCAACAATAATAATTTTTATTGTATTGGAGAAAATGAGAATTGAACTCATACGGCTGTGATGCAAACACAGAATACTACCTTTATATGATTTCCCCTTCCTTTACCTTTTCTTTTCTTTTATATTATATTTTTTTTTATATAAAAAATTTATAATTTATAATCTCATTCTTACTTTATTATATATCTTATTATTTAAAGCTTAATCCTCAAAAGATATATTCATATTATAAATTAATACCTCTACCGCTAGCACCAACTCTTTCCCATTAAATTTATCAAAAATCCGGGAAAATCAAATTTAATAAAAAGTGGTAGCCTCGCCCGAGCTAAAAATATTATATATTAAGGGGTTTATGGTTTAATAAGATTATTATCATAAATTCTAGATCGTTGATCTGTGAAATATAATCTACCTGAACCAATTTCAAGTACAAATCCTAATGTTAATACAATGAAAAAAATCATTGCAATAGCAAATCCATATACAGATACACTATATAGTGTAATAGCTAAAGGGTAAAGTAATAGTACCTCTAAATCAAAAACAAGGAATAAAATCCCTACTAAGTAATATTGAATAGAAAAAGGTATTCGGGTTTGTCCGTAAATTGGAGAATAACCACATTCATAAGCAGTTGTTTTTTCTGAATCAGGTTTATGTGGTGCTAATAAAATATTTAGCATTAATAAAATAGCTACTAAAATAGGAACAAAAATAAATAAGATTATTAAAGCTGTCATTTAAATATTAAATAATGTTAAAGCAAGTAGTCTTGTGCTATTTATAAAAATTGTTGGATATAATGCATATAATGCAATAATCATTGTTAATGTAGCAATAGCAAAACTATGCACATTTGTTAATTTAATTGTAGATTCTTCTGATTTCATTTCTTCATTATTTTTATCATATGGTTCAAAATGAATAACTCGAATAATTTTTAAATAATAAGAAGCACTAATTACTGATACAATAATAGCTACAAATGATAAGAAATATAAACCTCTATGTGTTGAAGCATATAATACTGATTGTTTTCCAAAGAATCCAATTAATGGTGGCACACCTGCTATTGAAAATAAACAAATAGTTAATGCTAACCCTAATAATGGATTTTGTCGGAATTGCCCTTTAAGATCACTAATATATTTAATATCTGTAGTATTTTTTAATACATATGTATTCATAACATATCCAAATGCTAATACAATTAAAAATGCATCTAAATTAGTAATAGTATATTGTCTTAAATAAAATAAAAATGATTCAATTGATTCTTCACTATTAATACCTAATGCTAATAATAAGAAACCTACATGAGAAATTGTACTATATGCAAATAATCGTTTAATTCGATATTGTGCTAATCCTACAACTGTTCCAATAATTAATGATAATAATGCAGAAGTTAATAATAAATTTTTCCATACATCAAATGAAATACCTTCTAAACTTAAGATTAATGATTGTCCATTTAATCCACTTTGTAATTCTAATAAAAATACAAAAATAGAAATTTTTGGCATAATTGTTAACCATGTTGTTACAATTGTAGGTGTACCGTCATATACATCTGGTGCCCAATTATGGAATGGTGCCGCTGCAACTTTAAATAAGAAACCAATAATCATAATTGTTAAACCAATAATACATGGACCTAAACCTTCTGTCATATTATTTAAACCATCTACTGATAATAATCTAAAAATATTTTCAAAATTAGTTAATCCTGTATATGCATAAATTAATGCTGACCCTAATAAAATTAATCCTGATGATAAACCACCTAATAAGAAATATTTTAATCCTGCTGATGTAGCTGATTCCGAATCTCGGTATAAAGCAGCTAGAATATATACGGCAAACGATTGTAATTCAATACTTAAATACATTGAAATTAAATCTGAACTTGACATTAAAAATGATGCCCCACATGTCGTAAATAATACAATTAATGAATATTCTGGAATTGTAGGTAATGCTGTTAAAAATGTTTTAATATTAGATAATAAGAATTTATTTACAGGAGCCCATCCTGCAATAATAATTCTACCAACTCTAAAAATTAAAATATCTATTGATTGTGTAATGGATGTTACTTCAAATAAACCACTAAAAATACCAATTCCTGATCCAATACTATTAATATATAGACCATTTATTGATCTAACTCTAGCACAAATTAAGGTTAACGATGTTATCCGTAATAATGATAAAGAGTTAATGTTAATATTTGGCAACGCAACAGCTGTTATTAGTGTAAATAAACCTATAGTAATCATACTTTTTCTCATATTTTAATAAGGCCCCTTTTTATTTTTAAAAAATTAAGATTTTTGCCTAAAAATTTTTTAAAAGACCCTAGATTATAGTGGAAAGCGAAGCTAGGTCCTCTAATCTCCGATGGGTTATAATTAAATAACAATTTAATACCTAAACTTTTAGGAGGTATATCATAATAATATTTTTAAATACTTCTTATAACTTTAATTATTATATAATATTAATATCCTAAGAAACTATTCTTATATCAGCTTAATAAAAAATTAAATTTTTATTGTTATTTTATATTACCGGTATTGATATTTTTAATATTTTATACTAATTCCCTTTTTTATTTTTTAAATTATTAACTTACCTACAACCATGACACTGCGTTGCAAGCGCGCAGCTATTAAATTTATTATTAATTTTTTATTAAAGTTATTATAAATTATTAAATTATTATTAATATTCTTTTTAAAAATATTATTATTTTTTTATTATTAAGTATATACCCTTAGATGATTAATTACCTCGAGTACCCTATTGGGATCGAACCAATACCGACTGTTTCGAAGACAGCAACTCTACCATTAAGTTAAAGGTACTATAATATATAAATATTAATATTTTACAAACGAAGGGACTTGAACCCACAAGCTTTTTAAAGCACCTTGTCCTAAGCAAGGCCCGGCTACCAATTTCGGCACATTTGCTTCTTTTTAATCCATAATATAATATATTATTATATTAGATATAATATTCTAATTTTTTTTTATATATAATAAATATATAATATATTTTATAAATAAATATAAAAAGGTGATTTACATATTATACCTTATCTCTTTTAATTATTAAAAATTCTTTAATTAAATATAATATTCTATTATCTCCCTCTATCTTTTTTAATTACTTTTTACCTAAATTTAATTAATAGTCCTCCTACGTAACAGGTCCCCATACTTATATAAATATTATATATAATCTAATTTTATTTCTAACGGTGCTGATACGTTACTGTAATAGAATCATTTTTATTTTAAAAATATATTTTTGCCTACTGCGCTGTGACCTGTCTAACCTCCTAATCCTATTTTTAATTTTTTTCAATTCTTAATTTAAGAAAATTAAAAATTGAAAAAAGACGCGTAGCTAAAAATTTTTTAAATCGCACGTAGCTAAGATAATATATTTTTTTATATTAAATAATAATGAGTGAGTGGGTACCCTCCCCACTTAAAATTTTTCAGCCTGTGACGCTCCTGACAACTCCTTGGTCACCTGCAGCTATTAAAAATTTTTAATATATCCTTTTTATTGTTAGAATAAGACTTATTATAATTTTATAACCTCCTACACTACAGCCTTACTGAGATCTTCTTATTTATTTTTAATCCCATAAAATATTTTTAACGGATTATATATATTTTTTAAGGATAATATAAATAAAACTAATATACTCTTAATTATTTTATTTACCTACCGCCTCCAACACTACTATAATGCCAAGATCATTCTAAATAATTATAACCCTCCTTCCCTATATTTAATACTAATTTTCGATAATCTCCACGGTCTCTAAATATATTTATTAATCTCCTCATCTTTATTAACCTGATAGGCTAATAAAATTAGATAAAAACTTTTTTATTAATTGATTAGTATGTAATAGGGGATTATAAGGGTAATAATACAAGAGCTCTTAAGTAAACAAAGATTAAACCAATGTCACCTCCAAATACTGCTTGTAATGAACTACCTAATAATACTGGTGCGAATAATAAGAATAAGAAAGAAATTAAACCTAAGATAATATATAATCTATAGCTAGTTACTCTTCCTGTATCATAACTTGCAATATTTTTACCTGTATTTGTTAATGAATTACTTAGACCCCATGGTCCAGCTAATTCAATAATACCTCGATCAATTATTTTAGAAATACTATGACCTCTTTTTAATCCACCATTAATAAAGTAACCATTATATACACTATCAAAATACCATTTAGCATTTAAGAATTTATAAATTCTTTTTCCTAATCTATTATCTGTTAATGAAATAGTGAAATTAGGTACTACATGATACATAAAGATAGCTCTTCTAGCTCCAGTGAAACTTAAAATCATAGGTAAATGTTTAATAAATAATGAAATACCAAATTCTGCTTCTACTAAATTAACATGGTTTGGTAATTGAAATAATGATGTAGATAAGAAATCTGTACCAATTCCTACAAAAGCATCTTTAGCAATATAACCAAAGGCAATTGAGAAAATAGATAGTACTACTAATGGAATAATAATAATACCAGGTGCTTCATGAGCATGTAAGTAATCACCTTTAGGTGCATTAGGCACTGTAAAGAATCTTAAAGAAATTAATCGCATAGAATAGAAAGCTGTTAACATAGCTGATAATGTACCTAACCAATATACTAATGTTCCGGAGAATTCATATTGTCCTGCTCTTAATTCTAGAATTAAATCTTTAGAATACATACCTGTTAAGAATGGGAATGCTATTAATGATAATGAACCAATTAAAATAGCTGTATATGTAAATGGTAAGAAATTAACTAATCCACCTAATCGTCGTAAATCTTGTTGATCAGCCATACCATGAATAACTGCACCAGCAGCTAAGAATAATAAAGCTTTGAAGAATGCGTGATTTACTAAATGAAATAAAGCTACATTATATTGTGATAGACCTACTGCCATAAATAAGTAACCCATTTGAGACATAGTTGAGTAAGCAATTACTCGTTTCATATCATTTTGTAATAATCCTGTTGTAGCAGCTACAAATCTTGTTAATGCACCTACCCAAGTAATTACTAATAATACAGTTGGACCATATTCAATAATAGGAGATGATCGTAACATTAAATATACACCAGCTGTTACAAGAGTAGCAGCATGAATTAAAGCTGATACAGGAGTTGGACCTTCCATCGCATCCGGAAGCCAAGTATGTAGACCCACTTGAGCTGATTTAGCCATAGCTCCAACTAATAATAGTAATCCAATAACAGTAATAGCTGTTTCATTAATAAACGGAGCTACTCTAAAAACTGTAGCATAATCTACGTTACCGAATACCCAGAACATAGCAAAGAAACCTATAGATAAGAACATATCACCTACTCGATTAACTGTTAAAGCTTTAATACCTGATTTATTAGCTTGAATTCGTGTATACCAGAAATTAATTAATAGGTAAGATGAAATACCAATCGTAATTTAAATATATATAAATATATACTCTGTACTTTACAACCAAATAGGAAAAATTTTACGTAAAGCCCTAGACTCAATATAAGATATGAGCAAATTCTGACTGTACATTAAGCATCATTTCAGACACCCATTGTTGGACCAGTCGATAGCGATGATCTATTTCACCGACGGTCTTATAATATATATATATTATTTTAACCGTTTTCAACAATGTTGCCAAAAATTTAAAATTAATTTTGAATAGACATTTTTTTTAATTTATTTTTTTTTTTGACTATGATTTATTTGTTTTTACCTAATTTATATTTTATACTTTCAATTATATATGGTTTAATTAGTTCAGCAAAGTTTTTTGCACTAATAGATTTAATATAAAGACTAAAATATTTACCATCTTTGTGTAATGAACATTCTAAACCATATTTATCATAAAGCAATTTACATAATTCTTCTAATTCATTTTTTAAAAAACAACTAGTTGCAATTTTATAACCTTTACCTAATACACTACCATCATCCATAAACCAAATAGCTAATCCTAATGGTGTTAAGAATTCATATAGTAATGAAATAGGTAAATGTTTTACTCGATCAATATAAAAAGCTTCATATAACCAAGAAAAACTAGAAAAAGAAAAAGTATTAAATTTATATCCATAATAGACAAAATTATTTTTTTTGATTTGTTTGAATAACTTAGGTTTATTCATTGAACAATATCCTAATGTTGCAAATTTTTTATGAAACCATATTAGATATTCGACGTTTCGACTTGTTTGTTCAAATTTAGCTCGAATACCGTCTCCACGTTTTTCTAAATGTCTATCTCCTAATAAAGAACCAATTAATACTTGAATTATTTCAAAATTATGTGGCCCAATACGTTGTGTAGAAGGAATTTTTTTATTAATATGAAAAAGGTTTACACCAAAAATTGAAAATCTTTGTATAATAGAATTATCAAATAAATCATTTAGGGCAATGATTTTACCCTCCCATCCTACGAATAGAATTAAGTAATTATCTCCAGCAACTAATACAAGCATGAAAAAGGTGAACATAGATAAATATGAGAAGAATCGTTGGTTATGAGGATCTTCAGCCATATATGAAATACTGTACAGATGTACCATTGAAGATACAATTAATACAGGTAATAACATAGAAACTGTTAAACTATCAAATAAGAATCCCCATTTTACTAATAAGAATTCAGAATCAATCCAACTATATAAATCAATAGATACAGGTGAATTAGATAAACCAACTTCATAGAATCTTACAATAGATAAAAATGCACTTGACATTAAAGCACCTGTTGTAATAATATGAGCACCTGTTACACCAATTTTACGTCCTAATAATCCAGCAACAGCTGAACCTAATAAAGGAAGAGCTAAAATAGATAAATACATTATGTACGTAATGAAATGTTACCTCGTAATCGATAATAAGCTACAAGAATACCTAATCCAATAGCACTTTCAGCACCTCTAATAGCAATAATATATACTGAATAAGTTTGTCCAATAATATCATCAAATTGATATGAACTAATTAATACTAATAATGTTACAGCTAATAGCATCATTTCAATTGAAATAATCATTAAAATAATATTTTTCCGATTTAAAATAAACCCTAAAATACTAATAATAAATAATAAAATAGATAAAGTCATTTATTTTATTTTTAAACAAAGTTGAACCCATATGTAATCCACATTTTTTATAATTAATTCAGTAATATTTTTATCTTTATCTTTTAAAATATTACCCATTTTTATATAAATAAATTCTACTCCTTTTATTTATATAAAATATTTTATATAAATAAATACTTTATACTCCTTTTCATTTAAAAAATTATTGTATTCTTATTAGGATCGATCTTGCATTGTAGCCACACAATTACCTTTTTATACAAAAAATATTATAATTTTTAAATATCTTTTTTATTAACCTAACCTTCGACGCTGCCTGGCCCCATCTTACCGCCCAAGCGTAGCAGGCGCGCAGCTAGAAAATTTAAATAAAAAAATCCTATATAAATTTTTTTAAATTTTTTACCATATTCGCTGCTTCATATTTATAAAAAACTACTTTAACACTCTTATGACTTTTTTATTTAAATTAAAAATTATTTAGAATTATTAATAAGATTTTTAAATATTCATCTAAAATCTATATTTTTTTTTATACTTTACAATTAAGATTCTTTATATATTAACATATCAAAACTCAAGCATTTATCCTTTCATTCCAATAACAGAACTATTATCATTTTTAATATATAATATTTATTAACCCCGGATTAAAAATCATTTTTATATAGACATAAAATTTTTAATTGAGACCCGAAATTCTATGGACAGCGGAATCTCTGATCCGGGGTATATTTTTAAAACTTCCTTATATAATTTTTTATAATAAAATATATTATAAAAATAAAAACTAATTTTTATTATATATATAATATCATTATAATATTATTATATTTATAATCAATATATATATATACTTTTATATACGAGATGAAGCGGATTCGAACCGCCATGGGCTATCCTGACAAGATAGTGTATTAACCAATTATACTATCATCCCAAATTTAGGGAATAAAGGAATCGAACCTTTGCCTCAGCTATGTAACAACCACGATCTAACCACTAATCTAATTCCCCCCTCAGGAGCGGGAAGAATCGAACTTCCACAAATAGGATTGGAATCTATTATACTACCATTATACTACGCTCCTTGACTTTGTAGTAATTTGATATTCTTTTATATATTTCTTATTAAAGTATATATCCTTCCTTCCTTCTTTTAAATTATTTTTTTAACTATTCATTAAAAACCTCCTTTTCAGTACTTTAATTACGCTATTTATATATTATAATAGCTTAAAAATGAATAATTATATTTAATTAATATTTACATTAATATATTATACTTAAGAGTTTTTAATTGAGACCTTCTATGGACAGCACAACTAATCCTCTCACCTCCGCTACCGGGGTTTGTATATAAACGAAAAACTATTATAATTGTGTTATATTTTTTATAATAGTTGTAAATTATATTATAATAAAGTTATACTTACTATCATTAAGAGCTTATTGGGAATTGAACCCAAATACTTCAAGGTTGCAACTCGAGTACGAGCGACCACTTGTAAGCCCTGTAAAGGTGGGTAATATGGCAGGTGTAAGTCAATTGGCAAATTAGTATCACTAAGCTATAACTTCTTACGAAATATACACATGTGACCTATTAGGAAATAGTCTATTTCCAGCCTGTAGTCTCTTTTAGTAGGCTTCAATAGCTTATATGCTTTCAGCTTTTATCCTTAACGTTTTTAGCTACCCAACGATGCCAATTTTTTATATCAACAATTGGTACACCAGAGAAACGCAGATCTCGGTCCTTTCGTACTAAAGACCCATCTAAATTTGACTATTCTAAGTGTGGAAGATAGGAACCATACTGACTCACATCGTATTGAACCCAACTCGCGTACCTTTTTAATCTGCGAACAGCAGAACCCTTCTTAGCTTGTGCACCAAGAGGTGAAGGTGAGTCGACATCGAGGTGGCAAACAGCTCTGACAATATGAACTCTCGAGAGCTATTACCCTGTTATCCCTAGCGTAACTTTTATTTCTTGA
>Ga0131853_10011357_pt1 | contig 16300 bp, 12 predicted proteins | sample TergutLab28metaG_FD_92764 | JGI IMG/M metagenome (GOLD analysis project Ga0131853, IMG submission 92764) | Labiotermes labralis P1 segment gut microbial communities from Petit-Saut dam, French Guiana - Lab288 P1 (version 2) (version 2) | ecosystem: Host-associated > Arthropoda: Insects >...
AAAAAAAAGGGAGGAAAAAAAAATATGTATAAAAAAAAAAAAAAGGGGGGGGGGGGGGGAACCAAAGAAATATTTTAAATATATCTATGGTCAAAAACTAGGCCAGCATCCTCCATTTAAAGGAAACAAAAAAATTGAAGAAATTAAGAAATAAAGAAAAGAAAGAAAGAAAAGGTAAAGAATTTTCTACATGAAGCTCTACACGGAATAAGAAAACAGTTTTATAGAATAATTTTTTAAAATAATTTTAAACACAACAAATAATATCTCTTCACATTCAACAAGAAAAGTAATTACTTGGAATATGTGTGAACATCCTCAAACACATAACCACCCAATTTTATACTGTAAGACTATTATCAATAATAATAATAATAATAATAATAATACCCCTTGATATTATGGGACAGGAAGAATTTCCTTTCCCTGACTAAGCCTAATCCCACTGATAATCTGGGATAGGTGAGGGTTTGCCAGCAGATAGGTGCTGAGAAATGTGATTACGTCAATAATAGCAATAATAATAACAACAATAACAACATTAATAAACACTGGTATGACCACGCACCAAAATTAGTTGAAACAAGGCATGAAAATAAGGTAACCACATTATAGCATCAACTAGTGCAAACAGACAGAACCATTCCCAACAATAAACCAGACATCATAATCCATGATAATGAAAAAGGAACTTACTTACTTTCTTTTTCCACGCAGTAGAGTCCTTCTAGAGATGCTAACCAGTTCTCAGCTCACAAAGAAATTCCCTGCATTTTATGGAACCCAAAGGTTCATTACTACATTTACAAGTGCCCTCCACCTGTTTATATCCTGAGCCAGATCAATCCAGCCCATGTCCCCCCATCTCACTTCCTGAAGATCTATCTTAATATTATCTTCCCATCTCTGCCCTGCATCTTCCAAGTGGTCTCTTTCCCAAAACCCTGTACAGTGATACCTCGGCTAACGAAGATAATTCGTTCCGGAATCACATTCATTAGCCGAAGCATACGTACAGACGGAAAAGATAAGCTCTTGGAATGGCCCGACCGTTCATGTTTGCTGCTTTACGTTAGCACGTGCATCCACTAAAACATTTGTTAGCCGAATCCATATTCGTAAGCCGAGTCCGAAAAACAGCAAAAATAATCTTCGTTAGCCGAAAAATTCGTTTGCAGGGTCATTCGTTAGCCGAAGTATCACTGTATTTTCCTCTCCTCTCCCCCATACATGCTACATGCCCCACCCAACTCATTCTTCTACATTTGATCACCTGAATAATATTTAGTGAGGAGTATAGATCATTAAACTCCTCATTATGTAGTTTTCTCCACTCCCATACCTTGTCCCTCTTAGGCCCAAATATGGTCCTCAGCACACCATTTTCAAACACCCACACCCTACATTCCTCCCTCAATGTGAGGGGCCATGTTTCACATACATACTAAATAACAGGCAAAGATGTTGTTCTGTATATATTAATCTTTATATTTTTGGATAGCAAACTGGAAGACAAAAGATTCTGCACTGAATGATAGCAAGCATTCCCTGACTTTGATCAGATCTTAATTTCTTCTTGAATAGAATTTTGATTCATTATGGTTGTTACCAAATATCTGAATTGTTCCACCCTTTCAAAGGAACTTATCGTCATACTGTGATTTTGTCCTGCATTCTGATATCCAGACACGAACAAGTACTTAGTTTCATCAGCATTTACCTCCCATACAACTTCCTTACCAGCAACTACTAATACTTCTATGTTTCTCTTTATAGTATGTACACTTCCAGCAAATGTATTAATGTGCATAAACCAAAAGCTGGTGTGTACCATTTAATTTCAAGCCATCCTGGTTTCCTGAACCCTTCTATTGGCACATTCTAAAGAAAAGCTGACGAGCAATGACGATACAGCATCTCATTGTTTCAAACCATTCTTAATAGAAAACATGTTAGACAAATGTTTGCCTACCCAAACTCTGTTAGAGGTTTCATTTAGACACATTTTTTATTAGATTTACTGATTTCATAGGAATACCAAACTCAATGAGAATATTATACAAGACACCCCTCCTAACTGTATCATTGGCTTTCTTGAAGTCTATAAATTGTATTCCCATTTTTTCACAAGTATCTGATGTATGCAAAATATATGATTAGTAGCTGACCTGTTGCATTGAAATCCACATTGATGATCTCCTATACTTTCCTCTACATATGGAGTTCAACTTGACAGCAGGATGTGGGATAAAATTTTCTATGTAGTTGACAGAAGTGATATGCCTTCAAAGTAGGGTGTAAACTTCCTCAGCTCACAGGACAAAGTAATTTCTTAAAGTACGCCCATATAAAACTAAAGCTGTACAACTTTTTCTGTTACACTGGACAGCAAGAAGTATTTCTCAGCTCACAGAACAACACAATTTTTTAAACTATACCCATATAAAATTAAAGCAGTACAACAACTTTTTCATCTACACTAGACAGCAATAAGTCAGTGCTGTAGGTGCTTTCAAGAATACGTAGCCAATGGATTTGTTCATCTGGAACTCATTTTCTTCTCAAATTAGGCACATGTCACATTACATGGGAACTAAAAAGGCAGAAAAACAGACAGTTGTGTTGTGGTAGCCCCATGCATTTCATGAAATTCTTCTGCAGGACATTAGAGAGTCTGGTGTGCAGTGACCGCATGCAAAATAACAGGGCCATATTTCAAAGAAACAATGAATTCCTGCAATTACATTCACTTAATTCTGGCACCTTTACCTACAGAATTAACAGAAGAAGAACAAACGTACAGTTACTTCATGCAGCTCTGTGCCACAGCCTACACGGTACAGTTGCTCTGGAAGATGCATTCAGCACGATTCCAAATTTTAGTCCGTGTAATTATTATTTGTGGAGGACACCAAAAAATATAGTTTATGTGAACTGCTTACAAAAACTGGAAGACAATACTCCAAGAGAAATTGCTAATATTTCAAGGCAAAGTCTGTCATGTGTCAAGAAATATTTTCAGATGGTAAGAGGTATGCTTAAAAGCTGACTGTCAGGATTCTGAGACTCTTGTATGAAATAAGGAGAGCTGAAATGCAGGGCAAAAGTACACTCCAAATTCCTGGCATAAGCATGCTTCCCATATGATAAAATTCCAGCAACAGCTGCATGCTTAGGGACATGAGTCACACCTATTTCATTAAAACAAACAATGTTATGTGCTGCTATGCCTTTATCAGAATTTCCACTCTATTACCAGACACTTAAACAAAAGACATTAGTGCATGAGAACAGTTACACTATGAGCACATTTACATCTTGTTTTCATGTACTGCATGGACACTCAACAAAATCACCCCGAACAAACTCACAAAGTTTGGTTGAGTCTTAAAACACCTTCCCTGTTGAAGATTACTATCATCCTGGATATGATCCTGCGTAGTGTCACAGAAATGTACTAACATTTTGGAGGAATCTGGTGCCTCTATTTTGGAGTTAAACTTATTTTATACACTGTATTTAGTTTACTTCTGATCTAAGTAATCACAGACAACTCGGATAATATCATTTCCGGTCTCCCATGTATGAACCTTGGCTTTCAAACGCAAGTCTTCCTGATTCTGCATATCTCTGATTAACTTGTCCAACAGAAAGCCCTTACGTGGAAATACTAGATCATTCTCTGAAAGACGCAAGCTGGGGCACAAATCATTTCTACCATCACCAACATACACAATTTTTGAAAATTTCACTCCTACAGCTGCCCGCTCTGCAACATACAAATCCAGAATGTGGCCCTTACACAGGTTTTTTGTACTTAGCTTACAGAAGTCTTGTAAATGATACATTTCTATCTTCAGACATCCATCCTTGTCATAGCATGCAGGGTTGGTAAAGACCCTTTCAAAAATATGTGTAAGTGAAGCATGTGACAACCAGTCCTTAATGAACACAGAGTTGGCATCTGACACAATGATAACCTCCACATTCTGGCTGTAGAGAAACTGGATCAGTTCCCTGATTCCTGGGGTTGCGGGTACACGTACAATGGCATCTTGAATCTCCATGGATGTCACACCATTCTTACGAAGGAGGTGAAATATTTCTTGCATGTACGCAGTCCAACCATCTTTATGATGTAATCTTTTCACATCTTCAGTGATTTTATCACTTGGTACAAGTTTCTGCACAATTAAATCTGTATTGCCATCAACTATCGTATGGTCAAAGTCAAAAACCACCAATAAAGGTTTCTGCATCTGTAACAAAACACAACCGTGTTTAATTTCTTACAGTATTGTTACCTACAATAACAGCCTAAATTCTAAAGGCTGGTTTGATGTCAGATAACAATCAACAACACAATTTTAAAAAGTCAAGCAAGAAGCAAGCTGGCTCAAGCTGTTGTTTCTGATCTATACCCAAACGTCATAAGCTAAGCCACTCTCCAAAACATGTAATGCTCTTGACAGAAATGTTGTACTGTGTAGCAACCTGTGTCTCAATCCTTTTGCTCAGATCAGACCCATCCATAAATTCAGTTGCCTAAAAATCCTGAACTCATCCATTAAACAACATAATGCAGAAAACAAATTTATGGAGTAAAAAATAAATATTGCAGTCAGTCAACACAGCATTACATTCAGAAAAAACATGGGATACATGTTTCAGCTAAAAATGATCAGCCATATCAGGCCTAATTACAAGCATACAAAAAGGGTATAATTTACAACTGCATTTCAAATTCTGACTGCATTTCAGTTTTGAGATCTCAACCTTCACAAGCTAAAATACACATATAGTGTAAAACATACACAATGCCTGAAATGTATAACATTTACTTCATAAAATGTTAAAAAAACCGTACGCAGAATAACATGACATAGGCCATAGATATAAAACTCTTGGAAGCATTGTGTACACCCTGCAGTCAGATTATCAAAGTGTTAAAGAAATACATATAGAGTAGGGACATGTTTATTCTTTGTATTATTCTTTAATCTTGTTTAGCAACATTCTGATTCTATTACTATTTCAGTATGTTGTACCAAGATCATGATATGACATGTCACCTTTACGGATCTCAATACATGTTCTAATTGCTTCATGCTTGAACGCATACTCTGGAGCATAGTGATGACATGTAAGAACCCTAACATATACACCCAGACACACTACCTGCCAAAACGTTCTTGCAGTGTTTATGTCACATTTATGGTCATTAGATGCAAAAATGACTACAACTCAAATAAATACAATTCTCTCTGAATTCTATTTAGATATGTGTAAAAAATTTACAATTAGTCTTCTAGTGATGTGAGGGCATGCAGTCTGGCAGGTAACTATCATATCCAGCACCTAAGAAACAGAATTGCATCAGGCATCAACAAACTACAAAAGTATCAAATCCTAGAATCTGTAATTCACAAAACATTGTTCCAGTGCTGGTAGCAACTGTAACCTGAGGTATATCATATTTACAGACTCATATTTTTTTCATCATGGCCAATATTTAATGGATATTGTGAAGAACTGTTGGTTATAAATTTTATTATATCCATTTCCCCTACACAGGCTACTTACTGACAAAAAACCATTTATTCATATTATGAGACAGAACTATGCTCAACAATGACAATAAATATTTATAATATTCTGCATGGAATTATGACAAGCGTCATCGGCAAATTCTTCTGATAAGATATCTACTCTTGCAGGAAGGTCATTTATGTATATAATGATAAGAGTCGTAAAATCAACTTGCTCTACTCCATGTTTTACTGTTAGTCTGGTAAGAATTACCAACCCTGGATGACTATTTATGCAGGTAATTGGGCACACTATAACCTCATTTCATTAACGATTGAGGCAGATCATTAACTTTAAACACATATGGTATTACTTGTGCTGTAATTCTGCATAATGCGCAAGGTAATATGCGTTCCCTACGCCAACTCTCCCGATCCAACCTGATAACACCTAACCTAACCTAAATTACAATCACGTCGCCATTCTGTGAGCATAAACATTATCATGAATTACCACACGACAGGTGGCATAAACTGCATTCTGCAAGCGAATTCAAATATGTTTGTAGAAACCTATTTATATCAGTAAGGGGAACGCCAGCTACAATTACATCCAGTTTACACCCCCATCAAACACCGTCCATAAAGAATATACACAACCTATACCTACACTGACAAATCACATATACAACATATTCGATAAGTACGAAGTTGTTCCAACGGGAAGAGTGGTATGAGATGATCTGTGAGTGGTATGCCGATAGCACTCAATCCGTAAACCAGTACTCATGTCAACACACCTTAATCTGATTCTTAACAAAACTGTCGCGCAGAAATACACATATGTGGCGCCTAAACATAGGCCGTTATTTCCCTACAACCTCTAGTGTGCGAACATCGATAATCGCTCTGCGCAGAATAGGAAGGAGAAATAACGTCCTCATCAAGGTTCGCCAAACCACTATATTTGCACGAAAACAGTAATATAAGGATAACAGATACGGTCATGGCCGTTCTCGAATTGGAAAATATTAACTGTAATGCTAAGAAAAATCTTTTATAAAACGTTTACACATTTTATTTTTAGAATTTCACGCACATTCTTCAGCACGTCGTTTGTTAGACTCTAGCGGTCTCCTCAAATTTGATTCATATTAACATTGCGGTACAAAGAATTAAAAATTATCACAGTAAAAAATACACTCATGATTTCGACAGCATAAAATAATATAAAAATCACACCGAAGAAGAAGCATATTACAAAGGTATGTGTATGTTCATATTCAGAAGTCATAAGGAAAACAATACTGAAAAAATTAACATATTTGCCCACAAAAGGTCTATAGTATAACTGTCACTGCCAACCTTTCGTTTCGAACCAGATGCCTTGTTCGTAGGCCATCGATGCCATCTCTCCCATCGGTAAAAGGTAAAGTTAACCCTAAAAATGGCCACGTAGGCCCAGAGGGGGAGTAGAGGCATAGCTCTACTCTTTCGTTAACCTCAGCGCTAGATGGGGGTGTGTGGTCAACGCTACGCCCCGGCCGCTTTACCCCCAGAAAAGACACGGTACCCACTGTATAGGAAGCTGGGTGGGCGTCAGAGCCGGTATGGACTTGTGCGGAAAATCTCGCCCCCAACAGGATTCGATCCCCGGACCGTCCAGCCCGTAGCGAGTCGCTATACCGACTGTGCTATCCCGGCTCCTCTGTCCCATCGGTAGTCGAATTAAATTTATGAAAAACAATTATCAACACCTGACACACTTAATGAGTTTCATTTTGCTGTCAATAATGTTATTCAGTGCAATGAAACTGCGTCCAAATTCACCGACAGACACAGATATAGGAGAGACTGAATTCTTACGTTTTCGAAACGCTTACGAATATCAGTTTATTCCAGCCAGTTTTCAAAATAAAGTACATAAATGTTATTGAGGAGCTTTCTATAAGCGATGTTTTACGTAATTTCGCCGGTCGTACACTGGCTCATAATTTGGACACTAAACTACGTCTGTCAGCAGGTACATCATACTAACAATAACCACTCAACCATCCGCCAACACGCGGGGAGCCATGTATCAGAGTTCCCAGGCGCTGAAGTGGTGGGAATCGAGGTCGATGTTATTAGACAAGGGCTCTTTTTGTGTCACAAGTTGATTGTGGGTTAAAACAGTAACAGTACATTTCTGTTTCAATAAGGAACCGCCAACACAACTATGCACTTATTATGTAACAATGAACAATTATATAAACACCTCGGGATGTATTCTATGAAACTGAGAACGATACAAAAATCACACAACACAATTTTACGTAAACTTTAGCAATTCCCTTTTCGGTAAATATGACCAAACATATAAGAGGGAGATGATAACAATGTAGATGTCATCCATGTAATAGTGTGCTTTGATGGTTTGATTTTCACTGAATTAATACGTACATTGTTAACGCTACTGTGCAAAGTACCATGACGCGTTCACGACTTTCTCCCTGTATGTGAGTATTGGTGGCAGGATACGATCTATACGAAAAAAAGCATGTTGCATATTTCACAGATATACCATTTTTGTCTGGTGTATACGCGTCTCTGTCGATCAACTTTCGATTGGTGTGTTTTTTTAATACAAATATCACAAGGGTATGTCTTCTCGCCAGTATCCGTACGACCATGTCTTCCAAGATCAAAGATTACATACAAAACCTCTGTTGCATTTATAACAAACATATGGCTTATCACCTGTGTGTATTCTGTATCTCGCCTTTTCATAAAAACTTTGCTGGACATATCATCATTACAAATATCACAAGTGTGGGGATTCTCACCTCTATGGGTACGCCGATGGTTAACATATCTCCACTATTCCTGAATCGTTTATAACACATTTCACAAAGATACGATTCTTCTGCTGTGTGACGCACCGGTGATTTGCCAGATTTGCACTTTTATGAACTCCTTATCACGTATCTGGAAACTGTAGGGCATTTTTTCGGCATGAAATTAGTGATGCACAGCTAGCCTTGTTGTGATGAACAAATCCATTATTATTATTATTATTATATCACACTTGTAAGGCCTCTCCTTTTTACGGATTCTGACAAGCACACAAAACCTCACCCTTGTTACAATTCAGCCTTTCCTTGAAGAAAAAATCCCTCTTTTGTTACCATGTAGGGCTTCCTCCTCAGTGCCATCATCATCGCCTTATTTCGTTAACAGTCCAATGCTGTAATATTAAAAAAAAACAAATTATTTAGTAAGTAAACCACTTATCTGTTTTACACCATAACACCAAAAGTTGCCACTAGGCCCTGTCCTTCGCCAGTTCAACTCTTCAAACAGTTCGTTTCTCTACTCCAGTGCAGTACAGTGTGCCTGTAAGATTCACAAGTTTTCCTCAACTTAACTTGGACGGGCGAACGGACGGACACACACACACACACACACACACACGTGTGTGTGTGTGTGTGTGTATATATATATATACAGTATTAAAGTGAAATTCAGTGTAAAGTGGAATGAAGGTAGGCTTATACAGTTTTCGGGAACATGTCGGTAGATCCAGGGCATGTTTAACTTCTAGATGTTTACAGTTAATACTTTTGGAACGTCATTCATGTAAACAGTATTCAAGAAGACTTCAACTTTGCAACATAATTCTACTACAACAAGAATTTACATCTTAATTTATAACTGGCGGTACTTCGGGAAACGTCGAGTGATACCAGTAGCATACTTACTTACTGACTTACTCCATGGAGTAGAGTCCTTTTTAGAAGCTAACCTGTACTCTGCTAGTCAAGAAATTCCTCTCATTGTATGGAACCCGATGGTTCATTACCGCGTTTACAAGTGCCCGCCACCTGTCCTATTCCTCCGCCAGGTCAATCCAGTTCACGACCCCCCCCATCCCACTTCCTGAAGATCTATCTTAATATTATCCCCCCTTCCACGCCTTGGTCTTCCAAGTCTAACATGAACGTATTCTTACCTTCAAACAAATACCAGTATTCGAATACGCAGTTTTTCGGTTACGGAAAATAACTGGAAAGATACGGTTTCTGAGGTTATTCTGAACTGTCGAGGTATTTCAGTATTCCCCATATACAAGGCATACGAGCACAGCCATTGCTTATGCAATTTCTGGAATTATATGACTCCAGTCTGAAAAGACGAGCACTGTCTTGATTCATATCAGACAATTATACCATACTCTTCACATCAGACGTCGCATTTTTGTCCACAGATCATCTGAACCAACCTTTGTACACTGAACACATGACATACAGTATTGCCCTCGAAAAACTAGTATGTGAAATTCCTGACAACAAGCCCGTGTCATACAGCCGTTATTCTTATGTGTCCAGCTTATTACAGGTTGAGTTGAAACTTAAACTGCGTATGCAATAGAAACAATCTTTGTCATCTTAGCAGTTTGCATCTTTAATGCTTCGATTTGATTAAAAAGTGCATTGGAAGTTCTAAGTTCGCACATTATCTTCCAAATATTTCAGTTTTTTTTTTTGGTATAATTTCCAAGTGAACCTCTTGTAAATTCTTTGTGTTAGCTGTATTTTTTCATCAGGATTAAGGCCTTATACATATTTTGTACTCACTGTTTGTAAAGGAGAGACCTCTCCCTCAATATACTTCCTTTTTTGCAATTGTGAAACTACCTGATGATGGCTGGTAATAGTCGGATGAAATATTTCGTAGTGAATTAATGAATAAACAGTATACTTGGTGTTGTGTCGTTCGGAATTTGAAAACCGATGTTAACAAGATACACACTTGATTTTTACACCCTTAACCTACCGTGTTCATGTTTATTGTGATTATTCAATAGGTCCTCGTGTAAATCGTTTGATGATAAAAACAACATTGATACCATCTTACTTAGTTTATGCATATTCCTCTTTTCTCTTAAGGTTTACTACACTAAAGTGTGTGTAATATTTAAAAAAAAAACCCCGCTATAAACTGGTTTTTATTTACGAGTTTATATTATCTGACTACTCAATTTTTTAAACATATGCTAAATATACGGACACCTTAGCCTAGGTCGTGAATTGCTTATATATACTTTCTATATCATTATCAGTACATTTTATCATAAGTGCATAACTTACAACAAATGAAAGTACACACGTATGCTCATACACGCCACACTTTCAAGTACTGAAATTCATTTTGCCCCCACACAAACCAAATTCTGCCCAAGTTACCCGTGCAACAAAAAAAAAAAAGGACAATGTTACAGATTATAACAAAAGCAAACTATGTCTCGGTTTTGTAATGAATGTACCCGGCTGCATCCTCAGGAAAAAGAGTGCCCTAAAAGGTATGTTTCGTGGTTTTCTCCAGCTTCTTCAGGCAACTGACGGAAGAGTAGGCCTGCCTTAAAACAAATTATGTTAGCTCCCGGTTTACTATTCTTAGTTAGCCAAAAGTATTTTACTTGATGTTACATTCCCTCAGACGGTGCTACAAACTGCTAAAATAATCGGAAACCCCAACTATAGCCAACGAAGTCGCATTTCAGTGTCTCCCTGGCTGTTTGTGTTTAATGGTGGTTAGAAAGTTAAGATGACTAATCACCGACTAACAAGCGCAGCAGTCGAGATTGCTATTACGTTGCTGACGTATCTGTTAATTAAGTTATGAAGAGACACTCATCTGCATAGGTAGGCCTAGTGCAGTGTCGAGTGAGGTAAGGAGTAATAAGTGAGAAGGAATTTTGAAGGAAGCAGCTGTGAAGAATCAGAAGGCTCGGCTCCGGTGGCTAGTTAAGCTTTTTATAGGCCAACATGGCAGAGTGTTTAGCGAAACAGATTAATATAGTTTCAACACTTGTCATCAGGAACAGTCATAATGACAGTAACTTATCTTACGTCATTACTGGCCCCTTGTAACGTGTATATTCTATTCTTTGTCCGGATACCAAGAACAACATTGGATGTTTGTTTATCTTAGTAATTAACCTACTTGATGCACAAAATTTTGATTTACAATATGTTTGTTTCATGCCTCTACATGTTTCGAGCACCATGTATTATAGATCCTCTGGTATCATCACACTTATAGGTATGATGACACCAAAGGCTGTATAATACAATTTGACCTCCTGATGATGAGCACATGGTGCTCGAAACATGTAGAGGCATGAATAAACATATTGTAAATCAAAATTTTGTGCTTCAAGTTGGTTAATTACTAAGGTAAATATACTGAGATGTACGGTCAGCAAAACATACAAAATTTGATGTTTGGTTCACTGCTAGCTGTGTTCTTCATCTTATGGATAACACTTGCACCAGACGTCCTACTTTTTATTCCCGTACTTGGATATGGATACACAAAACATAAGGCATGTTGTAAGTGGCAAGAGTATAAAACATGCCGCGTTTTGTCAGTGTGATGAAAGTCTAAACCCACCGTTAACATTCAGAATATTACGTAAAGTGTAACACAGAGAAGCAAGATGGTACAAAATATAATTTGTCTAAAAATACCTGAACTTAAATAACGCTATGTATTCTGGGGTTTCAATCCAAGAACATCCAGAAAGAAAGTATAATCTGTTTGAATTCTGGTGAAACGTAGATTATTTGACTGAAGTTTATGTGGTTGTTCTCAGCTAGCTTGGAGGGGTGGGAGTGGGGGGGGGGAGAGCGAATGATGTGGCCGCCCCAAGCAGCAAGTCCATGGTGCAGCAAGGTGGGCAGCAAAATAAATAGTTTAACGAAAGAAACATGTTTTTTTGCGTCCAACAATTTTTTATATATTGAGAAAAAATAATATGAAAATCAATAATTGTGACTCTTTTAAATTCATAATTTATGTTGGGGGGCGGTCTTTGAAATTACTCTCCTCAGGCGCCAAAAAAACACTGGTACGCCACTGGTCCTCGGTTTTCCAAGGTTCCAAGATATTTCCGAGTAACTTAAATTAGGCCGACTGCATGATTTCAGGCTTCCGCCGAGAAGTAGCTGAGAACTGCGCTCTTCTGGGTTATTACGCAGTGAGTAGTGGTAATTCGTTACCGACGTTTCGGGACAATCTATCGGTCCCATCCTCAGGGTTCAAGAATTCAATTGAAATTATCCTGACTGCAGGGCCCTGCGTAGGGATTTCTTTCACGGAGGATAAACAATAAAAGTTGAATTTCATTCCTCAGGTTCAAATACATTTTCATTTTTTCCCTTATAATTAGATTTAGACCGAAAATGAACCTTTTTATGTCAGCCATATCCAAAGGGAACTGAACTGGAAGAAACTGATATTCAACTAAGAAGATGTATAGAACACAACACGAAGTAACAATGAAAGTAACTAAAAGTTTAGTCAGTTGTTTTGTTACAAATTTTAAAATAAAGATTTTTAATCTGTAAGACATAGATATTTCATGACTGGTATATATGGCTGGTAAATTGAAGAAATAGATATTAAAACTCCCGTTTACGAAACCAGATACTACAGCTGTGTACTGCCCAAAACCTGGTGTTAGTGGATGCAGTCTTCGGTAAAATGTGACTTTATAATTATTATTAATATTATTACTATATACAGGATATATGAGATCCGTAAATTTGGCCTTTTCAAGCGACAAAGAAAAACCTCTAGTGCGCCGTCAAATATCTCGTACATAAACCTGACGATCTTCTGCCTCCTTTAACACGACAGGCACATGCTGGTACTTCTGCTTCTGTTGCTTGTGAGAGGATATCATCCTTTTTGAATTTCGAACGTGGCTGTTTCCACTTGCCTGAAGAACAAAGGCCAGTTGTGTACCACGGGCTATAAAACAATATCTGCTGTACTTTCCACTCGAAATGTCTGCACAACACAATGTTTCCGCTGTGATCATAGCGCTCTCTACAGTTTTACACTTGAGGTACGGTATTCATTCCAGTTCCATGCCAGCAGAAACACTAGATTATATCCCCCCCCCCCCACACTAATGTGGGTCGTGTTGTTATAAAAAGAGCAAGTAAAGTAGGTCACACTCCCACAAATGTAGAATGATTTCTGATGCCCTAATACGTTTATCTTCCTCATATCCGTGCACTGGTATCTCCACATCATATAAATACCGACAAACGCACTCATATATTATTAACCATCACTTTATTAACCCCAATGTAACTCCTTGATGTTCTTGTATCGATACACATCTTTTGCGTGTGTGGCATCGGTACACGTTGCCTTGTTCATATCCGTGCACTAGTATAACTATAGTGTTAATAAAGTGGTGGTTTGATAACACACGAATGCCTTGGTCGGTGTTAATTTGATGTATCCTTAATATGTGGTAACAAGTACAAATAATGCCTAACTGAACTGAACAGGGACCTTGTGGAGCTGCCTCTCGGTTTGTTAACGAATTCCCCGTCCCTCGCAAAACCTGAAGGTACGTGATATTGGTCACTCGTGCTTGGTACCGATTTCAACTGTCAGAAGAAGCCAACCCACATCATCTCACCCTTTTTAGTTCTGATACGTAGGTTTTAATGGGCCGGGATAGGGCAGTCAGTATAACGACTCGCTACGGGCTGGACAGTCCGGGGATCGAATCCCGGTCGGAGGCGAGATTTTCCGCAAACATCCAGACCGGCTCTGGGGCTTACCCAACCTCCTAAACTATGGGTACCGGGTCTTTCCCGGGGGTAAAGCGGCCGGGGCGTGAAGATGACCACACACCCCCATCTAGCGCCGAGGTTGAGAAAAGAGTAGAGCTATACCTCTACTCCCCCTCTGGGACTTCCTGGCTTGTTCTAGGGTGAACTTTTACCTTTACCTTCACCTGACAGAGGGTTAAATAAACTCAAACGACACAATTTGCAGTTCAGTTCGATAATATTCCTGGAACTAAAGTGTACTCAGCAATTTTGTCACTGTATTCTGTCTTGAGCCATTTGTGTAAGGTATTAACAACAGATTTTTCGCCAGCAATACACACTACGATCATCGTAACCAACGACTAAACCAAATTCGCAGGCCCAGCTTTCATTAAGTGACCTGAAATCAGATTGCACCTTTCCGACCAGATTCTTGCGCCGGGCAAGGCGCTGCCTTCTGCTGGGTAGATGTAATGTGCGACGTGTGGCTCTCCCCACGAATTCTCAATGAAGCTAAAACAAAAAGTGGTCAAGATTTACAACAGTGGAACAAGTTTCACCATGACCCATGTTGCATGTTTCACCCTTCAACATTTCGGTTTCCTTTACAAATCACGTGTCCTAACGCATAACATTCGCTTCGCGCTTCATATTTCGTGTTCCATGCCTCTTGCTTCCCCATTTTGCGGCCCGTTCTAGAAACTGCATGAATGGGAACTGTACGTAAACCAACAGAATGAAAAGGAAAATATTTTCAAGTTCAAGCTCCATGTTGTGGCAACCAGTTTGCACCAATCTGTGCTGTCTGCGCACTTCTGCATCACAATCTTCACTATCAAGCGGTCCGATATTGACGGCCGGGTGACGGGGCGACGTTCGGTACAGAGAGACATAAAGTCGAGCTGCGTAGTACAATTAACAGCGCGTAAAACTGCATATTGCATGAATCGAAGTCAATATCGATGTCAGAGGAACTTATCATTGGTCTTCGCATGGCCAAGATCTGGATGACGCAGTCGACTTAACTTTCACCCGAGTACAACCGCCGGTGAGTCACGTGGATTGCCGAGTGGCAGGCAGTTATTCGCGGTACAGACGTGATGTCATTGCGACATGACGTCATCAGGTGTAAGAGGCCATTTTCTAGGTCAGTAAAGAGTAATACGGGCTAACCTGCTATTGGAACGTCAACAAGCTCATTATCATTGTTCGAGGTCTTTGTGTATTGTGCAAGCATGCTATCGGCTTGAATTTTCTCATTTACGACTGTTCCTCTCTTCCGCGTTTACATCGCACAGTCGTGTATCTCTGTCAAAGGGTGTCAGATAATGAGAGTTCGCATCTATAGTACTACAATTCTCATTTTGTGCTTGCCACCCCATCGTCACCAGCACTGGATGTGAACTGGGAGTTTGCGTAACTTGATGCTTACGCCTCTGTGTAGATAAGATCCGCGTTCTTATGCGATTTTACTCAGCGTAGAATCGAAAAAAACTGCTTGGCCCTTGAAGATGGGACCGATAAGTTGTTCCGAAACTTCGGCGCGAGACTACGTTTCTACGCTGCGTAAAATCCCAAACAAGCTCAGATCTGAAATTGGAATTAATTAAACTTTGGGTAAAAAAACGTGAAGTTACATATTTTAAGGAAAAACCTCTACCACTAATAACATTTGAATGCAGTCTACAGTTACTGAAGGTTAAAGTTGTCCCTGTGTTTGTCGTGAAGGCACATATGGAGGGTATATGTATAGCATCACTCATTCTTAACATCGCTACTAGTGAAGGTGAGCAGCTTGTAGCTACTTATGGCGGAAATTCGATAAACGACAATAGAAATTTCCAACGAATGAATTCAAAGACATTAACATTGCCACTGACGAAGACCACTAACATGCATACCCGCGTGAGTACTACATTTGTCATAAAACGTTCCCTACCTTTTCGTTTACAGCAGAGTTGTGGTCACGGACAACCATTAGTTTCTCAGCCGAACTTCTCAAATGGTGCTAGAACGTAAACTTTAAAAAATATATCTTATGCGTATTGGACCGTGCATCATCTTGATATTTGAATAATGATTGACCAACTAGATGACACTTGCTTTATTATATATTGCTCAACATGTTTCAGACGTTAATACGTCCATCTTCAG
>Ga0131853_10011359_pt1 | contig 16300 bp, 9 predicted proteins | sample TergutLab28metaG_FD_92764 | JGI IMG/M metagenome (GOLD analysis project Ga0131853, IMG submission 92764) | Labiotermes labralis P1 segment gut microbial communities from Petit-Saut dam, French Guiana - Lab288 P1 (version 2) (version 2) | ecosystem: Host-associated > Arthropoda: Insects >...
GGCGGACGAAAAAACTTTTCCCTCGGGTGTGCTTCGGAAAAATCCCAAAATTTTTAATCCCCAAAAAACATTTTCCTCCCTTTAGTCCTCCCCCCCCCCCCCCCCCCAGCCTTACAGCAAGTAGAACATTGTCTTCAATTCATCTTGTTTCCACTGCTGCTTGAGAAAAACAAACGAGAGAAGCAAATCATCACAAACTTCTTTGATTTACATCATATTCTATGTTCTTGCTGTTTCTGTCTTCGCCTCTCTCTCTCTGTTCCTATTGTTCGTTTGTCCGTCTGTCCTCACGTTACACTCCTGTCAAATATTTGTACTTCCGGTACGCTGTGTACAAAAGTTCCTCGCACAGTTATAATGCAGTGGACCAAAACATTTGGCACAAAATAAGCTGTCGGCTCTGCACGGTCCCATCTGCCCGTATATTAAGCACTGTGCGTAATGTGCACTGTCAGTTTATTGTGCCAGTTTTGCAGTTAGACAACAATACAGCGTCTTGTAAATTTATATTTAGGAACTTTCGAAATGCTTTCAACCCTTCGGCTTAGGTTCACTCATATTCCTGCGCCCCGCGGTTAAAACCGCACGTCTGTATTTTAGTTTTGAGACATTGCTTCCGAATTGGAAAAGAACCACGTCCATCCGTCCGTCACTTATCACGAGCGACTGAACCTGTGTTGTGTTGGATTGTCATGAAATTCGGTATAGGCGTTCTGTACAGAAATGTTGAGCGGGCCTCAGCGCCGTGCAACTCGGCTTCATGACGCTCTCAGCGAGTGTAGAGGGTCTGCGCTTAATGTAGCTGAGCGTAACAATTGGTGCAGTGTAGTTCACTTTTGTGCAAAAATTAAAATTGTTTCGTTTTTCTACATTTTCATTCGATTTTGAAGCAATTCCCGTTCTAGTAAAATTCTTACTTTAGTTACGGGCATGTATGAATTGCTACCCGCAGTTCGTACGTCCATTGTCCAATTTGGGTGAAGTTCGGCACAGCAGGTCGGCATGTCTTTGTGTTGTGATTTTGTGAGTTTCCTATACATTGGCGCAGGGAAGGCCTTACCTGTGTTACATGAAATTTCATTTCCTCCTGTACCGTGACACTGAATGATAATTTGGTACAGTCTGTGTTCTGCCTTATGGGCACACCATGCAGTATGTGGCGCGCTGTCTCTTATTCTGTACATAAACATAAGCTGAACGAGATCTGAGGTTCGAAGGGCGTTTGTCATGATTCTGTTCTTCAGAGATGTTACGCTGTGTGCTCTGGTTACCAGATCCCAAGGCGTCTTCATCTTCACGAGTTACGGAATTTTATTAAACCCGCTACACAGCGACAGATTGACACAGACGGAGTGTGTCACGATAAGGACACGAGCCAACTGTCTGCACTGACGATAGAGAAATAATTTGCTAGAAGGAGGTAATTACGTACCGGAGAGTTACATTCGTGCCTTGAGCCAACAGTTGTGTGACCTGGGATGATTTTTTATAAACAATACCGTATTTGACATTACCTTTTGCCCTTCGTCCATTTCATATACAGTACGTTCCGGTCACGTAACGTTGTTAAGAAATAGTATGCGCAGTTCTGTAGAACGAATAGGAAGAGTGTGAGACCGCTTTTATACAAATTTCTTGCTGTACCTCACGAGTGCCAAAGAGCAGCCTGCCAGACGCAGTTCTGCACCATTGACCAGACTCTCCCACGTCCTGATAGCAATTGAATGCTTCTCACCCATTTAGGCAAATTCAGGAACCATGCAGTCAAACAGCCCACTGTCGTGTCCTTCCAGATACCCAACATTCATGTTCATCTAATCTCACTGTTGCTCTACAAACATCTGTTCCGTCTTCATACACTGCATATTTGCGTCTTGTTTTTGACCAAATGTGGAAACCGTGACAAGGAGAAGCGAAGTTTTAATGCAGAAGTAACAAGTGTGAGTAATAACGTGATAATTCTATGAACTGACTGCCGATATTGTGAATGTTTATGACTTGCTGCGTCTTTGAGTTACAGGGTTTTTGTTAGGCGCCGGAACGTGTTGCTGTTACGGGTCTTGTAGCTGTCAGTTTGTACAGACGAACAGCTAGACAGACAGACACGCAGCCACCTTGTCACCAGTCCTCAGTAAATATTTCACCTTCAGAATTTCTTCACTTAGTCTGTAAACTTTATGTGCGAATTTTTATATCATATTCGTTGTGTTCAAACTATACTATGACGTCACATTCGTTTCCCCTGTGTTTGACGTGGCCACATATAAACTACAGTAATGTGTTTACATTTACTTGACCCTGCCTTCAGCTGTGTGTATTCTTTCCCTTTCCGGTTTGCATCTTTACGAGGAAGTGACACCATATGAACCCATAAAGCTATTTCTTGTCATGCAGTATGATCGATTACTTTGTGTGCCCCCTAATGTTTTCTCTAGTTCTCGCTTTCCCGGTTCGTGTCATGTTCAGATAACAGCAACATTAGCACATTCAAAACACATTCTACCCCCAGGTAAAGTGTCCAGGATAGATTACAGGCCGTATTATTTTGTGCTTCTCTATAAACAATGGAACATCTTCAGCTGCATCAAAAGCTCACCCTCTCTCCGAACTGGCATAAACAAGTCCTTGCAGACTTTCGCCCAACTTAACTCTCAACTCCGCTGTTGCATTCCCAGCTGCTGCAGCTTGGAAACTACGAAGTTCTGTTCTTCCTGGCTAGTGCTCTTACAGGTACGAAGCACTATTCATATTAGTGTCTATATCTGTATTAGTGTCTGTGTATGTCTTTTTGTTTGTATCAGTGTTAGTGTCAATGAGTATCAGTTTCGATATCAGTAGTGTTGTGTACGTCAGCGGCTGTGCCTGTATCACTTCGTTTGTTCTGTGTTTCATGCTTATCGTCTTATAATTTGTCATATTTTAAGTAATTCTGAGTTTGTTGTTTCATGATTCATGCGGTATCGCTCTTACTACAATAAGCCGTTCAAATAAACAGTTGTTCGTGATTACCGAATTAAGGGGAAGTGGAATGAAACGGTCGTGGACCATTTTGTGCTACACCCTGTTCCGAAATATGCCTGGAGCTTCTGAACCGGCAGGGGTTCCAAACGAGCACCTCCAGAACAAGTCTGGGGCTAATATGCTTTATTTTTCATGTCGAAACAACGTCAAATGTCGGCGCTTAACGAATCGTTTGTAGTCCTGCGGGGTCCACAGGGTGTAGCTGAGGTTCTGGCAAGGAAATTCCCAAGGCAGGCCGCAGCTCTAAACTGTAAGCCGTACACAGACGGTGTCTGTCTGTCTGTCTGTCTCTCGCAAGTACAGTTGCGATGCAGCTCCATACCGAATAGGATCACGTCTAGAGATGTGACGCCGTGTCAGTGGGTGAGTAGTACCGACGTTTCGAAGGATCCTAGTGCCTTCGTCTCTGGAACTGCTTGATCCTGGAAACAATTGCACAACTCGGGAATAGCTGAACCTCAAGAAAGACCGCTGTTATAACCTCATAGCGCACAATGTCGTATCTTATTCATGCTGACTGCGGGCCGCCATGTTCAGGGGCGGTCTGAGGGACGAGTAAATCACGTCAGAACCAATTTTGTACTCACTATTTCAAGAAACTGTACAATAGGCCCGTAGAGTACTTTCTTTTTGCCACTTCATTTTGGAAGTCTAAGTGCAGACTTTGGGACGGACCGGTCCCTCACATAAGGGACTTCGCCAGAAGTTTAATATGTTTGTTCTTCCATGAGTGATTCTGGTTTGGAAGACGGCGGGCTGTAATTGATTGTGACGTCCTGAAGAAGCAAGATGTTATAATCTGTTTCCTCTGTGAGTACTGCCCATTTAATTAAACCCACATTTTCTCCAGCGCGGTCAGAATGTTTGCTGACTTCACCTAAAGGTGCATCTCTCCACCTCAAAACCGAAATTATTCATTGCATTTAGAAAATGAACTTTACTCACCTCCACTCCGTATTCCCACATAAGCGTTTCTGTCGGATGCAGGGTTACAATTACAGCACACAGCTTCGTTACCATAGAAACAAATAACAGAACTGGAGAAGGGAATACGAAGGGTGATTTTTTTTCTGTCTAAGGTTGGTTGGTTTCGGCCAGCATTAGAGAGCAGATCTGTTAATATAAAAAAGAGAGAGCAGGCCGACCAAACGACGTTTTGCGACGGAAGCTTAATTAGCTAACGTTTGAGAGTTGCTGTAAATCATGAAGCAGAACCAGCAGTAACACTGAAGCAGCATTGAATGAATTCAAAGCCATTTATGTTGGGTCCTTTGACTGAGATGTGACGCACCTCTTTGTCCCCCTCTGCTACTGGCCTCGACTGCCCTCAGCTACTTGAACCCTAACCGCTACGGTGGATGGAGATAAAAAAGTATATCGCTTAAAGTTATTATCTAAATACTTCCTGAACTTCAACATAATTTGATGTACTTTTCAAAATCACAGGTGGAGTGTGGCTTGGTACTTCCGTATGTTGTAACCCTTTAAACACTAGTATTGAAGTGAATTATATAGCAAGACCCAGTCCATACCGCGCAGTAAACACACTCCGTCTCGGTTATAAAAACCAGTCACTTAATGTTGTATAGGGAAATAATCGCTGTTTGTTATGAGATCCACACAAACAACATAAATACAGCTGTGTGGGCAGAACGTAGAATTTTTGAACGGTAAACATCCTGACACTCACATCTTCCTCGTGCTGCTGACCTTCAGTGTCAGTTAATGTTGTAGTGCTTAGTTAAGCACAGCGACAACTTAACCCCCCCCCCTCCGTGTCTGTAAAACTATTATTTCTACCGCAGGTCTGACACGTGTTTTGGTGTTGCTTTCTTGTGCGATGATGCGGATGGTGTCTGTCGCACGTTTGGTTTCTCCTGAACTCTCAACAGTTAGGCCTATCTGTACACTTGCTTGCAATCGCTGTAATGTCAGCGACATTTGAACTTTCCGGACGTAAACCTTGCGGAGGAGATAGTCTGTTACCGACAGATGTAAAGCGGTACTGCACATGGAGAACGTGGAATGGAACGAAGGAACAACAACGCGTCTTTTTTTCCGAAATCTCACGTGTCAAGAGACCCTCGTTTTGAGAAATAACAGAAACATTCAAATTGTTTATTGTCAAATAAACCCGCACAAACGCACACAGCGTGCTGCTGGTCCAATGTTCACTGCTGGTGTTCATTCTTGAAAAGTCAGTAAACCTTCCATTAAGTTTTAATACATTGTCCTTACTACGCGTTACGCCTGTGACAGGCGCTGTTTCTCCAGCCGTCGATGTTAACCCAGCAGTCAGTTGTGTGTTTTGCGGACGGTTTATCCATCTTCAGACATATCAGTGCCTGTCTCAGTAGGCCTGAACCCACAGAGGGACGCGAGTGTCTCGCTTGATTTAGAAAGAAATTGATTCATTTACCATCTTCATTTAGAGTATGTGTGGAGCAGTTCGCTGTCCTGCAGCAGTTTTATACCTAAAGTGACGACCTCAGTACCAGCCGTGTGTCAGATGTACAGCTACGTTACAGTAATAAAACTGGGGGTCAGTGCCACAGTTTGTTCGGGTGGGGCTAAGAACTCGTATTAGTAGAGGAACTTCCCGACCCAATTTTACATTCGAACCTGGTACCTACTGTACACAAGGCAAATTGTTTACTGGTGATCTAACATTCCTAATCCTGCAGATTAGGTGATCCAGTATTGTCTGTTTACAACAGCGAAGGAACATGCAATTAAATTAGGTGCTTGAATTTTAGTAGTTCTTACGGTACATTTCTTCTTGAACGACAAACCTGCGAGGTGCAGCAACACGGGGAATATTTACTGACTGAAGGAGAGATGTTGGTTAGCTTTGGCGTGAGAATGTAGCGGCAGTAGCATCAGCTCACAGCTAGATATCTCTTCATTTTGTTACAGTCTATTTCTCCCTCTTTTCTCTGTGTTGACACTTAATTTCCGTGATTTGGCTGCGTATCCGAGAGCGAAGCAGCGGCTGGGTCTTGCAGCATAGCCACTGAGCCTACAAATATGGAGGGGCCTCCTCGCAGCACCTTCGCGGTTCAGCGTCGCTGTTACAGCTGGGATTTTATCTTCACTTGCCCAAGTACCTCGCCTTCCTTTAACCAATTTTTTTTTTCGTCGCTGTGAAATGTTTGCACCACATATCGTCTGTTTAACCTGCTTCCCTCCATGAAAAAGAAACAAGACAGCAAGCGGTGTATTGCGTAAGAAGAGCATCGACTTAAAAAGGCACTTAATTTTTTCAAAATGTCATTCGTTTCTACGGCACACGCGTGAGTGTGACTCCCATCGGGAATGTACGATCTTCACCGTGCTGATGCTCGCAACATGCACAGACACTTACCAGCATTTTGTGCACATCTCTTGTGCCGCATTTTACCAAAATCGGTCGGTAATGCAGAAATTCATGAACCTACTTAAGTGTTACTGTCACTTCTAACGACACCTTTCTTTATTCGGTTTATTCTTAACGGGAAACTCCTGCGATTGACATTATCTAAATAGCATAAATTTGTCGAAAATGTGGGAAAACTTGTGTCATGCTGTTAAGTAAGACCCGGCTGAATTTCACTTCACCGATGTTCCGGAATGTCGCGGCATTTGGTGTGTCGAGTTTCATGCAGATAATTCAAGAACTATTGACTGTGCGGTTATGAACAGATTTCTCCTCCGAAGGAAAGTGTGGCGAGTTGCACAGACCTGCCGCGTGCTGCAAAACGTTTTATAAAGAACATGTATACCGAAAGTAACGAGTGTAGCCTCTGGCACTACGTCGCGGACCGACATTGTGTATTGGCCTCAAAGGTCCAGACCGTAAGTAAGTATGTTGTATTTTCATTCGGCCGCCGCTTGCTACTGCGGACTGCAGGTGTGCCTGTCAGTAACAGATTATGTACAGTTCTGCCCAGTTTTTCAGCAGCTGCAGTAGAAGACGTCAAGACGGTAGAGTTATCTCATACGAAGAATGGTTCTCCCATCTCTCAGGACGCCTAAAGGCGATATTAAGGCTTATGACGGCGTCGGAATGCTGGCCAAACGTGTGTGTTCCTTCTTAAACAGTTTGAGAGACTGAAAAATCGTTACATGAACCCTAAACTAACGAAGTTTAGCCTGACGTGATACCTTTTAATTTTCTACAGTCGGTAGCAAGAATTTGGCCAACTTTCCACACGCTTCGTGAAGTAGACGTGCGAGTTGTGGTCGGCGGAACGACACACCGACGCACTAAATGCACACGTAGTCTCTGTCTATGTGCATATGTTAACTTTGCATTCTAAGACGACAGTTAATCGTAACTCTCTCTATGCACAGAGCGAAAGAAACTTGTACGTTTCTTCCCGTAGGAAGTCATGATTTATGATTGTGCCCAGAATTCCTCAGCTGCTGCTGTAATTCTGTTTTGTGTTAATTTGTAAATGTTATGCTAATTAACGGCTGTTAGCATTACTGACTCGACAGAAAGCACGTGAAACTTCGAAAGGTACAGAAAGCTATTTACTCTGTAATTATTAGCTTGAATAGCGTCAAATTTCGTATCATTGCTTGGGAAAAGTTATGTGGCAGACGTTGGTTGAGCACAGTAGGTGCAGACAGGCTTGTGTGGTGCCCGGGGGGGGGGTCATCATTCTTTGAAGGAAAATACGAAGGTACAATTTCAAATACGGTGCCACTGTGGCCCTCAAACTTATTCATAATAATTAAGCGACGTATTTTTAATATGTAAATATGTGTCTAAAACTGGCAGAAATTTGTCTGTGCGTCTGCTTTGTACGTTCTGCTGTTAGCAGTGAGAATAAGGAATTTCGCAGCAGCTGGGCCGCAGGCACTACAGCTTCATCCAGATCGGAACTGTCCGCAGTCTGTCGTCATGCAGCGGAGAGTCAGACACTGCCACTTGACACATCATAGATACAAATTGACTTGTGTTACGTTTATATATCCAGTCCGTACCGCGCAGTAAACACAGTCTCGGTTATAAAACCAGTCAGTTGATGCTGTATAGGGAAATAATCGCTGTTTATTTTGAGATCCACACAAAACACATAAATACAGCTGTGTGGGCAGAACGTAGAGTTTGTGAATGTTTGTTCCTGGTGCTGCATAAAGTAACCGCTGGGCTTTGATGGGCTAAACACCAGTTTCAAACTAAAATAGAAACCCGCATGGTTTTAATCTCTCAAGACGCAGACGAACGAACTGCTGGTCACCCCAGAAACCTTTGTCTCAAAAGATTCGAGGTCCATGCCATTGCAATATCCATCTGGAACTGGTGTGATGTGAAAAGTTCCTGATGTATGTTTGGTTCAAAATTATTCGAATTTCTAATTAGATTTTTCTTGTGAACGCTGTACGCGCCCTCTGTAATGATGTAATGTGTGCAATAACGCTGCAAGATCAAACGGGTGTTCTAATCTATTCCACTCTTTCTCATTCAGTGTAGTGGGCTGTGCCGCTGTGATAACCTATGTATCGCTATTGTCAGCATATGCGAGCTCTTGTATCAGAAGATATCACCTATCAGGCTCAAAAATTCGGAATAACCTCGACACTTGATTCTCGTTTCACTAAGTTTTGATCCACGTGCCACACAGTTGATTGCAAGCAGGAGCAGTGCAAACACGCGAGGAACCTACGCCACAATTCATCCGCGCAGTTTCACTAAAATCGAAGTAAAATTACAAATTAATAATTTGGCATTTGTGCAGCGTGTTTTTATATCCATGCAGGCCTGTTATGTCACCTGTGTAGTTGGGACGCAGAACGTCCTTCCTTCACTACCTTAACGCTACAGTTCCTCATTGCACGACGTCATATTTCACCACGTAACGCCTTCTGTATGCCATTTGTTATAACTTAAGCCATTGTTCTTAGCAGCTAAAACTGCTGCCTGTGACAAAGGACCTAACCGTGTAATTTCATGCAGCAACTGATAATTAGGGACAGCATAAAGAAAAAGTTATTATGAAATGGTATAAGGGGAGGGCTTGTTTCGTTACTCGGGAAGAGAATCGTGTTTCTGGCTCAGGTTAAAGATCCACTTAGCCTCATCCCCTAGTAGCTATTCTTCAAGTTTCCTCCCTGCCCCCCACAAACCCCTTGATTCTTCCAACTTGCGTCTTTTTTCCACACAACGAATAAGAGTTTGAAGTGCATAAGGACTGTTATTAGGAACAGGAAAGGGCGCGACACTACCAAAAAATGATCGGATAGTGGGTTAAGGAAGGCGAAAGTGTAAGTATGGCTTAGTAGGAGTGGAGGACTTGTTTAAACTAATTAGATTTGCAAGTGTCAGGAAAATGTGATTCGCAGTGGGCCGGCACTCTAGGGATGTGCCAGACAGTGCAGCACTGAACACTGCAGCCAGGCTCTTTACTGCGTATTTTAATTAGAGTCGTTATGCTAATTATAAGAAGCCTTTCTCTCTTCTTTTTTTAACTTCCCTCACTCAAGTCTTTTTATCAAGGGGGAGAAATGCTAGTGAGAATTGCGTAGCTTCGTCGTTCTTAGGCCATTAGTTGTTTTGTACATCGGCAATGGGCACTGATGTGTGCTGGCGTTTCGGGAGATGCGTTTTGTGTGTGGTTGGATTTAAATGTGCTGCACACAAGGTAAGAAGGTGACGCTGTCGCTGTGTGACGTAATGACGGTACGGGAAGGCGAAGAAACGTACGAATTCAGTTGAGATTTTTTGAACCACAGAGCCACAAGATGCGTTGTTTGTGTTTGTATTGTGTGCGTGTGGAAAGCAGAACGAGGCCCTTCATGATCTGTATTCCTCTCCGAATAGCATTCGAGTGATGAAATAAAGGAGAATTAGGTGGGTAGTACATACAGCACGCATGGGGGGAAGTGCGTACGGGGTTTTGGTGGGGAAACCTGAAGGAAGGAGACCACTTGAAAGAAATGGGTGTAGAAGGTAGGACGATATTAAAAGCTACGTTAAGGACAGGTTGGGAGTGCGTGGATTGGGTTACTGTAGCTAATCATGTGGACAGGTGGCGTGCACGTGTCAAAACGATAATGAACCTTCTGGTTCCATAAAACGCGGAGGTTTCTTGGACTTGCTGAGGAGAAGTTAGGTTTGTGACATTGACCGTGCTGCATGCAGCTGGTCAGTTGGCTACACGCACTGAATATTCGTCCTTCTCCACTGTTGTTTGCTGTCGTACTTGTGGCCCGGTTACACTTTTCGAAAACGTCTGTGTCTATGGCAGTAGCATATTTTCGTGACATTTCTCTACGAGAACTTAGTGAAATGGGTCAAGATCCCAATTCAGAAATGGCTGTCACTTAGCGTGTATGAACATGAGAGTATGTAGCCGGTTTTATCAGACGTACAGAAAAACTGCTTTGTCTCAGTGGGTCTCACCATAAAGACGCGGTGGCGCAGCGCATCGTCCTTCATTACTTGTGAGGTGAAACGTTAAAACTTTTGACTGCAGCTTCGAATGATGTACATTTAAAGCAGAGGGCTGTTAAATGTCGCGGGATTTCGGATTTGTAGAACGCACAGACCGCCTACAAATTGCACTTATGTAGTGCGTGCGGACAGCCGATACAGCCGATACATTAGTTTGTTTATGCCATCGACTCAACTAATTGTATCATATAACGACGTTTACCGCAGGCTTTGACATGTGTGAGCTTGGAACTGCTGGTTGCGGTTCTGGAACGGGCAAGAGATTGTGTTGTTGTTGTTGTTGTTGTCAACACTTGAACCAAGAGTGGCTCTGGACTAGCAGCCTCCTTTGCAATGGATGTTAGGGGTTTCTCTGGCTTAGGGCGGCTGGGGCGAAATGCTGAACATTAATTATTTATTATCTAGATTAGAATCAGTGGAGGTTTGCTTCTGCTCCCCCCATATGCCTTTAAGTCATGCGGAGGGACACAGTTTAAGGTTAAACAATTTTGGAAAGATCGTTTTTATAGTTTCTTCAAGGCTTATGTCGTCCTTGCTTTGCGTATTTTCTTTATTGACTTCTTTTCTAATTCTTTCTCTTGTACTCCTTCCTTTCTTTGTTTTCTTCTTTTCCCTTTATGTTTTGTTTCCTTATTTACATTCTCTCCACTCGGATTTTTCGTCTTTACTCGTTTTCACGCATAAGTCTTAAAATCTTCCCTTTGACACACAAAATATACTGACTGACCAACAAACGCACTTTGTGTCTATGGCTGTAATTTTACTGCACAGTGGTCACCAACATGTTTCGGCCGGTCACGCGGCCACCTTCAGGGTGGTCAGAACAAGAACACAAATCTAACAAAACATGTCTAAATCACTTCACAGTTTAAAAACCAGATAGCTTTCGTTAAAATGCGTGGTTAAACAATAGAATGAAATAGCGATGAGTGTAAAATATCGGATGTTCAAAACTGTTGAACAGTTCGCTGTACAGACTGTATCACCGCTTACAAATCTGGATCACATTTTCACCACACGTATCTTCTGTATGCAGTGATGTACACGTGACCGGCCGCAACATGTTGGTGACCACTGTGCAGTAAAATTACAGCCATAAAAACAAAGTGCGTTTGTTGGTCAGTCAGTATATTTTGTGTGTCTGCATAGAGCACGGAGTGTGCACATCAACACATTAGCACGTCAACACATCAACACATCACCACATCAGCACATCAACACATCGACACATTAGCACATCAACACATCGATACATGAGCACATCAACACATCAGCACGTCAACACATCACCACATCAGCACATCAACACATCGACACATTAGCACATCAACACATCGATACATGAGCACATCAACACATCAGCACGTCAACACATCAACACATCGACCTGCTCTTAGACGCACGAAGTGTGACGACGTGTTTGTTGTTCCCAGAAGCTCAAGTTACGAGTCTTCCGAAAAATGATTCATGATCCGACTGGACAAAGTAGGAAGTTAGTTTTTTGGTTTAGCTGATGCGTGTAAGACTGGCTTCGAACTCTCTAACAATTCTGTCGTTGTGCTTAATACTTATTGGCTTGACGCTAATGTCGGTACAGTATCAGGCAACATTTAATGCTATTTGCGTAGCCTTCCTTAACGAGGCGACTTTTGTGTGCTCAGTTGACAAGCTACATACTTAGTGCTGCCGTCTGTATTTAGAGTTCGTAAGCAACGCAACTCTTTGTCTGCTAGTAATAATGTACATCGCGTAACTCACATATGTGCTGCATCTTGAATGTAGGAAGGATTTCTGTTTGTTTACACGTGAGGTGAAATCCATAATTCTTGCGCTTCATAATGGTCTTGTTTCTCCCAAGATTACAAGCACCTGCTGTACGATGCAGAAAGACTTCCACCCTTCGAGTGAGCCCGGACAGTGGCCAGGCTGTGCGCTCCACTGTTCGTTTTTCGGGGCTCACGGGGGACAAGAGAATTTTCTGTCTTCCAGCACTGTGGGGGTTTTGTTCCTTGGGTACCGGCGGGGTAAAGCAGCGTGGACGAGAAGCTGTCTCCTTTCCATCTGGTTAGGAATTTTCTAAAAAATGGAGCACTGCCTCTGTCCTCCTCCAAAGGTACACATTTGTAGCGTCGATAGTGGGGGAACAAAATGCGAGCCTGTAGCATTCGTGAATTGGACGCGGGGGGGGGGGGTCACCTGTTTAATTGCAACTTCATCCACCGAGAGTCCCACGTGGGCTGCAACTGGTCGTCCGGTGTCAGAGGCAGCGAGTGGTGGGTGACAGTTACGGGCCAGTTTGCCGTCGATCAGAGCTTATTTGTTTGAAATTGCTCCTAATTGGCTGGTCGTTCATTCGGCATAGAATGTCGGGACAAAATGTTGATGTACAGTTATACTGTGCCGCAGGTCAGCTGACTGACGGCGGCAGCCTGTCTGTGCAACACAAGTAATAACTGCTTGCTATGGACACGGTGTGCCTGCCTCGTGCCCAGCTTTGCCTCTACGTGTAGGAGCGATATGCCACTAACGGTTGTGCTGATGCACTCCTTCGGAGTTGTTACTCTGAGTAGCAAGGTTATTGATTACCGACGTTTCGAAGCAATGTACCGCCTTCGTCTTTAAGTGTCAGGAAGTCCGAGAAACTCTTTATCAGGCGCACAGGATGTCACAAGTTTCAGGGGATCATGTGCATAAAGGGTACGCGTGGCTTCGATTCGCCGTAATCTGCACCATCTGAGATTACTCCAGGGCGGACGTTTAAACCAAACCCAAGTGGAAACATGGAACGAGAAGAGGGATGAAGGGAGGGGGTGGGGAATAAACGTTTATTTTAAAATTTATTCAAAAGAGAAAGAGAGGTCGTATTTAGTAGGAAGATATAAAAAAGCTGGGGGAAAGAATCTCTGGCAGCGATATTGGAAAACGATGATTTACGGTAATGGCCTGCTTCTTCTACTTGCCGTTTCTCTTGGGAAAGAGCAAGAAGGGTGTTAATAACGTTAATTAATATTTTGAAGCTATGAGGTGGCAAGGGGCCGAGGTTGTAAAGAATATATGACGTCAGTGTAGGCCCAGACCTAGGCTACTTGCCAGTTGGCTCATACAAATTTTCAGGCTAAGTAACCCAATACACTGTAAGTTATATTGCGAACTGGAGCAAAGGTCTTTGTGGCCTTTGGTTGAGCACTTAATGCCTTATAACTGGATTATGCCTTTGAAGAGCGGCATTCATTCAAGTCATACTTAAGAACTGACATCGCACCGTGCAGGAAACAAGTTAGTCTTCATTATGCAGGCCGTCCAGTTAACTGCGTTCAGATGAATATTTCAATCAAGTGTCTTCATACGGAAAGCACTGTGTGGGGAAAATTCGCTGTTTTGGCTCCTTTTGGAGCGGACGGTAACCACTTTGTTGGCTGTTGATTAAAATTAGAACGACTCTCTATTCATTTTGCCGATCCAGTGGCCGCGTGGTCAAATGCGAGGGTCTGTGGCTGCTCGCTTGCTGGAATCGCGGGTTCGAATCCCTCCTTAGACAATGATGTCTGTCCCTTGTGGGCGTTGTGTGTTGTACGGTAGAATGCACTGCGACGGGCCCGTCACTCATTCGGAGGAGTCCTTCGGAGTGTGGTGAGTGTGACTGAGTGTGGTCTCAGACCCAGACATTGATAAGACTTTGGCACGCGAGGACCGTCGAGCAACGCAGAACAGTATTCATTTTCGAACTAAATTTCTGCTTCGTGATCGGCGGATTTCAAATTCTGATAGCAGACTGAAGCCCGGATATTACTGTTACTGTAGTAGTTGTCCGCATGGCTGTACGTTGGTGCTGGTCAGTGCCACGGTTGTTTGATGAAGACCGCTTCGTTACAGATCGTTTGAAGTCGTCCATCACAATTATCTGGCCCTGCGAATTATTTATTCTTTGTTGTTTTGGGATGCGTTGTTGAAAATTGAACTTGGATTGACTGACCGTGGGGAAGGCACTACAATATTTAGAAGTGTCGAGATAAACCCGCCCAAGAATGGAGTGTTTTGGCGGACGTCCCGTTGAGCCTTTTCAGGACACAACGTAACACATAAATGGCCCAGTCCGTACCGCGCAGTAAACACACTCCGTCTCAGTTATACAAACCAGTCATTTAATGCTGTATAGGGAAATAATCGCTGTTTGTTCTGAGATCCATACACAAACTATGTGGGCAGAACGTAGATTTTGTAATATTGAACCTAATATAGTACACAAATGAACCACGAAGGGATCCTGTAAAATGTCTACAAGCCGTCTCTTCCGTTCTAAGGCTGCCGTTCCACCGATGCAGTTGAGTGCGTTCGATTGGCGTATGTGACACATTTTTGTTTTCCTTGCAACTATCAAAATGCGCTCATTTCTGTGCTTGCGCCTTAAAAGTCGCCAACAAAAGCGCTTTGTTCTCCCCCTGCAGAATTACTTGGTACAAGGGCAAGGGGCGTGGGTTGGGGGGGGGGGGGTTTCTGGCCTTGCTTCGTGATGTTGAGTAGTGCAGTCTACCTGCCAGGGGTTAGTAAGAAGTTGCGAACCTGATTTGACTTCGGAAACTGATTTTGTTTGGTTGTTAATCAGATAGACGAAGCCTTAAAACTCGTGACGTCACGTATCGGGTTTAAACTTCTTTATAGGTTCGTCTAATATGGAGGAATTTTTAACGTATCTGAATTCTGCACAGTACAAGTGTCACTGATCCTACCGTCTGTTGGCCCCGTAGAACGTAATAATGTGTTTCATATTTCTGTCACATAGTGCGTGCATTGTATTGTATTGTATTGTATTGTATCCGTACACAACACTGACTGTCTGAAGAATCAAATGCAGTGGTGCTTTAACCTAACAAAACTTTATTAAGGAAATGAATAGTTTTTGCTCTGTTACAGTGCTGCATATCTCTCGGTAATGCTGTACATTACATATACGAGGATTGAAAAACATCTGAACAGCGTGACGATATAAAAATTTTATAATGTTCTGTAATGGTCTGACGATGGCCTGCTATTAATACCAAACGCAAAGTTTCATATCAGGATGACTGGCTTGACCTTGCGCAGTTGATGCAGTGTGTTTTCTCTGGGGTGGCAAGTGAATTTTTGAGTACATTCCAGTTGCGATTTATGCATCTGAGCGTGGACGTGTTTTCCTCACCAACACTCCGCATTCCATATGATTCGCCCATCCCATCCCCTTGATTTTGTCACGTTGATAATGCCTGACGATGAGCACAAACAACGAAGCTCCTCGTTATGCAGTCTTCTCCAGTCTCCTGTTACTTCTTCCTACTCAGGTCGAAATGTCTTCTGAGATTCCTGTTGTCCAACTCGCACGGCTGATCCTCCCTAAATGCTTCAGTCAACGTTTTACATCCGCTTTAGACTTACATTTCTTTGTGTTTCAACCTCACCTGCTTGCAAACAGGCAACCTAAACACAGCCAGTATTTCTCACCCTAAGCTTGAAGATGTCGCTCTAATCAGGATATCAGTTCTGCAGTATGGGGCCTGTGTGCTGTCAGGGACGTATAGCGAAGGAGGGGATGAATCTGATTCAGCGGGACGACCCCGTGGAGAGCGATAGACTGAGCAGAGAAGGAGGAGGGTTGAGGCGAAGCAGCGATGTAGACGGCCAGTTGCAAGCTAATTAGTTGATTTGTAGTGGCTCTAGGGGTCGACTGCCTCTGCCACTACTGCTCCGGTCTACCCCCCCCCCCCCCCCCCCAAGGCCTCTCTCCTGCGCTATTGCAATCTAAATTTTTCATTCCTCCACTGCTCCCCCCGTAGTTACCACTACCACTCCGCCCTCCACTGAGAA
>Ga0131853_10011361_pt1 | contig 16298 bp, 13 predicted proteins | sample TergutLab28metaG_FD_92764 | JGI IMG/M metagenome (GOLD analysis project Ga0131853, IMG submission 92764) | Labiotermes labralis P1 segment gut microbial communities from Petit-Saut dam, French Guiana - Lab288 P1 (version 2) (version 2) | ecosystem: Host-associated > Arthropoda: Insects >...
ATTAACATTGTTTGATTTCGCTTGCCAAATCCATAGCATTTCATCGACAGCACTTTTGAGGGCGGTGCGGCGGAGGGTCAAAATGGGAAATTCTTTCGCTAAGTCATAGCGGTTGACAACCCCGAACTGCTTAACTGTGTATGCCGGGGTTCCGTCAGGCCAACGCGGGCGTACTTTTTCCCCGGCAGTACTTGTCCCGTTTCTAAGGATATCTTGGCACATATTTATAAAAATATGATCAGCTTGGCTCATAGATTTAATATCTCTCTTTCAATAATTCAGAAGAATGGCGCTTGCGACATTCTTCCCACACGAAGTATTAAAAAATCTTAGTCATGGTACTTTCATGACTTAGATTTTTTCTTCGTGTTTGTCGCAAAGTGAATTAATCTGGTCGGTAAACTTCGTTATATCTTTATTCGCCCGGCCCTCACTTTTTTTGATAATAGCAAGCAAACGCTGCCCGGCGGCAATAAGGCGGGCAAAAATATCAATCGCAACCTTCGATTTTGCCGCAATCGGAATCGGCACTGCCTGATATTCAAAACTGCCGGCCAGCAGATTATAACGGGTACCGCTATATGGGGCATAAGCATTCATATCATGCTCATTATTTAAGCATTCAACAAAACTTTCACTAACCATCTCATCACCATGAATGACGAAAACCTGTTCCGGTTTTTCTTTAAATCCGTCTAACCAGCCAATCAGTCCGTCTTTATCCGCGTGTCCGGAAAGCCCTTTGATTTTCGTAACCTTGGCATTCACCTTGATAACTTCGCCGAACAACTTCACTTCTTCTATTCCATCATAAAGTGCCCGCCCCAGCGTTCCAACCGCCTGATAACCAACAAACAAAACCGTACATTCCTTACGCCATAAATTGTGCTTAAGATGGTGCCTGATTCGCCCTGCTTCACACATTCCCGAAGCTGAAATGATGACTTTCGGGTCATTTTCAAAATTGATAAATTTTGATTCTTCACTGGTGATTGATAAACGAAGCCCGGGGAATGAAATCGGGTTAATGCCTTTTTTGACCAAGTTAATTGCTTCTTCATCAAAGCAGGTATGTTCATTTTTGTGGAAAATCCCGGTTGCTTCAACTGCAAGCGGACTGTCAACATAAACAAGAAAACCATCATGGCCTTTGATTAATTTCTGTTCTTTGATTTTGCGGATAAAATAAAGTATTTCTTGTGTCCGCCCGACCGCAAAAGAAGGGATCACTAAATTCCCGCCTTTATCAAAGGCTTCTTGGATTATTGCGGCAAGGGCACTGACATAATCAGCTCTTTCCTTGGGGTGGTAACGGTCGCCATAGGTTGATTCCATAATCACAAAATCAGCTTCTTCGGTATAGGTCGGATTTTTGATAAGCGGTTGGTTAAAGTTGCCGATATCGCCGGAAAAAACTAATTTTTTGGTAATGCCTTCTTCAGTTAACCAGACCTCAATGCTGGATGAACCAAGGAGGTGCCCGATATCGGTAAAGCGTATTTCGACCCCGGCCGTAATTAAAAGTTTTTGATTATAATGACAAGGGACAAAGCATTTCATAACCCCATCGGCATCTTCCATTGTAAAAAGCGGGGTAAACAGCTCCTGCCCGGCACTTCGCTTCGCTTTTCTGTTTTTCCATTCTGTTTCCTGAAGCTGAATGTGGGCACAATCCCTAAGCATAATCCGGCACAAATCAAAGGTCGCTTCGGTAGAAAAAACCCGGCCGCGAAAACCTTGGGCATACAAATATGGTAACATTCCCGCATGGTCGACATGGGCATGGGTCAAAAACACATAATCAATTAGCGATTCCTGAACCGGGAGCGGTACATTCTCAAAGTAATTGCGCCCTTGCTCCATTCCATAATCGACCAAGATATGTTTTCCCCCAATACTTAAATAAGTACAACTTCCTGTCACCTCATGACAAGCACCAATAAAAGTAATTTTCATAAGTTCCTCCTAACTGGTAATAATGTGATTGACCCCACCGTACTTTCCTTCAAGAAAACCCCAAAAAATATCTACATCTTCTTCTTCGTCCCAATTCCCGTGATAAAAAAATCCTTCAATATCAAATTCGTTGGTTTCATTATGTTCTTTTCCGTTTACGACACGTACTGTAATATTATGCTGATTTTTCAAGTCCTGCTTTAATTTTTTCCCCGCATCTTTGTAGGGATCCATAAAAGCAATATTCCACCCTTCCACCGCAAACTGAATCAAACCCGCAACTTCTTTCTTGCCAGCCGGGCCTTTTATTGCACATACCTTTTGTACCTTCATTATTTATCCTCCGCCATTACTACTCACAGCTAATGCCGTTCATAGCAATGATGATGCACATAAATCGTAAAATGCGCGATTTAGCGCTTAAAGCAAGTAATTCCAGATCATATATATTATTGCTAAATGTACCGGATAAATCAAGTAAAATAAGTATTTAGTTTTTAACCCTCTTCTGCCGTTATAAATATATGACAAAATAAAGCCCGGAAAATAATAATCTGCACCCATATATTTCAAAAAACTCAAACTCATAGCAGAGCTGTAATACATCGCAACTTTAAATGATAAATAGCCCGATATCAAAGCAATTAAGCGAGTTTTATGGAAAATATACAAAACAACAATCAGTAAAACCCCTTTATAGTCATAATCCGTATCAAGCAGGTATGCAAGGTAACAAGCAATAGTAATAATTAAAACCCAGCCTGGTAAATAAATAAAGCGTTTTGGCCATCTGATTTTCACTTCCGCCAAAACCCATATCGTTACCAAACCAATAAAGAGTGTAAAAAATACGTTAAGGCCTTTGGCCAAGTCCAAAAGGGCATAACGGAAAGGCAATTGTGAAATAAAGGCAAAAGTAAATAATCTAAGGGCGTATTTTGCATAACTGCGGGTATGGAAAAAGCCTTCTACTAATAAAAAGCAAAAAATTGGGAAGGCTGTCCGGCCGATATTGCGCATTAACCGGTATACCGACCACCATGTTTCGGCATCAATTGTCTCCGGGACAAGATAACCAAGTTCCGGCAAACGATACCATATTCCCAGCCCGATATGGTCGATGACCATTGCTATGACCGCGATTATTTTCAATGTACTGCCACTAAGACCTTTAGGATTTATTTTAGTCATGTGACTTTTAGTATATCATAAATTTAGGATATGGCAAATTGGAAATATCTTATCTCTTAAATAATTACGTAAGTCAGGTAATAAAATCTCACCGTTGCTACGGCCTAATTGGTTTAGCTTTTCGTTTTCTATTGGGAAGAAGGCGGCCTAATGCAACTATGAGAAATTATTACCTTCCTTACTCCTCATAATTTTATCTATCAGAGATATCCTATGTGAAGTTCCCGCTAATATCAATAATTCATGAACCAACAGCGGGGCTAAAGATAAAAGCCCGAGGCTTAACCATTCATTTACCGTCAAACGGACAGTCCCGAAAAGGCTGACTAAATAAGGGATTTCCGTTACTAAAATTTGGAGGATAAACCCAAAAGCTAAAGCCGCCAGCATCGCCCGGTTTTTCAAATGATTCATTTTAAATATCGATTTGTTAGTATCACGCATCCCAATTGCATGGAATAATTGACTCATTGCAAGCACGGTAAAGGCATGAGTTTGAGCCTTATTCAGAATATCCGACAGCCCAAGGGCACTTCCAATACTAGCCAAATTAACCGGAAGCCCATATGCGTTAAGATGTGCCATTGGTACCTGTAAAAAAGCGACCAGACTGATAATCCCAATCACCGCACCATAACAAAGAGTGCAAGCCAAACCGCCGTGGGCAAAAAGGTTTTCTTTTTTATCCCGCGGTTTCTGGCGCATCAGGGCATCGCGGTCATTTTCATCAACGCCAAGCGCAAGAGCCGGGAGTGAATCGGTTATCAAATTTATCCACAAGATATGACTTGCTTTGAGCGGCGAAGGAAGCCCGGCAAAAATTGCTGCCATCATTGTGATAATCTCGCCAAAATTGGATGATAGTAAAAAGAGAATCGTTTTACGGATATTTTCAAAGATACCCCGCCCCTCACGGATTGCTTTTTCGATAGTTGCAAAATTGTCGTCGGTGAGAACCAAATCGGCGGCATTACGGGCGACATCAGTGCCGCTAAGCCCCATTGCAATCCCTACATCAGCGGCTTTCAAAGACGGTGCATCATTAACCCCGTCGCCGGTCATTGCCACTATCCGCCCTTTATTCTTAAAAGCCTCAACAATCCGGACTTTGTGTTCCGGTGAAACACGGGCATAAACTTTAATATGGTCAACTGCTTCAAAAAATTCATCCGGTGACAAAGAATCAATTTGAGTACCGGATAAACATTCACTTTTGTCAGCGGCAATACCAAGTTCATTAGCAATCGCAAAAGCGGTGTCTAAGTGGTCGCCGGTTATCATAATCGTATCAACATGAGCTTCGCGGAAACTTTGCACCGCACCGGCTGCTTCCGGCCGGGCCGGGTCCATCATCCCGACAAGGCCAATAAAAGTCATCTCCTCTTCATCAAGCAGGCCGCCTCTGGTTTTCATTGCAATAGCAAGGACACGCAAAGCACGTGAGCACATTTCATCAACCATCTTTTGAGCGTTTCTTTTAGCTTGTCCGGTAAAAATAGTTTCTTTACCAAATAAATTCACCTTTGTACAACGGGTTATCATTTCATCCGCCGCCCCTTTGACAAAAGCAATCCGTGAACGGCCATCCTGGTGGACTGTGGTCATTCGTTTTCTTTCCGAATCAAAAGAACGCTCATCGATACGGGGATATTTTTGCTCGCAATCAGATTTAGTGATTTTATGTAAAAGGCCTAAATCAAGGAGGGCCAATTCGGTGGGGTCCCCGATACGGATTTTATTTTTTTTAAGACTAACCTGGTCAATCTCATCTTCTATCACCGCATCATTACATAGAATACAAGCTTCCAGAAGCCGGCGATGGCGCTCGGGATGCAGGTTTTCAGCAGAAATGACATGAGTGTCAGTATAGCATTCGCGGATGCTCATCCGATTGACTGTCAGAGTACCGGTCTTGTCCGAGCAAACAACGTTAACTGCCCCGAGGGTTTCCACTGAAGGTAAACGGCGGACAATGGTATTTACCCGCACCATTCCCGAGACACTAAGGGCAAGCACAATAGTAACAATCGCCGGAAGGCCTTCGGGGACTGCTGCCACCGCAAGGGCGATTGCGGTAAGAAACATTTCGCCGATATCACGTTGCTGCAGAACCGCGATGATAAATAACAGAGTACAGATAACAATTGCCACCACGCTTAAAACTTTACCGAGGTCGCCCAAACGCCTTTGTAATGGAGTTAATTCATTAGCATCGCTTAATAACCCGGCTATCCTTCCGATTTGGGTATCCATTCCGGTTGCAACGACAATTCCTTCGCCGCGCCCATAAGTAACGGTTGTTGACATAAAAGCCATATTTTTTTGGTCGCTTAACTGGTCTTTGGGACCGGCGATATAATCGGCATTTTTTTCAACCGGGACCGATTCACCGGTTAAAGATGATTCTTCAATTTGCATATTAATGGTTTCAATCAGTCTTAAATCAGCCGGGACCTGGCGCCCGGCTTCGAGGTAGACGATATCACCGGGAACCAGTTTAGCTGAATCAACCTCGATTTTGATACCGTCACGGCGAACAAGCGCTTTGGGGCTTGTCAGCTCTTTTAAAGCTTCGATTGCTTTCATTGCTTTCCCCTCTTGAAAAATACCAAGCAGGGAGTTCAGCAAAATAACGGCAGCAATAATCAATGCTTCACCGGCTTCGCCTAGAAACAAAGATATTGCAACTGCAGCTAATAATATGTAAATAAGAGGATTATTTAGTTGGTCAAAGAATAAGGCAAGAAAACTTTTCTTTAGCTTGTCCTTTAAACGGTTTTCACCGTATTGACTGATTCGGTCATTGGCTGTCGCAGTTGATAGCCCGGTGGCCGCATTGGTTCCTAATTCACTGATTACGGTCGTTTTAAATTTTACTGCATGCATATAGTTGTCCCTTTCCGGCTCATGTCATTATACTAGATACCTACGGATTGCTTCGCGTTAAACACGCTCCCGCAATCCTGAAGCACATGACCTTTTGACTCTGGTATCATATATTATGCCGGGGGGAGGGGAATTATGACTTGGCCGTGAGTAGCGTGTCTGGCGGCGAAGTACAGAGAATGCTCATCCTTGGATTAGTTTAATCCTTTGTCTTAGGATTTCATAAGCGAGGACACCAGCAGCGACCGAGGCATTGAGGGAATCAATGTCACCGCGCATCGGGATTGCGGCCGTATAATCACAGTTTTCTTTGACAAGACGGCTAATCCCGTTCCCTTCGCTGCCAATAACAAGGCCGATCGGCCCGATTAAATTGATATCATACATAGTCGTGCCCTGCATGTCGGCACAGACAAACCATAATCCTTGTTTCTTCAAATCAGTGATGGTCTGGGTAAGGTTAGTCACCTTGGCGACCGGGGTGTAGTTTAAGGCACCGGCGGAAGTACGGGCAACCGTTGCGGTCAGCAAAGCCGCCCGGTTTTTGGGTACAATGACACCGTGGGCACCAACCAGATTGGCAGTGCGGATAATAGCGCCAAGGTTGTGGGGGTCTTCAATATTGTCAAGAATAATAATAAAGGGCGGCTCATTTTTTTCGGCCGCTTTTTCCAGGATATCGGCAACTTCAGCATATTGATATGCGGCAGCAAAGGCAATAACACCTTGATGTTTTCCGGTTTCCGATAACTGGTCGAGGCGTTCTTTTGCAACATACCTGACAATAGTGTCATATTTCTTTGCTTCCCTGCGGATAGAGGCAACCGGCCCGTCCTGACAGCCATCAAGAATATAAAGCTTATCAATGGTTTTTCCGGCACGGAAAGCCTCAATGACCGGATTGCGCCCCTCGATGGTGTATTGATTAGGTTCTGATTTTTTTTGATTTTTCATTTTTGCTTTAACCCCAATTTCAACAATTCTATAATACGTTCCAGCCGCCCCTGCAAATAAAGATAGCCAACTAACGCTTCAAAACCAGTTGCTTTACGATAATCTTGAATAGAAGCATTCTTTGCGGTGGTAGCCGTTTTGGCATTTCGCCCCCGTTTATAAACCGCGATTTCCTCTTCATCTAAAACCATCATCAGTGTTTCAATCATATTAGCCTGGGCACCGGCATTAACATATTTAGAAACCCGGACATGCAAATCATGGCTGCCGCTATTACCTTGTCCCACAATGATAGTCCGGATAATAATATCAAAAACACCGTCACCAATATAAGCAAGCGCAAGAGGTGAATATGTACGTACATCGACATTAGGTAACTGAAATTCTTCTTTTAACAGGTTCAAGAAATTTTCTTGCATTTAAAATCCCCTCTTATATTTGACCCCCTCGCGGGTGTCCTCAAGGATAATCCCTTTATTTAGTAATTCATCACGGATTTCATCAGCACGGTCAAAGTTTTTTTCTTTGCGGGCCGACTGCCGCTGCGCAATTAATGCTTCGATTTCTTCATCAAGGATATCTTCTTTTTTATCCACAATTAAGCCGCAAATATCGGACAACAAGACAATTTGCTTCTTAAGGGCGGCCAAAAATTCGAAAGTACTATCTTCATTTACAATGCTATTGGCAAACTTGACCAGTTCAAAGATGAACGATATCGCGTCAGCAGTATTAAAATCATCATCCATCGCTTCTTCAAATTTCGTGGTAAAAACTTTTGCCTGTTCAATTTGCATCTTTTCATTTTCCGTAATCGTACCGCCAACTTGGCAGCCTTTCGTCAAATGATTCAGATTTGCAACACAATTAATAATCCGTTCAAGGCCATTTCGGGCCGCTTCCATTAATTCAGCACTAAAGTTTAATGGGCTGCGGTAATGGGCAGAAAGGATAAAAAAGCGCAGAATCTGCAAATCATATTTCTCACTGATTTCGCGGACGGTGAAAAAATTCCCTTCTGATTTGGACATTTTTTTGCTTTCGATATTCAAGAAAGCATTGTGCAGCCAATAGCGTGCAAAAGGTTTGCCGTTCGCTGCTTCGGATTGGGCAATTTCATTTTCATGATGAGGAAAAATCAAATCGATGCCGCCGGTATGAATATCGATTTCGTCGCCTAAATATTTTTTACTCATTACCGAACATTCAATATGCCAGCCGGGACGGCCATTACACCAAGCTGACTCCCAATAAGGCTCGCCGTCTTTTTTCGGCTTCCATAAGACGAAATCAAGGGGGTCATCTTTTTGCTCCGCTCCGGTAACTTGCAAGGAGCGGTTCCCGGCTCTAAGGTCATCTAAATTTTTGCGGGACAACTTGCCATATTCTTTAAAACTGCGGGTACGGAAATAAACCGTACCGTCAGCGGCAACATAGGCATGATTCTTATCAATCAAGGACTTTATCATTTCCAGCATTTCCGGAATCTCTTCCGTTGCTTTAGGGTGAATCGTCGCGGGCCGGACATTCATCGCCGCCATGTCTTTCTTGCATTCATCAATATAACGTTCGGAAATGACAGTGGCATCAACTTTTTCTTCGACTGCTTTTTTGATGATTTTGTCATCAACATCGGTAAAATTGCAAACATAAATAACCTCATACCCACGGGATTCCAGGTAACGGCGGACAGTATCAAAGACAATCAGCGGGCGGGCATTGCCGATATGGATAAAATTGTAAACGGTAGGGCCGCAGACATACATTTTGACCTGACCGGGATTCAGCGGGACAAAATCCTCTTTTTTCCTTGTGAGGGTATTATATATTTTCACTTTTGTTCATTCCTTTCATACAGAAGAATGGTACTCCTTAGATAAACTCTTTACTTTATTCTCCAAATCAATAACCCGGTTAATAAGTTCGGAATTTGCCTGTTGGAGATTTTGAAAATCTTCTCTGACCGGGTCGGGAAGGTCAGTATGATTCATTTCTTCCTGGGGGGTTTTTTCACATGCCCTTTTGACAATACGGCCGGGTACGCCAACAACCGTTGAACCGGGGGGGACTTCACTAAGCACAACACTTCCAGCCCCGATTTTCGAATTATCACCAATTGTAAAAGAGCCTAATACCTTTGCACCGGCACTAATCATGACATTATTGCCGATGGTGGGGTGGCGCTTACCTTGTTCTTTGCCGGTGCCCCCCAAAGTAACACCCTGGTAAAGAGTGACATTATCGCCGATAATAGTGGTCTCGCCGATGATGACACCGTGGCCGTGGTCAATAAAAAAGCCATTGCCAATCTGTGCCCCCGGATGAATTTCGATTCCGGTTTTGCGGGAACCACGTTGAGATATGTAGCGGGCGAGGAAATAACGATTTTTTTTGTATAGGCGGTGGGCAAGGCGATAATGAAGCATTGCCTTAAAACTTGGGTAAAGAAAAACTTCCATCGGGGAATGGATTGCGGGGTCGCGTTGCTTTATTATGGCAATTTCTTGTTTTAATCGGCTGATTACACCCATGGGCTTTTCCTTTATATATTTCTAGTTATTTTAGACTATGCAAATTTCAAGGAAATGAGGCACATTGTCTATCAAACGGTTTTTACGCTTTTCAATTATACCAAATAAATTGATTTATAGGAAGAAGTTTTTATTTATTTGCAAAAGCTTATATCTTTAAGCAATCACTTTTTATGACAACCACTACACGATGCACAATCACCATGGGTTACGTCCTCGGCCCCCATGTTGACCGGAGTAGTCAATAGGCATATCGACTGGGCGGCTATCCCTTCACCACTTCCGGTAAAACCAAGCCCTTCTTCGGTAGTTGCTTTGATATTTATTTGAGCATTGGTAATGCCCAAAACGTTAGCAATATTTGCCCGCATTATATCTATATGAGGCCGCATTTTAGGTGCCTGGGCAATGATGGTCGCATCGATGTTTTCGATGAAGAATAGATTTTCTTCTAAAAGTCCGGCAACTTTATCCAATAATTTGAGTGAGGATATACCGGAATAAACAGGGTCGGTATCGGGAAAATGAGTGCCGATGTCGCCAAGGGCGGCCGCCCCAAGCAGTGAATCCATAATCGCATGGGTAAGCACATCGGCATCAGAATGGCCAAGTAATCCTTTTTCATGCGGAATTTCAACCCCGCCAATAATTAATTTGCGCCCCGCTGCCAATTTGTGTACATCATAACCCATTCCAACCCGCATTTTATCCTCCTGTTGTACTTTAGAATTTGCACGTTCTTCCAGTATTAAAAGTGTCCGCGATAAACTAGTCATACTAGTATAACCGATTTGGACAAAAAATCAAACTCAAGTGCCAAGTTGCACAAAAAAAATCATTACATATTATAATAAGAGAATTTTTTTAGGTGTGGTGCGGTGAAAAAAATCTTAATCGCCGGTCTTCCGGAGTTTACCCAAAATTACGAAAAAGCATTTCGGTCATTAAAAGCACAGCCGGTGACTTCTTTGCATGTACCGGACCCTGACGATTATGATGCACTTCTGCTGCCCGGCGGTGATGATATTGACCCGATTTTTTTTGGTCAGATTAATGAAGGCTCACGGCGCATAAATACGCAATTAGACCGGATTCAATTACAAATATTAAAGGCCTTTATCCAGCAAAAAAAGCCGGTCATGGGGATTTGTAAAGGAATGCAGTTAATTAATGTTTTTTTTGGCGGGGATATTATCCAGCATCTTTCGTGTTATAAGGCGCACGAATATTTGGAAGATTTGGATAAAGACCAGGCGCATGTGACCCATGCCCGGGCGGATTCATTATTAGCCGATCTTTATGGAACGACTTTCCATGTTAACAGCGCCCACCATCAGGGCTGCGGGATGCCGGGGCGGAGAATTGTTTATACGCAGTTTGCTGAAGATGGCGTAGTGGAGGGTTTATGCCACCATACTCTGCCGATTATCGGGGTGCAATGGCATCCGGAGCGGATGTGCTTCCCCCCCGCAAATGATGTTTTGGTAGATGGAATCTTGCTGCTTGCTTACTTTTTGTGCATATAAAGCGATGCCCGGCAGCATTGTATGGCGAGAATACTTCGTATTCTTATTGAAACAGTTTCGCTGTTGCGTTTATAATTTTTCGGCGTTTATAATTTTTCCTAAATTTGCTTGACTTTTTGTTCATTTTGAACTAAAATAAATTATCTGGCTAGAATATTAATCCGAAAGGAGTTGATGTGTATGAAAAACTTGAAGGTTGAAATGGTGGTAGCCCACTAGAATTTAATAACTGGCGCATACGTGGTGTGCTCACTGCGTATGCGCAAATTTTGAACTACCTTTTGAAGGTCGCGTTTTTGATGGATACGATTAGGTCGTATCCTTTTTTGTTGCTAAATTGTATTAATTATATCCGGTAAAGAAATGGAGTTTTAGGAATATGAGTGAAAATTTTTTTATCAATATTAATGAACAAACGCTATTTAAAGTACTAAATAAAATGCTTAATACTGATATCATAAATGCCGATTATCAGGCCACTACTTTGCACGGCGGTACTTTAGGTGATGTCCGTCTAGTTACCGGTACAGCGATAACCGGTCCCGGTGAAAAACTGCCTTTTTCCGTGGTTTTGAAAATCCAGAAAAAATGGGAACGTTATGCCGACCCCGGTTCCTGGCGGCGGGAGTATGACCTATATAAGTCTGATTTAGGCGAATATTTCACAGAAAATTTCCGCTGGCCGGATTGTTATCATGCCGAAATAAATGAAGCTGAAGATGAAATACAGTTGTGGCTTCAATATATTGACGGTATATCCGGCCTTAACCTCACCAAAGAAATGTATGAAAACGCCGCTTATGAATTAGGCCGCTTTCAGGGAAGATTATATTGTGAAAAGCCCAACTTGTTGCAAAAGCTAACCAATTTAAGTGATACCGGTTATATGAAGAAATTTTATCATCATTATCGGTCGTGGCCGGTAGTTTATGATTATATCCGCGCTGATAATTGTGAAATTCCCCCGCATTTATGTCAAATGCTTATCAATGTTGATGAAAATTCTGCTGAAATATTTAACCTCGTCGAGAAACTGCCGGTAGTCTTCTGCCACCGCGACTTTTGGGTCACGAATATTATTTATGCAAATGAAAAATTTTATCTGATTGATTGGGATACCACCGGCTGGGGTTATCTTGGCGAAGATATCGCCAGTTTAATTGCCGACGAGGCTGATGTCACAAGCATGGTTGAGTATTATTATTGCTGTGTCCCGACATATTATAAAGGTTTTTCCGAGTATGCCGGAATTTCACATTTTGCCCGCAATTATGTCCTTGAAATGGTTCTGCTTTTGTTCGGATACCGGCTGATTGAATGGTATTTGAATGCGGGGTCAGCAGCAGAAAAAAACTTGCAACTTGAAACATTACAAAAAATTTATGAGATGGGAAAAACCGCTTTGGCTTTATCCCATTTGGAGGATGAAAATGATTAATTTAAAAGAATATGGATATCGGGAGGATAAAATCCCCCCAGATGGTTTAAAACCCGGCCGGATTACGGCTGTCCACCGTGAGCGTTATGAGCTAATCGGTGCTGATGGCCCGGCTTTCGGCAAATTAAAATCCGGTGTTTATTATAGTACCGGTGAAGAAACTTTCCCAACGGTTGGCGATTTTATTTTGTACCGCCCGATTACCGGCGGGGACTGCCAGATTGTCAAAACTTTGCCCCGCTTCAGCTATTTTGCCCGCCTTGACCCGAACCCCAACGGGGGTAAACAGCAGGCGGTTGCGGCGAATATCGACGTTGCTTTTATTATGTCGTCACTTAATCAAGATTTTAATATAAGCCGCCTTGAGCGTTATTTGACACTAGCCAGACAAAATAAAGCTAAACCGGTGATTATTTTGACCAAAACTGATTTAACTGCTGATTATGCCAACGAAGCTCTAGTCGCGGCGGCGGTTGCCGGTGACACGCCGGTAATCCCTGTTAGTGTGGTGGATGGAACCGGGTTAGATGAGGTAAAAAAACATCTGCTGCCCGGCCTGACTGTCGTTTTCATCGGAATGTCCGGCGTTGGCAAATCATCACTTTTAAATGCTTTAATGGGTGACGAGGTAATGAATGTCGGCGCAATCCGGGATGATGACAGCCGGGGCCGCCATACTACTACCCACCGCCAATTATTTAAACTGCCCGGCGGGGCGATGGTTATCGATACACCGGGAATGCGGACGATGGGCATGTGGGAGGCAGATGAAGGGTTAAGTGAAACTTTCGCCGATATAGAATCATTAGGAGAAACCTGCCGCTTTTCTGACTGCTGCCACGAAACTGAACCCGGGTGTGCAATCCACGCCGCGATTGCCGCCGGGGATATTACCAAACAGCATTGGCAAAATTATTTAAAACTAAAAAAAGAAGCGGCTTATTCCGAGCGCAAAGCAGATATTCTTCGCATAAAGGCGGCAAAGGATAAAATGATTGCTTTGGAAGAACGAAGCCGAAAAAAACATAGACAGTAACAAATACCTATGTTATACTAAAGCAAACCCTACGCGCGAGTGTGCATCCGCCGGAGGAATTTCCTATTAAATTAAAAAGCGAAGTTTACAGCAACGCTTAATAGAAAGGCGGTGAGAATTTGAAACAATCTAATGGCGTTTTAGCAAAGATAAATCGTCAGCTTGGAAGCAGTTTTTCCTATCCAAGGGATAAGTATGCCCTTTTTTACGGATATCTGCCTAAAAAGATTGTTTTGAACGCCTAACTTTACTCCTTATGTTGAGTTACCCTGTGCTGCCGAAATAATCTGCACAGGGTATTTTTATGTGCAGAACTGCAAATGAAATTTTTGCCTTAACACTCGATTTCAGAAATAAATTCTGAAATCTCGAAGGCAAATGCAGTTCGCACGACGGGTAAGAGGAGGAAAAGATTATCCTCCTACCCGATAAATACAGAAAACTCAAATTTAAGGAGAAACATATGATTGATATAGCATTAAACAATATAAATAAATATTATGGGGCCAACCATGTAATAAAAGGAATTTCCTTTGAAGTCTACCGCGGTGAAAAAATCGGTTTGCTTGGGGTAAATGGTTCCGGTAAAACAACTTTATTCAAAATAATAACCGGCGAGGAATTTTTCGAAAGCGGAACCTTAGCTAAAGCAGCGGGCAAAAAAGTTGAAATGCTTGCCCAGATTCCTGTTTTTGATGAAAACGATACAGCCGAGGATATTTTGCGTTCATCATTTAAAGAAATTACCGATGTTTATATCGCGATGAAGAAAATTGAAGGTGACGGAGACCCGCGCATCCTTAAAAAATACGGCCGCCTGATGGAAGAATATGAACGCCTTGGCGGTTATGATACGGAAGTCAAAATTGACAAAGTTTGCAATGGGATGAATATCGGGGAAGAGATGCGAAACAGCCTTTTCAGTACCTTAAGCGGCGGTGAGAAAACGCGGGTAAATTTGGCGCGGATTCTGCTTAAGGACTGTGATATTCTTCTGCTTGACGAGCCGACAAATCATCTTGATTTGACTTCACTTGAATGGCTTGAGAATTTTTTACTTGAGTTTGGCGGAACGGTGGTTACTATTTCGCATGACCGGGCTTTTCTTGACCGGGTGGTGTCACGGATAATTGAGGTTGATAATGGCAAAGCCAATTTCTATAAAGGAAATTATAGCTTTTATGTGGCCGAAAAAGAACAACGATTTATCAATCAAACTAATCAATACGAACAGCAACAAAAGAAAATCAAACAGCTTGAAACAGCCGCAAACCGCTTGCATGATTGGGCAAGGCGGGCCGACAATGAAGCTTTGCATAAGCGGGCATTTGCAATCGAAAAGCGGATTGAAAAAATGGATAAAGTAGAAAAGCCGCTTAAAGCGCGAAAATTGCGGGCAGAATTTGACAGCGGCGGCCATGCTTCAAAAGAAATTGTGTCATTTGATTTGGTCAGCAAAAGCTACGGTGAAAAAGTCATCTTTAATGATTTGGATTTGAAAATTTATCGTAATGATTGTATTGCCCTTGTCGGGGCGAACGGCTGCGGAAAAACTACCTTGCTCAAAATGATTTGGGGTGAAGAACAGCCGGATAGCGGCAATATAAAGGTTAGCATCAATGCAAAGCGCGCTTATATGCCGCAAATTATCACCTTTAAAAACATGGCGGCAACCGTATTAGATACATTGCGTTCCGAGTTTGATTTAACTGAAGAAAAAGCAAGGAGCATTCTCGCCCGCTTCAACTTCCGGGCCCCTGATGTGATGAAAAAAGTCAATACCCTTTCGGGCGGTGAAAAAAGCCGTTTGAAACTTTGTCTGATGATGCAAAACAATGTGAATTTTCTTTTACTTGATGAACCTACCAATCATCTTGACATTGCAACAAGGGAATGGATAGAAAATGTTCTTGCCGATTTCGAAGGCACGATGATTTTCGTTTCCCATGACCGGTATTTCCTGAATAAATTCGCTGATAAAGTTTGGAATATGTAGATTACAGTTTAGCCATATGGAATTTACCGATATTAAAATGGAAAAGTTTACTTTCACAGATTAATGTTGGCGTAATTCCATATGGCACTCTGCCACAGCAAGGTAAAATATTTATTTTACATCAAATTAGGCCTTGGCAACGAATAGTATTTATTGCCTGACTGCTTAAACAATATTAGCCGTGAATAGTAACAACTGGTTATAACTGGTTTCCAAAAAAGACTTGACAAGCAATGATGGATAATTGTATACTGGCAAAGTGAGTCGGTTACGGCTTACACATCAGTAAATAACCGTTGGGATCTTAGCTCAGCTGGGAGAGCACCTGCCTTACAAGCAGGGGGTCGCAGGTTCGAGCCCTGCAGGTCCCATGACGAAAAGTTTATCTAAGATGCCGCGCAATAGCGCGAAACCAAAGATAAATTAGAATTTCGTCAGGAAAAAGTTTTTCTAAGGTGTTGTAACATCAAGAAAAACTAAGCTTTATCATAAAAGAATGCTTCACATTCTTTCAAGTGGCGAGATAGCTCAGCTGGCTAGAGCATACGGTTCATACCCGTAGGGTCGTGGGTTCAAGTCCCTCTCTCGCTATGAAACAAAACCCCTGTAAACATCAGTGTTTTCAAGGGTTTTGCTTTTGTTTATTTATTTCTTCCGTACCCTAAACAACACTATCGCCATTTATAAGCGTAAGTTAGACGGCTTGCGAGAATTGAAAAAGGCGTATTTACAGCAAATGTTCCCGCAGGCGGGGGAGGCTGTGCCGAGGGTGCGGTTTGAGGGG
>Ga0131853_10011363_pt1 | contig 16298 bp, 19 predicted proteins | sample TergutLab28metaG_FD_92764 | JGI IMG/M metagenome (GOLD analysis project Ga0131853, IMG submission 92764) | Labiotermes labralis P1 segment gut microbial communities from Petit-Saut dam, French Guiana - Lab288 P1 (version 2) (version 2) | ecosystem: Host-associated > Arthropoda: Insects >...
GATACCGTTCTCTTCTAGGATTTTTGCCCGATAAATCGAGCCTGAGCCAAGATATATCTTCTTCATCAAACCTCCACAACTAATTGGTTATTAGCAATTGCCCCACCTGCCGAGGTCGCAACTGAAATTTCACTTGCTAGTACTTCGTCTTTGATTTTTTGCTGGAAGTTGTTGATGGTTGTGGTGAGTTCGATGTCACCAGTAACAAGTACAAGTTTGATTCTCTGGGTGATTTCCAGTTTGGCATCTTGACGGGCGACTTGGATTTGTCGGATAAGGTCACGCAGGATACCCTCTTCGATTAATTCAGGGGTTAGAGTGGTATCAAGAACAACGGTTAGGTCACCTTCCGTTTCGGCAATGAATCCGTCGCGAGGTTTTAGTTTTTTCTCGAACAGATTTTCTGGATATTTCTTTGCGATTTTGGTTTGTTCGGCGAAATCTTTACCCTCAATTTTTGATTTTAATTCTTGGGCACCTTTTCCCAGGGTTTTACCCGCTTCTTTGAAATTTACAACTAGGTATGGCACGGTGAATTTTGAATCATCTTTGACCAGTTCGATTTTTTTGATGTTTAATTCTTCTTTTAAGTAATCTTGGAATAGTTTAATAGACTCGGTATTACCTGACTTGATGAACAGGGTGGACAGAGGCTGGCGAACCTTGATGTCTTGGGTCGCCCGTAGCTTGTGGGATAGGCTGGTCACTTGCTGGATAAACGCGACTTGTTCGATTATTTTTGAATCTTTGGATATTGCTGGTTTTGGGAAATCGGCGAGCAGAACGGATACAGCCTCTGGATTTAGCTCCTGGTACATATACTCGGATAAGAATGGAGTAATGGGTGCCAGGACAATCGCAACGGCTGAAAGTGCCTTGTGCAGTACATAATAGGCATTCAGCTTGTCCGTGCCCTGTTCGCCTTTCCAGAAGCGGCGGCGGTTAGTGCGGATATAAAAGTTCGATAGATCTTCGATAAACGCCTCGACTAAGGCAGGGACAAGGTGCATTTGATAGGTGGCGTATGCGCTGTCCGCTTCGACGATAAATTTATTAAGGGTTTCCATCAGCCAAATATCGGTAATATGTGGGTCTTTTAGCTTGTGCTTGGTAAGGTTTGGCTTGTCAATGTCCGCATAGGTCTTATAGAACGACACAGTGTTAAGCAGTCCAAGCAACTTTCTTTTAGTATCCGTAATCATCGATGGGCCAAATAGCATGTCATTCGCAGGGTTAGCAGCGGTGAACAGGTATCGCATAGGATCGGCCCCGAAGCTCTCTAGGGCTTCGTCTAGAGGAATATAGAAACCTGTTTTACTGAATTTTTTACCATTTTCATCCAGCATAGTGTTATAGCCTTTGACATTTTCATATGGTGCCTTTCCTGTCAGGACGACACTCATAAATAGTTGGGCATAGAACCACAGCCTGATTTGTTCTTTCATCTCGATAACGATTTCAGATGGAAAGTGGTCAGCGGCCAATGTCGAGAATGGCGTGATGCCAGCATCCAGCCAGCAGTCCCCGACATCCGCAACTCTTTGTACAGGCTTTTGACATTTTTCACACTTGATTTTAATTTCATCGATGTATGGCCGATGCAGGTGTGGTAAATCTGTTCCTAGTTCTTTCTTGTTGCCTATTACTGTTAAATGTCCACAGTCACAAGGGTAAAAGGGTAGAGGAAGTCCATAGAACCTGCGGCGGGAAATATTCCAGTCACCCATGTTGGTTATCCATTGCTCCATATTTTTTTGCAAGTATGCGGGATGCCATTTAACGGTTTTGATTGCGTCAAAGATTTTTGGCTTGATATCGGCGGTTGCAATGTCCCATCCCTCGACAAGGCGGAATATAACATCGGTTTTACAACGCCAGCAGAATGGATAGTTATGCGAGTACTTGTGCGTTTTGAATAGCTGCCCAGCTTTTTCCAACTCTTCGAAAATTAGAGGTTTAGCTTGGTCTGTACTGAGGCCGCTTAGTGGTCCGAATTGTGGGTAGAACATTCCTGCTTCGTCGACGGGGATAATTGGTTCCAGTCCATGTTCAATACCCAGGCGAAAGTCCTCGGCACCGCAACCTGGGGCGATATGGACAAGCCCCGAACCTTCGGTTGCACTGACCTCGTCCCACGGGATTATTCGTCCGAAGGCTTGTGCTTTGCTGGCAACTTTTGGACGGATGTATTCTTGTCCTACTAATTTGCTGCCTTTAAATTCTTGCAGAATCTCAACATTTTTACCTAGGACTTTGATTGCTTCTTTTCCAACTATGATTGTGTCATTGCCGACTTTTGCCTTGATGTAAGTATTTTCGGGATTGACGGCAACCGCAACATTCGCAGCCAGTGTCCATGGCGTTGTTGTCCAGATAAGTAGGTTTGTTTGAGGTTGCTCGCGGAGGGGCAGTTTAACAAACACAGCGTCGTGGGTGACTTCCTTATAACTGCCACTCATTTCGTGTTCGGAAAGGGAAGTTCCGCAACGCGGGCACCAGGGCATTGATTTATAGGACTGTTTCAGCCAGCCATTTTGGTGAACGACTTTTAGAAAGTTCCAAATGCACTCGATATTGTGGTCGCTGTTTGTGAAATATGAATTCTTCCAATCCATAATTTGACCTAGGCGGACACTTTGCTTTGTTTGGATCTCGGAATAGGTCTTAACACGCTCGATACATTTCTCGGTGAATTTATCTAGGCCAAACTTTTCGATATCTTTCTTGCTTTTTAACCCTAGTGCCTTTTCAACCTCGACCTCGACCCACATTCCTTGTGCGTCGAATCCATTTTGAAATTGGTTAGTACGACCTTTGAGAACATTATATTTGATTTGGGCGTCCTTTAGGGTTCGACCCCACGCATGATGAACCCCCATAGGGGCATTCGCGGTCACGGGGCCGTCCAAAGAGCGGAATCTTTCACCACCTTTGTTCTTCTCGATTATTCGGTCTAGAATCCCAATTTCATCCCACTTTTTAAGGATAGCATGTTCATTGGCGACAAAATCAAACGATGTTTTCATAGCAATATTCTAGCACACTAATTGTCCCGAAGTCCACATTTAATATTTAGTTGTCAATCTTCATGTCAGGTGAGTCGACTTGGCCTGACGCAATATTAAACCATATGATTTTCAAATTCGTACACCTAAATGACAAAATTCAATCTAGTGATGAATAAAAATTTGAATTTGGTTTGACAAATTGTCGAAATAAGTTTACATTTCAGGCAAGTTGGATAAAAGACAAAATGTGAATTCCTTACTTAAGGAATACAAAAGGGGGGATAATTCCGCCTTGGAGCGATTGATGCTTTTAATGTATCCGGATTTGTATCGTCTTGCATTTGGTTACCTGAAAGACCGTATGCTTGCTGAAGATATTGTTAGTGATACATTTATTAAATTAATTGAAAAAATTCATACTATTAATGATGAGAAAAATGCAAAAGGATATCTAAAGACAATCGTTGTGAACAAGTCCTTGAACCTGATAAAGAAGCGGAAGTTCGAAACCTCCACTGAGCCCGAATGGTTTGAAGATAGTCCGTCAAAGCAAGCAACAGACGAACAAGAACTAGTGCGTTTCGTTCTGGCCAGAATGGATGATGCACAGCGAGAGGTAATACTTTTAAAATCGTTTGGATTTACACTTGGTGATATAGTCGAAAAAACCGGGTACACTGTTAATCAAGTACGATTATTGGTTGATAAGGGGAAACAGAGTTTTTTCGAGAAATACCACAAATTAAAGGGAGGTGAATTGTAATATGAGTAAGGAGAGAATGAATGAAATGGAATTTGATAAGCTAATTCGTGACTCTGTTGAGGTGGCTTCTCAATCTGACGCATTCGTGCCAGATATGAGTAGCAAAATTAGTGCAATCGCAAGTTCCGCTCCAGTTCAAAATCCGAATCTTTTAAGGAGGAGAAAGATGGAAAAGAGCGAAAATGTAGGGCTAGCACGCAGGTCTATATGGGGGCGTATGACAGCTTTGGCAACCGCTTGCATAATGTTGCTGGTGGGTCTTGGGGTAGGGGGGTATTTCATATTCCGTGATAGTACTGGATTACGGAATGGAACTTATCGTTTTACTGGTGGGGGGACAAGTATCTCTGTGAATCCGGCAAGTGCCCAGAACGCCTATATGAATTTTGCCCCGCTGAGCGAGGATCCACTCTCGATACATTTTGAACATCCTGCTCTTGCTAACTTGCAATTTGAAAGACAAACTGGTGGTCAACTTACAGCTCGCGAATTTGTAGAAATTCAAGCACAGGAAAGATTGAATTTTGGGATGCACTTTATTAACTGGTTTATCCAAGACTTGGACAGAACAGCCCGAGGTATCCCGCACATTCATAATAGTGTATTGCACTGGCATTCATATACATTTCCAAATCACGATTTTGGGTATGTATTTTGGAACTATATGAACGGGATGGAAGGAGTCTTTGATCCAAGTGGTATCGTGACTGATTCAAATGCTATTGACTATTTAATTAGCCAGTTAGAAGAGACATTTATGTGGCAGCGAATGCTGGAAAGAGATATTTCTGAATTCGTAGGGGATGTACGCCAACATATGATTGATGTTTGGACTGAAGTTTTAACAACCCATTTCAATCAGCCTGTTTTTATCGGGCAATGGGGTTATCCGAATCTTTTTTATAATAGCTTTGCAGATTATGTGACAGGGATGTACACAGCTTGGCTTGCTAGATTTACAGAGGCTCATGAAAAATATTTGCCAATGTTTAATATCGACCCGACAGGATTAACATTGGAGCAAAGAGAAATCTTGCGAATTCTTTATTCAGAATTCATGTTATATGCGGAAACACTATTTATCGTAAATGGCAATCAACTTACGATCACTTCCAGAGTAGCAATATTTGTTGGGGAGGGGCTTAACAGTGACCCTGCTAGAACAATTACAAATCAATTCCATGTTGGAGGAAGAACAAATTGGGGCGGCAATTTTTACTTAACTTCTCTTGCATATGTGCGTCAAGACAGTGGTGGAACTTATTATCAAGGAACAGAGTTCGGTGTTAGAAATGGTATGATTACCTATGTTTTCCGTGTTCATGATGTCGGCGATGAAACAGAATTCTTCTTTATGTCTTGGGCAAGAAATGCGGTGCAGGTTCGAGAACTTGCAGCACCTATTGTCACCGTGACGGGTTCGGTAGTCAGTTGGAATTGGGTGTTGGGTGCCACCGCCTATAGTGTCTATGTTAACAATCAACAAGTTGCAAGTCTGGTAGGACGGGAATTTAGTTTAGGAACATTGTTGCTGGCGACTGGCACTCACACAGTTCAAGTTCGTGCTGTGCGGGACGATATTGTATCACCGTTAAGTGAGGCTGTTCAATTTATTGTATAGAAATTCGGTTTGACAAATTGTCGAAAATTGCGAATACTATATTGTGAGCGAAGAAGAAATAGGGGAATTGAAAGGAACACGGTTCGTTAACGCGTATAATGCAGTTGACCATACTTTGCGGACGATTTATAATTTTCGGACGAATATATCTTTCACAGACTTGATACGCAGGTGTTCTGGGTTGAATACTATTGTGCGGATTTACGAGGATGAGCTTCTTGATCTGGCAAGATTGCGAAATGCAATCGTTCATAATAAAAGCGACAAGCTGATTGCAGAGCCCAATATTGAGGTTGTCGATTTGCTGGAGAAAATTGCAAAATTACTATCAACGCCTCCATTAGCGGTAGACAGTATTGCTAATCGAACCGTCGACATTGCACAGCATGATGTGACGATGAAAGATTTGATAATCGAAACCGCAAGGGTCCGGCACAGCAGTATTCCCGTTTATAAAGATGATACCCTAATCGGTGTGATTCGTTGGCGGAAGTTTATAGAGGTTCTGGGTAAATATATTCTTAGTCAGGACCTCTCGATCGATGAATTCGTTAAAAATACGACTGCGGAAGATTTTATCAAGACCTATCCATACAACAATCACTATCAGATTGTCAGTAAGAAAATCACGATAGAAGAGGTGTTAACCTTGTTCAATCGTGATAGGAAGTTATCGTCCTTGATCTTGACCAGTGATGGGACAGCCGACTGTCGCCCTGAGGGTATTATCACGGGTGGGGATATAATGGATTTAATGAAAGTCCTTGAAGATTATTAATTTTTGTCTATATTGCCCTTTGGGCATTCAAAATCATATATATTAAACGCTTTAGGCACATCCACAAGATCGAGTAAGGCTTCACCCGTAAGACCCTTGAGGGCACAAACAGAATAAAACCTCCCAGCATCTATGTCGCACAGCAAGTCGGCGTTTTCACATGTAGTTTGTGTAGCACGGCACTCATTCTTCATGAGTCCAGTATACTCATCTAGTTGTTAATTGTCAATGCCAGTGGTATATTAATGAGGTGAAATCAATGGACAGGCGGAATTTTGTGGGGATGTTGGGGTTACACTCGTGTTTCGAGTTATTGTCACTGTTTGTGCGAGTATTTTTGATTGCCCAGGTCTTTTTTGTCACGAATTATAATATTTCTGCGGTCGGATTGTTTTTACTGGTTGAGGTTATTGCGATCTTTGTGTTTTATACAATCTCGTCGTGTATTTGTAAAAAAGTGCGAGCAATTTGGATGACGCGAATTGCAACTGTTTTGGCGTGTGGGTTTCTTGTTCTGACGATTGTGTGGTCACAGGGGCTTGAGAATTACTATATGTTGTTTGGTGCAATGTGGGGAGCGGTGTTAGGTTTGTATTGGGGGGCTCAGAATTTCCTTATAACCAAGGTATTCGGAAAAGAGAGGATTATGTCGTACTTTAGTATGGCGTTCATTCTGATAGCAATTGTTGGGATTGTTTTTCCCTTTACATTTGGTCTGGCAATCGAGTGGGGCAGTTGGATGATTACCAGTGGCTTCGTATTAGCGGTTGGTGTAATACAATTGGTATTCTCGTTCATTATTAAAACCGGAGAGGCGGAGCAGGGGCAAATTCGTATGCGGGCATACTTCCATGCGTTGAGAGAGAAGAATCACTTGAAACCTGCTGTAATTTTGTTCATATCAGGTTTCTTTGCTGGGTTCCCTTTTATTTTGATAGCATTGGTTACAGTTGTTGTTGTCATGGCATACGGGTCAAACATTGGGTTAGGGGCCCTTGGTTCAATATTTGGTGCTGTTGGGATTGTTGCACTGTTGGCATATAGATTTAGCCCATCGCGGATTAAAATATCACTATTTAGTGTGGCTGGGATCTTGCCGTTGCTTGTGTCTGTCCCGTTGTTCTTTTATGTTGGCCCGTGGAGCGTTATTGTGTTTAATCTTGCAACCGTCGCTCAAAGAATAGTAGCAGTCGAGGAAAACAGCACCCGAATTAACGCAACTAGGTATTGGGGCGGAGAAGAATTCATAATTGAGAGTCATTTGTTTTATGAATTTGCATTCATGGTAGGGCGGGTAATTGCATGTTTGCTGTTACTGGCCGTTGGATGGTTTGGGTCAACACAAATATTGTTGGCGACAGCGATTGCCTTGGTCATGTTAACACTTGCCGTTCATGCGGCGATTCTGCTTTGGTGGCGTCGAAAATATGCGAATTAATATTGAGGCTCCAGTTCGTCCAGAGCTTGGGTCCATCGATCGCCCAGGCTGGCTTGCAATAGTCTGAATGTTAATGGGCTGACAAGAGCTCCATCATAAAGGTTGTGTTCAAATTGGAATTGGCTGATTGCATTTGCGAGCCTTTCCGTATAATCCGTTCTATCAACATCCAATAATATTCGGTTCAAGGCCCGAAGTTCGTTTCGACTTAGATTTCCTTGTGTGACGACCCAGTCATAGGTATTCTGATAGTTATAGCCTTCGCTGCCTTGCCATCTGCTTTGGCTTAGGCGACGCTCGAAGTTTGGGGTTTGTTCAATAAATGCTCCTGCAAGGTCGCGTGTAAGTGCAAGAAATTCGACACCCCGGAATAAAACATATCCGCCGAACTCACTAATTGATAAATAAGTATCAAATGCTTCGTCAAGTTGAGGCCATAATTTATCCCACACATCGCTGCCAGGATCGATCCCTGCCAACAAAAGAGAGCGTTCAATCGCATCATCCCTGAATTCTTGTGAGACCCGAGCCATGCGATGAGGGCTTGGTTGTGTCCAGCTGTAATTTGATTCATCGGCATTTGCTGTAATTTCTGTATTTAATGTGGCTGCGAGGGCAAGCGATAATCCGCCTGCGACTGCCAGTTTTGTTAGTTTATTCATTGCACCTCCGCCGAGAACTCGACTTGGCGGCGTGGCATGTGGACTGCGGATACAATAACATCCAGCTTGTCCCCCATCTTGTAAGTGCGGCGTTTTCCAACCAAAATGTTCTGTTTAGCGTCGAATCGGTAGGTATCATCGGGCATGTTTTCCAAGCGGATTAAGCCTTCAACAGTGTTGGGCAAATAAACAAATACACCAAATTCCTTGATACCTGAAATTGTTCCGCTGAATTTTTCTCCGATTTTGTCGCGCATGAACTCTGCTCGTTTCAGGTTTTCGACCTCGCGTTCGGCTTCTGTTGCAGCTATTTCCATGCGGGTTGATTGGAATGCTGCTGCTTTTACAAAGTCACGCAGGAATTCCAGTTTTGGCTCACTGAGCTCTCTGTTAATCATCATCTTGATTATGCGGTGGATTGCCAGGTCAGGATAGCGACGAATTGGGCTGGTGAAATGGCTGTAGTGACTTGCCCCTAGGCCAAAGTGCCCGATATTCCTCTCCTGGTATTTTGCCTTTTGCATGGAACGCAAGGCCATACTGCCAATAATTGGCTTTAACTCGGGTGAGAGGTTATCTAGCATATGTTGGTAATCGAATCCAGTTGACCCCATAGGCGAGAGGCGGTGCTGGACCTTGAATGGTACAAGAGTATCAATAAGTTGCCCAACCTTCATCGGATCGGGTTTTTCGTGCGTTCGATAAATAAACGGCAGATCAAATTCGAAGAATTTTTTGGCAACCGCCTCGTTTGCCAAAATCATGAAACTTTCAATTATTCGGTGACTCATCAGGTGAGGGTAGGCGATAACATCCTTGATTTTTCCAGTTTCTTCGTCCAGGATGATTTTCGGCTCTGGTACATCAAACACAACCTCGCCGCGTCTTTGGCGGATTCCCTCTAGGGTTCTTGCAAGCTTGACCGCCTCGTCCAACCATGGTGTTAGTTTTTTATTTTTGACCTTGTCGTCCAGGATATCTTGAATTTCATTATAGCTGAATCTGTGGTTGATATTAATAATTGTTTCGTGGACTTTTGCTTTTGTAACGACTCCCGTTGGGTCAATCATAATAATACAAGACAGTGTCAGACGGTCAACATGCGGGTTCAAGGAACAAATATCGTTAGATAATGATTTAGGCAGCATAGGAATGACTCGGTCAGGAAAGTAAACGGAAGTTGCCCTTGCATAGGCCTCTTTATCCAGGGCCGAGTCCTGCTTGACATAATGCGAGACATCGGCGATGTGAACACCCAGCTCCCAGCAGCCACAAGCAAGTTTTTCCAACGATATAGCGTCATCCAGATCTTTTGCGTCTGCGGGATCAATTGTTATGATGAATTTGTCTCGTAGGTCCAATCGTCTTGCAATTTCTTTGTCGGATGGGTTTACTGCCGCACGCTTTGCCTCTGCTTCGACATCATTCTTGAACTCTTCGTACAGGTTGTAGCTGCGGATTATTGATGTTATGTCAACGCCGACACCCTCGCCCAGGACTTCCGTGATGCGAACGGTGTGGTCACCGACAAATCGTGCGACGACCTTTTTTTCTATCATGTCGGTTGTTACTTGTCCGACGACATTGAAACCTTCGCCTAGGCGTTCATCATCGGGGATAACGAATGCACCGTGTTTGCCTTTCATTATTGTACCGACAAGATTTTGAATTTTCCGTTCGACTATGCGGATTACACTGCCACGGTTTTTATAGACCTCGATTTCGACCATGTCAGAATGGATTGCTCCGTTTAACTTCTCTGCAGGCACGAAAATATCATCCTCGTCGTTATCCACGGCGACAAAGCCGTAACCTTTACTGGTGACACTTAAGACGCCCGTGACCTTAATTGGTTTTGCCATAGCACGAGTCTAGCAGGGAATGAGGTATCTTGACAAGTTGATTAGGATGTGATAATATAGTTGCATGAAAAAAAGACTTATTCAAGCAGGATTAGGTGTCGCAGCGGCGGCCATCTTAATGACTTCGACTGGCTGTGTAGAGCGTGTTTCTGATGAGGGAAGTGAACTTCGCAATAGTCTGGTGCAAATTTGCGTAGACCACGGTTGTGATCCGATGGAGAAGGTCGAGAAGATCCAGCCATTTATGGACAGGTATGATGAAGAGTTCCAAGCAATGCACGATGCACGGGGATTTGGGCGTAGTGCATTTATGGGAGGGGCTACTTCCGATAATAATCTTCTGAGGGGAGATCGAACTCGTTTACAAAATAACATTCGTGCAGATTTTCTTGAATTGCACTAATAGGAAAAGTATTGTATGATAATACATGCGTGCATCAGAGAATTGGCAGGATTATCAGATAGTGGCCTCTGGTGGGGGCGAGAAGCTTGAAAAATGGGGCGATGTATATTTATTGCGTCCCGACCCCCAGGCGATTTGGCGACCTCAATTTGATTTGAGTGGTTTTAGAATGTTGCATGGAAAATATACGCGCAGTCAGAGCGGCGGTGGATCGTGGGAATTCTTTAAAAGCTTGCCGAACGAGTGGGTAATCAAATACCAAAACCTAAAGTTTATTATCAGTCCAACTAACTTCAAGCACACAGGCTTGTTCCCCGAACAAGCCGTGAACTGGGAGAGGGTTGGGGGACTGATTGATGGAAAGAAAGGTATACGGGTTTTGAATCTGTTTGGATATACGGGCGGGGCTACGGTTGCCTGTGCGTTTGCGGGGGCACATGTAACACATGTGGACAGTTCTAAGGGCATGACCGCGGTGTGCAAGCGTAATGTAGATCTTAATGGGATTGCAAGCGATGCGGTGAGATATATAATTGATGATTGTGCAAAGTTCGTGGCACGCGAGATTAGACGAGGAAAGCAATACGATGCAATCATTATGGATCCACCTAGTTTTGGCAGGGGAGCAAATGGAGAGGTTTGGAAGATAGAGGAGCATCTGGATCCTTTGGTTCGTGATTGTGTGAGGTTGTTATCGGATAAGCCACTGTTTTTCCTGATCAACAGCTATACCACAGGTCTGCAGCCAACTGTGATGAAAAATATCTTGGAAACCAATTTGACAGCGGCGGGTGCTGCGGGATATGATGTTGAGGCATACGAGGTGGGATTACAAACACACGAGGGAATATCCCTGCCTGCGGGTTGCAGTGCCTTTGGGGTATGGAAAGGAGGTAAGAAATGAGTAAATGTCTGTTTTGTTCAGACGCAGTTCGCGGGAACGCTATCATGGAAAATGACTTGGCATATGTGGTGTATGACAAATATCCGCAGAGTAAGGGACATCTTCTGGTTATCCCAATCGAGCATTCCGAAAACTTTTTCGAGACAAGGTTGCCCGAGCGATTTGGAATAACGACTTTGCTGGATGAGGCCAAGGAATATTTGGACGAGAAGTACTCGCCCGATGGGTACAACATTGTTTTGAATTGCGGCAAGGTGGCGGGGCAGGAGATTTTCCATACGCATCTTCACCTAATTCCTCGTTACGAGGAGGGTAAGTGAGGGAAAAGTTCGCGATACTGGCAGCGGCAGTTTACTTGATTAGAAAGATTGGAGAGCGGACTCAAGTTCTTTTGCACATGCGGTCGGGAGATATCAGGGGTGCGGGTACATGGGAGGCTTCGGCAGCGGGGCATGCCGACCCAGACGAGCCTTTGACGGTAACCGCTCAGCGTGAGGCGATGGAGGAAATTGGGATAACATTTGACCCTAAGGATATCGTTTTTACGACCTGTGTTTACGGCAAGCATAATGGGTTTCGTATGCACGCACATTTCTTTATCGACAAGTGGCAGGGTACACCAACAATTATTGAGGTGGACAAGGCAAAAAATTTGACATGGTTTGATATGGATGAATTACCAGAGAACTTCTTTGGCGATCGTGGAATGGCGTTGGATAATTTCAAGAAGGGAGTTGTATATTCCGAGTACGGTTGGTGATAGGGGTTGACTCTCGTGTTGTGTGTTGGTACAAGAGGCTGAGAACTAGGAAGGCTTTTGCAGGGACATAGAAGGCCCATGCGAAGTTGAAGGGAATCCAGATCTCGAACCAGGCATATCCTCTGTGTTGCAGTCCCACGAAAATATCACAAAGTAGTAGGAATGTTAATCCAAGGGCAAATAAGATATTTCTGGGGCTTGTCCAACCCCAAAAAACATTCATCACTAGGTTTACGAGGTATATAACTGTAATAAAATATAGGAAAGTGTATTGCCCCCACAGCAGTGGAATAGATATTGCCAGTCCGATTATCGTCAGGATGCCGCGTGCGGATATGTCGATTATTTGTAATTTGCGACTCATGTTTAAGTGCAGTCGTCTCATAAAGAATATCTGGGCTATGAGGAATGCCGTGACGCCTACTCCGTGAAAACTTGCTATGAATGTGTGCCTGACTAAGAAGAAGTCGGCAATTAAGATAAAGAAAAATGCAAGTGTCATTAACATATCCCTGGTTGTGCCTCTGAATAGCAAAATCATAAAGACAAAGCACAGGACAGTAGTCATATAAAACAGAGTATCAACAATTATCCATGGCGGATAGGCCATATGCAACCAAAACCATTGGAAATCAAATAGTATTCCCAGTACATATAAACTGGCCATTAGGCACAGGAAGATGGTTACTAGTAATATCTGCCATCTGCGTTCAAGTTTGAAAAACATGTAATCCTCCTTACCTTGTTTTGTGGGATTTGCGTTGGAAATCAAAGTTTATCCAAGCCCCATCCTCTGGCGGGTTGACAATGAATTTCATATTGTCGCCCGTAGTTGGATGTATGAATGACAGCTGGTGGGCCCAGAGTGCCAAGGGGACTGTGGGGGCGGTCTGGGGACGCCCATATTTTCGGTCTCCGACGATTGGGCATCCAATAGCATTAAGTTGAACCCGTATTTGGTGAGAGCGGCCCGTTAAAAGGTCAACTTCTAGAAGGGCTTGGTTGTTTCGGGTTTCGTTGATGGTATAGGTTAATTCTGCTCGCTTTGCACCCGCAACAGCCATTCCGACGATATCTACTTTATTATCTTTTTCATTCTTTAGTAAGTAATGGATAAGTGTTTCTGAATTTTTCTTTGGAGTACTCGTAACAATGGCTAGGTATCGTTTAGTGAATTGATTATCCTTTAATTGTGCGGATAGGCGTGATGCAGCCTTGGATGTTTTAGCAAATACCATAACACCGCCGGTAACGCGGTCAAGACGATGAATCATACCGACGAATGCCTCGCCGGGCTTCTCCTCGGATGCCTGGCGGTGGGACTTTAAAATAGACAGCATGTCCGCATCGCCACTAGCGTCAGGTTGCGTTGGAATGCCTTGTGGTTTTATTACCACTAGTAGATGGTTATCTTCAAATATAATAGATGGGGTCATGATGCTAGTGTAGCAGAGTTTCCAGAAACTCTGCAACTCCATCGTTATTATTATCGGACACAATTATGTCTGCAAGGTTTTTTAACTGGGGCAGGGCGTTCCCCATTGCTACCTTAATGTTGACATTCTCGAACATCCCAATATCATTTAGTCCGTCCCCTATCGCGATTGTATCTGACTTATCAAGGCTTAGTAGCTCGCAGAATTTACGAATACCGTTTCCTTTTGATACCGTGCTGTTCACGATGTCAAAGCCGATGTTCAGTGGGGCGGGAAAGGATGGATCGGATAGGGCGAGGCTTTTATTCGCGACTCGCAGGTTGTTGTTCTTGTTAAATTCATCCAGGACTTCACTGAACTCGCGTGCTCTTTCCAGGGACTCGAACCAGGGCTCGATTTGGGTGATGTTGTTGCTGTCTAGGAAAAGGGGAGTATTATAAGAAACTGTCCCATAATGAATGCAGAAACAATCGGAGTAAGGAGTCGCCAATTCGAAGATCTTTTCTGCTGTATCGGGAGGAATGAGATCACTGTGTAGAGTTTTATTATTTTTGATGTCATATATAAACGCTCCGTTTGATGAGATTATATAATCGAATTCAGCTGCGATAATGCGTCTGATTTGTGCATCCATAGGAGAGCCCGTGCATGGGATTATGATGTGTCCTTTTGCTTTGGCTTTTTTAATTGCATCTAGTGTCTTTCGCGATACGAATTTGCGATCATTTAGAAGTGTCTCGTCCAAGTCAACAAAGATAGTCTTAGTTCTCATGTGAACAGTTTGACATGAATCGCAGAAAAAGTACACCTTTTGGATTACTGCTGGCAGCGGGTTGTGTCGCGTCCTTTATCGGTGGGAGGAAGGCATAAGTCATAATAGCATGCGACATAGCCCTTAATGAAATCGAAGTGCTTTAGGACACAATCGAAATTGACTATATCAAGATTGTGCTCCTCAAGAAAGCTTTTTATATTACCAAGGGCCATGCGGGCATCTAAGACTAGATTATGCAAATCACTGATCATACTCAATAGCATATGTTTCGCTCTGACTCATGTCAAGTCATTCTGACTCATCTCATCCATAATTTTATATGAATAAATTTAAAGTTAGGTTGAGGGAGATTCGGGAGGAGGGCGGCTTATTTCAGGCACAAGTTGCAGATGCTTTGGGCATTGCTCGTGCTACTTATTCAAATTGGGAGCAAGGTCGTCGAGAGCCAGGTATTGATGGAATTGTTGCGTTGGTGAATTTCTTCAATGTTTCTGCGGGTTACTTGATTGGTACGGAAAATTAGTATATAGTGGTGTATGAAAATTTACGCAATCAGTGATTTACATTTGAGTTTCCAAACGGACAAGCCAATGGATCTTTTCGGTGGGAATTGGACAGGGTACGAGAAGAAGATCAAGGCTGATTGGAATTCAAAAGTTGGGCCTGGAGATATTGGGGTGATAGCAGGGGACCTTAGTTGGGGTATGAATTTTAAGGACTCGGTTGATGATTTGAAATATATAAGCGATTTAAGCGGTACCAAAATCGTAATTCGCGGGAACCATGATTACTGGTGGAGTTCCATAACGCGGGTGCGTGAGGCGTTAGGGCCGACTGTGTACGCGCTGCAAAACGATGCAGTGCGGTTGGAGCGGGATGGAAAAGGTATTGTATTTTGCGGGACAAGAGGATGGCGAGTGCCCGAACGCCGTTGGACACAAAAACCAGATGACAAAAAAATATTTGATAGAGAAGTTATAAGACTTGAATTGGCCTTGCAGGACGCTAACAAAAAGAAGCAGGAAGGTGACAAGGTTGTCTGTGTAATTCATTATCCGCCATTCAATGCAATGAGGGATGACAGTGCGTTTACACAGCTGATGGAGAAATATGGCGTAAATATTTGCGTTTATGGGCATCTGCATGGCAGTGGAGGTCGACACGAGCTTTTGGTTAATAAGGGTGGGATTAGGTATTATCTCACCAGCTGTGACTTGCTTGATCACAAGGTTGCGGAAATCAGCGTCGATTGAGGGTCTCCTCGATTTGTTCCTGGTGGGTTAATTCGGGCTCGAGTAGTTGCTCGACAAAGGATGTCAGCTTTTCGATTTTTTCGACATCGCCTGTTGCATACAGCCGCTCTATGAGTGCTTCTAGATTAAGTGTTTTGTTCAAAATAAATAATTGCTTTTTCATGTTCTCCTCCTGTATACTGTATGCATGCAAGAACAAGTAATTGCCGTAATAGCAAAGCAGTTAAGCAAAAAGCCCGAGAGCATAAAGCTGACAGACAGGATGCAGGAAGATCTGCATGCGGATAGTTTAGATCTGATTGATATGTTAATGACACTTGAGGAGGATCATGGGATCGTTATTCCTGATGAGGTTGCTGGTGATTTAAAGACGGTAGGAGATGTTGTAAAGTATCTTCAATCCGCGTTAGCTTAACCTCGTTTGCAACTTCTGCCAAGATTCGTGTATAAATATCGAACCCAACTTGGGATAAGTGGCCAGATTGGTTCTCACCAAGGATGTCTCCTGCCCCTCGCAACTGCAGGTCTCGCATTGCTATGGAATACCCTGATCCCTGTGCAGAATGTTGTTTAATAGCCTCTAGTCGTTCGCGTGCAATTTGGGTTAGTTCTTTTCGTTTGGGATATGTAAAGTA
>Ga0131853_10011366_pt1 | contig 16296 bp, 17 predicted proteins | sample TergutLab28metaG_FD_92764 | JGI IMG/M metagenome (GOLD analysis project Ga0131853, IMG submission 92764) | Labiotermes labralis P1 segment gut microbial communities from Petit-Saut dam, French Guiana - Lab288 P1 (version 2) (version 2) | ecosystem: Host-associated > Arthropoda: Insects >...
TAAAATGGTGGTAGTAGCTCATAACTGCCTCCTTCATGTGAATGTTGTTCTAGTCAAACTCTATTCTACATGATTTCGGTGTTATGGGCTAGCTTTTTGTTAGAGGGTGTCGCAGTTGATTATACAATGTGGCATTTAACTTGAAAATGGGCTTTTGTCTTCGCCCAAAACGCGCCTCCTAGTGCTTTCGCTGTGCGAAAGTGGTCTACGGCCAGTTTGCCAAAGGCAAACCACAAAGACCGCGCGTTTCGTGCTCGACACAAGACCCTTTTCAACTAAAATGACTATAGCTGTTCAGAATGAATACCACGATGATATTAACCAAAACCGCCAGAGGAACCAATATGCGAAATGCCGTTTTGCGGGTTTTGTGGCGCAAAAGAATCATGCCTAACAGTGCGCCGGGGCCACCCATGGCGAAGGCGCAGAGGATTAGGGTGGATTCTTTTATGCGGTGCCGGTTACGCTTAGCCTTGGATTTATCCAGGGCGTATAGTGAAAAGGTTAGGACATTCCAAACGAGCATGGCAAGCAGGATGATATGTTCTGTTGACATTGTAAACACTCTAAAAAACACTCCTCTCAAAAGAAAGTGCGCCAACATAAGGGTGTATGTTGGCGCAAAAGGGGGGTTGAAATAGGTTTGGGTCGTGCCTGTCAAAGCAGGCGGGAAAGGGCGATTGGCAATGCAGGCACCCTTTCCCGCCTGCTTTGGTTATATACTTTTTCTATTTCATCTGAATACATTACAAATTATAGCATTAAATGCAAGTTTTGTCAAGGACTTTTTTCAAAATTTGGCAATTTCTGTGGCATGTAGTGCAAAAGCGGCATAAATAGCGGCACCAAGGGGTAATGCGGCCTCATCCACACAGAATTTCGGGTGATGCGCCTCGTAATGGTCGCCACTTTTTGGCCCTGCACCTATACCTGCAAAAAAGGCCGGAGCTATCTTGCTATAAGCAGAGAAGTCCTCGCCGCCCATCATTGGATTCATTTGGTCGATGGTTGAGCTGGGCAGAGTAGATGAAACGATATGGCGCACATATTCGCAAAGGCTCGCATCGTTGTCCACGGCATCGTAGCCGTATGTATAGTTGATATCGGCTGATGCGCCATATGCGCCACAGATACCTTTTGTAATGTCATTGATGCGCTGTACGATACTTGCGCGAACATCCGGCGTGGTTGTGCGCACTGTGCCCAGTATTTTTGCGGTGTCTGGCACAATATTGTGGGCGTGACCGGCATTAAAGGAGCCGATGGTTAAAACGGCACTGTCAAAGGCGGACACATTTCTGGCGACTACGGTGTGCAGGGCTTGCACAAGCTCTGTGCCGACAAGCAGCGAATCTATGCCCTTTTCTGGGATGGCGGCATGGGTACCTTTGCCCTGGATGTCTATGGAAAATACATCAGCGTTGGCGGAAACAGGGCCTGCCGCTAATTTGATAGTGCCGGCAGGGGCATCCATGAAAATATGACAGCCATAGAAAGCTTGCACATCGTCCAAAACCCCTGATGCTACTATTTCTGATGCTCCACCGGGTGGATGCTCTTCAGCGTGCTGGAAAATGAACTTGACTGTGCCTGAAAGTTGGTCTTTTAAACTGTGTAGCACATCCAATGCGCCCAGTAGCATGGCTGTGTGACCATCATGCCCGCAAGCGTGCATTACACCGGGATTTTTGGATGCAAAGGGCAGGTCTACCTCTTCTGTGATGGGCAGGGCATCAATATCTGCTCGCAGGCCGATGATTTTGCCGGGCTTTGCGCCCTCTAGCACGGCCACAAGACCGGTTTTTGTGGGGCGTAACACCTCTATGTCGGGATATTTGGAAATCTGCTGCACCAGGTATTCCGTGGTCTGAAACTCCTGGAACGAAAGCTCAGGATGCATATGTAAATGTCGCCGCCAGTCCAATACTTTCTGCGTGTTGACCAGTTTGAGGATATCCATTATCTATCTCCTTTGTTTTCGTCATTTTCCTCTCTGACACCTTCTGAAAGTTCGTTGAGATTGCTTGTTAACTCCTCGGCATTTTCGCCTGCCAGGGCCTGATTATATTGTTCATGCGAAACGCCGCGTAGTTTTATCCAGTTGACTGTACCTGCTATGAGATAAATCATGATAAGCACTTGGAAGCCGACATCCAGCAAAAAGCCTGCGTCAAAGGAATCGTAAAGAGACAGGTCGATTATCAAAAACACCAGATATATCGTGTCTAGGGCAAAGATGATTGTGCCCAGCAGTATAATCCAGCGCCAGCGGCCTGATAGCAGCCAAAGCAGGAAGTAGATGAACACACCACCAAGGGCCAGAGCGATAAATACAATGGTGGTTGCATCGTAGCCGAAGGTTGGAACATCCATCATAGCTATAATCATGAAATGCCAGGGCAGGGTTGCAGAGAATAGCAGGTACCAGTCGCTACCGAAAAAGATGAGCGCAATATTGATTAGCGTGATGCCTGCAATGGCGGCCAGGGTGCCTCTGTTTCTGGCAAAAGCAGCTGCGTTTTTCTTGAGCTTTGCGTTTGCGGCTATGATGCCTGGGTTGTTGAGGTTTGTGCTATTGAAGTTAGGGTCGTTCATAAAAATCCTCCAAGAATGTATTTTTATTTATAACATCATAACATTTTATGGCAAATTGTGCAACAAAATTATACTAATTGTGTTGGCGGCAGCCTGGGCATCCATGATATGTTGCATATTGCTCAGCACCAATGTGTTTGTTGATGTAACGCGATACTCTTCTATCGTACCCAGGGCATACAGTGCAGCGAAGGTGGTTTCTAGGTCTTCAAAGGCGGGTTGCAGCACCATTTCTAGCATCATCTCATGATATGTTGCGCCCAGGCTGATTATTGCATCACGCGCGTAATCAAAATCATCTACGGTGATAATGATTTCAAATGTAAAGGCGAAACCGTAGATTTCGGCCAGGTTCGGGTCAAGGCGGTCTGTGGGCAGGTGGTCTGGGAAAGGAAAGGCATCGGTGGTGATAGCCTGTGCCCATAGGTCGTTCTCGAAAGCATCCCAAAGCTGTGCCTGCGTGCGGCCCATGGCGATTTCGGGTTCAGGGCGTTCCGTTAGAGCTTCTGCTGCCATAATGCCATATTCCCACGTTTCGCCGTCAAAATCTGCATCATCGAAATTGAATTCTGCATCTACTAGGCGTGCGGCAAATGGCTGACCAGCGGCGGCTTCCGGAGCTTCCATTGCCATGGGAGCGAGGTCGGCGGTGGACTGACCGAGGTTAAGCGTGGTTATTAAGACGGCCAGCAGGACGGCTGCAGCTGATGTGAATGAACCGATGTAGATTATGGAGCGGCGGCGTTTGGGGTTGGGTTTAGGATTGTGGCTGCTTTGGGTTGCGGGCGGCAGGGTGCCGCCCCTACGGCCGTCCATACGATGCTCGTTGTGCAGCTTGTGCATAGTTTCATCGTGGAAGCCCTCGGGAAGGTCTATTTCAGGCAGGTCTGCCAGTAATTTTTTTAGGTCATTGTCGTTGATATTTCTCATAAATGTCACTCCTGCGAATTTATTACGAATATGTGACGGAAGTTTTAAGGATTATGTTCCATCATATTCAATAAAATTCGTTTTAAGTTGCTGCGGCCCCGGGAGATGCGTGATTTTACGGTGCCCAGCGGCAGATTAGTAATATCTGCAATTTCTTCGTATGATATGCCCTGCACATCGCGCAGCACAAGCAGGGCGCGGTGCTCATCGGATAGTTGGCTTAAGCCGTCAGCAATTATACCTTGCAGTTCTTTTTGCATCAGGGCGGCTTCCGGGCTATCAGATACGGACGAGCCTAGCTCGACCCCGCGAATGTCAGCATCTGCGCGGCCTTCTTCCAACATTGCGTCATAACTTTCTGTAGCCTTGTTTTTGCGGCGGCGCAGCTCATCCATGCAGGTGTTATGGGTTATCTTTGCGGCCCAGGCCTTAAACAGATCAAGAGACTTGCAGGCGGCCAGGTTGCGATATATCTTGATAATGGCTTCCTGCGCGATATCCTTGGCATCTTCGGCATTGCCCATGATGCGCCACGCGATATTGTATATTAATTTTTCGTATTGCACAATTAGCGTCTCGAAGGCGGCCATATCACCGCTTGCCGCTTTTTGTAGTATGTCCATAATATTTACCCCTGTGTATTGCAGTTTTTCCAGCTTCTTGAGCATGAAGACTATTTCTGTTTTCTATATGTAACTGATATGCTAAAATTAAACGTATGACCATTACTTGATATGCAATAGTTAGCAAGCTCCCAGCCTTCAGCGGCCATCTTTTGAATTTGCGCTTTGACTTCTTCGAGATTCAACACTTCGGAATCCTTGAAGTCGCTGTTATGCTTAGTTGACGTACTAATTATATCATGTCTGTATTCATTTGACGATTATAATACAGATGGGCAAATTTGAGAAAACCCCGTGCGCCATAACCTTCTTGGAATGTGCTGGTTTCAACCATTTTGTCAGCCTGTCGCACAGCATCTTCATATCCAAAAGTACCCGAAACTAAACATACGAAGCGCAGATAGCGATGGTATATCTAAGTAAAGACCGGGTCTTTCGCGTATTTTTTCCAACAGTATCGACCATGACTTCATGAAAATCCCTCTTTGCCACAATACAGTAATTTGCTTGACGTTGCTGGATTGCTTCGGCCCTTTATGATACCATATGCTCAGTTGTTATTGCTCTCGCAATGACGTATCGAACCATTCGAGTCCTTGGTAGGGCACGCTTTTCTGCAATCCAGTTAACGACTAATCTAACTTATGCGCCAAAAAATTCCCTATGCCATAGCAGGAACATGTAAATTACCCATATTTTGCGGCTGTTGTCGGCTTTGCTTGCTTTGTGCGTGTTAAGCAAGTTAACCAGTGTGTCCACATTGAAATATTCCTGTGCTGCCGGGCTTTCAAAGGCCGCCTTCACAATGCCGTAGTAATCATCCTGCCGCAGCCACACGCGCACGGGCACAGGAAAACCTAGCTTGCGCTTTTCGGCCCATTTTGGTGCCAGATGGCGCGCGGCAGCCAGCCTGAAAGCATATTTCGTAGCCTTTTTGTTAATGCGGTACTTTGTTGGGATTTTTGATGCCACGGCAAATACCTCGCGGTCCAAAAAGGGCACGCGGCCTTCCAGAGAGTGCGCCATGGTCATTTTATCGGCCTTGAGCAAAATATCGCCCACCAGCCATAGGTGCAAATCCAGATACTGCATTTTTGTTATATCGTCGTAATGTTTGATTTTATCATAATACTGCCGCGTTACATCTTGCAATTTTGGTCCTTTATCTGCTTTCAAGACCTTGCGCCTCTCTTCTTCCGAAAATACCTTGGCATTGCCTATAAACCGTTCCTCAACATCCATTGCGGCGCGTATCAAAAAGTTTTTGCCTTTGAAATTAGGAAGCTTTGCAGCCAGGCCGCCCAATAATCTGCGCACAAAGCGCGGCAACACGCGTATTGGCCGCAATGACAACGGCTCTTTGTAGATATTATAGCCGCCGAAAAGCTCATCCGCACCTTCACCGGATAGCACGCCTTTTACGTGGTCTCTTGCGGTTTGGCTTACAAAATACAGGGCTATCGCGGCAGGGTCTGCAAGAGGCTCATCCATATGATATTGTATTTTGGGCAGGGCCTGCCAGTATTCTTCGGTGGTGATTAGCTTGGAATGATTTTCCAGTCCCTTTTCGGCGGAAAGCTCGGCAGCATAGCCTATTTCATTATAGCCTGCGTAGTCAAAGCCAACGGTAAAGGTCTTTTTGCCCGCAAAACAGGCGGCTAGCAGGCTGGAATCAACGCCGCTGGATAGAAAAGAGCCGATTTCTACATCGCTGACCTGGTGGGCGGCAATGGAATCTGCCATTACGCAGTCGATTTTGTTGACAATATCGTCCAGGGGCTCGTCCACTGGTGTAAATTCGGCTTGCCAGTATCGTTTGATAGCGACCTCGCCATTTGCGTCATATCGCATAAAGTGCCCGGCGGGCAGCTTGTACACGCCTTTGAAAAAGGTTTCATCTAACACGGAATATTGGAAGGATAAATATGCCGATAGTGCGGCAGGATTTATTTGCTTTTCAAAGGCCGGGTGGGGCAGCAGAGCCTTGATTTCAGATGCAAACAGCAGCTGGTTGTCGAAAATGCCGTAATAGAAAGGCTTGATGCCGAAATAATCCCGTGCGGCAAATATGGAGTCATCACGATGGTCATAAATTACAAATGCAAACATGCCGCGAAGCATATTGAGCATAGCTTCGCCGTGGGCCTCGTATAGTGCCAGCAGCACCTCTGTATCTGATGTTGTGTTGAAGTTGTGGCCGTTGTACTCAAGCTCTTTGCGCAGTTGCATGAAATTATATATCTCGCCGTTAAAAACGATGGTTAGGTTGCCATCTGTGCTGTGCATGGGTTGTTCGCCATGTTCTAAATCCAAAAAAGACAGGCGGCGAAAGCCCAGGGCGATGGCATCTGTGATGTGGTAGCCTTCGCCATCGGGGCCGCGGTGGGATATTTTGGTGGTCATTTCTTTGATGGTTGCGTCAGTCGCGGGCGGCAGGGTGCCGCCCCTACGGGTAAATCCTACAAATCCGCACATATTTTATCTCCGTTGTTTGTTATTCACAAAATCAGGTGTTGACATTGCTGGATTGCTTCGGCCCTGAAAAATATCGCACTTGCAGCCGATACTGGCCTCGCAATGACATTGTCAAGGGTCATTCCTCTTCTGAAAAACCACGCCACTCAATCGTCATTGCGAGAGCAGCTATGATTTTGATAGCGATGCAGCTCGTGCCCAAAGCAAGCTAGCTCTGACTTGCGTTAATAAATTCGCTATTGCAAACCGGTAAAGCCGGTTTGTCGCAGTGCCTCATATAGTATTATAGCCACAGAAACCGATAAATTTAACGAGCGTTCTTCAGTTGTCATCGGAATTGTGATAATTTTTTCAGGATATTTTTCCAGCAGGCCAGGGGGTAAGCCCATTGTTTCGTTGCCGAAGATTATGAAATCGTTAGGCTGGTACTGCACATCGATATATCGCTGGTTGCCCCTGGTTTCCGCCAGGAAAAATCGTGCGCCGGGGTGCTTGTCCCAAAAATCTGTTAGATTGCCGTATTCTGTGGGGGCCAGCTTGGGCCAATAGTCCAGCCCGCTGCGCTTTAGCGACTTTTCGTCCAGGTGGAAGCCGAAGGGGTGGATAAGGTGCAGTTTTGCGCCTGCAACAAGGCAGGTGCGGCCTATTGCGCCGGTATTGTGGGGGATTTCGGGTTCGTGTAATACTATATTCATGGTTACTCCCATTCGATTAGCCTGAACTCAATGTCACGAGTTAAATTACGTATTGCATCTGCTGTACTGCCATCCTGATTGTTAACGAGCCACTCGAAACCTACATGAGGATTTTGGGTGATGCAATACCAAGAAAAGTCAGATTCCAAAACCTCGTTAAATGCGTATACTGCACCACGCGTTCGACCCGAAGGCCACATGCGAAATCGCACATTTTGGTTAAAGCCGGCCCCGTCAGATATGTCGGTAATAAAAACATGGCTAAGGTTAAGGATGCTGCAATAATGAGCCAGACTCCAATTGCCCATTATGAAGTTATGTATTCGTCGGTCAAAGGCTATTTGCTGCCTATGAGGCAAACTCCAAAACATATTATTAATAAAATTTGAGTTTAGTCCAATGCCTGCGATAAATGCTGAACTAATAAGTATTTCGCGACTTTGAGGATTTCTGTTACGCACTAGACGGCTAGTTCCAACGCCAATGAACATTTCGTCAGCTCTAACACTATTAGCGGTGAGGGCTGTTTTATTGCCCCATCCATAGACATCTTCATCCTCTAGCGTAATAACCCTAGACCCATTAGCTACAAGCACTTGTGTTATCTGCCGGTTGCCCAACTCATCACTTGTGTTGTTAAGCAAGCCATACACAACTGTCAACAAAGCAGATAGCTCTTTTAATTTTCTGTCATAATTTGAGGATGCCATGTTCAAAGGCATATGTGTTTGCCTAGTTACAGTTTCTGTAATTGCAACATCGATATGACTCCGTATACCTGCCAAAGTATCCTGGCAAAATGTGTATGCATTATTACCAAGGGGTATTGCCAAATTGTTTATGAAATCCTGTTGCTCTTGAAGTGTCTCAAGGCCAATAAACTCTTGCGCCAAAGCAGCGTGCTCTGTGCTATCACTTGCAATTGCGGGTCCGCCATAAAAATCTTCGTCCACGAGTATTTCAATGCGAAAGTTGTGATTGCTCAAGTACCATAGGTACTCAACAACAGACATACCTGTCCAAGCAGCAATGCAAATCCATATGGTTCGAGTAATTTTTTTCTTATCTAGCCATTTCATTCAAACACCCCTATATAATATCATACAAAATTTGGACGGAATTGTCAAAGCCTAAATAGATAAGAATAAAGCAAAAAGGAAAGGAAGTTAGAAAGATGAAGAAGATTAAGTGTATTTTGATATTGGGTCTGGCGATATTGATGCTTGCGCCAAATGTGGTAATGGCGCAGGAAAACAAGGGGCAGGGGCAGGGCTTGGCCCTAACCATTGATGCCAAGGCCGCGGTGATTATGGAAGCATCAAGCGGCGAGATTATTTTTGAGCAAAATGCCGATGAGCGGCGCGCGCCTGCATCTGTTACGAAGGTGATGACGATGCTGCTGATTTATGAGGCGCTGGAGCAAAACCGCATTGCCTGGGATGATGTGGTTACGGTGAGCGAATTTGCGGCCAGCATGGGCGGCAGCCAAATATATTTGGAGCCGATGGAGCAGCAAACTGTGCGCGACCTAGTAAAGGCTGTGGTTATTGCATCTGCAAATGACGGGGCCGTGGCCTTGGCGGAATATATCAGCGGCAGCGAAGAGAGTTTTGTGGATTTGATGAACAAAAAAGCCCGCGCGCTGGGCATGGAAAATACTAGCTTCCGCAATGCTTGCGGGCTGGATGCGGATGGGCATTTTACCACCGCGCGGGATATTGCGATAATGTCTCGCGAGCTTGTGACGAAATATCCGCATGTGGAAGAATTTGCGACTACGTGGATGGATACAATTGTGCATAAAACGGCGCGGGGTGAAGAAGAATTTGGCCTGACGAATACCAATAAGCTGGTGAAATGGTACAACGGCACCACAGGCCTAAAAACCGGCAGCACCGGCGAAGCTATGTATTGCCTATCTGCCACAGCCAAGCGCAATGATATGGAGCTGATTGCCGTGGTGCTGGGTGCGCCAAACCCTACCACACGCTTTCAGGAAGCCATGAAGATGCTGGATTATGGATATGCCAATTACAAGGTAGTAAAAGGTGAGTTGCCGGGCACTGTGGTGGGTGAGATATCTGTGACCAAAGGCAAAGAGCCCCAGGTTGCCGTGATGGTAGAAAACTTGATTAGCAATGTGACGGAAAAGGGCAGTAACGTGGAGCTGGAAGGGCAGATAACCATACACGAGGGCGTGGCAGCGCCCGTGGAAGTGGGTACGCCTGTTGGCGAAATTGTGTATACCTATGAGGGCGCAGAAATTGGGCGTTCGCAACTGGTGACTGAAGAGGCCGTGGAGCGTGCAGGCTTTGTGGACATGGTTGGGCGTGTACTGCATATTTGGTTTAAGTAGGGGTGAGCTGCGCTCGCCCGCTATTCAAGGAGGAATGATTTATGGATATCGACAAAAACAAAATATACGAAAAAGATATGCCGATGGGCCTGGATATAGCCCTGGCGAAGAATGATAGGGCGCACAACTATTTCTACGCGCTTGAAGAGACGGCGCAAAAGCAGATAATTGACCAAACCCATGGGATTGGTAGCAAGGAAGAGATGCAGATATATGTGGATTCTTTGGTGAAAGGTAGTTCGATACCGGTTTTGCGTGGGATGCAGTGATTACTTGCTAGTGCAGGCCGCCGTCTTTATAGATTTACACTTGTGTCTTGCCTACAGACAGCGTATAATGGTGGCAAGGAACAGGAAGTGGCGCAATGGCAGCGAATTCAGAAATGCGCAGAGAACAAACTGAAAAACTGTATGACTTGCTAAAATTGCAGGCGGATAATGAAGCGGCCGGAGCAAAAGTCATCGGCCTTGATGAACTGACTAGGCGCACAAAGGCATCTATGCTGAAAGAAGATGTCGCGTGGGTAGAGAAGGTGCTTTCGGAATAATAATGAATATGATAAAACAGCGGCCGGGTGATATACCTAGCCGCTGTTGTTTTTATCTTCCTTAACATCGGCCTTTTCACGGCCGGGCAGGTGCAGAAGGGCGAATTCGCACATTTGGACTACTAGGGCGTTGAAGCTGATGTCATGAGCATAAGCCAGAGCTGTAATTTCCTCTATCAGTGAACTTTTCATGCGTATTGTTTTGTTCAGGGATTCATCTTTGATCCCTTTAATTTTAAATTCAGCCATAGTATGCACCTCCATCTATTATACTAATGTAAAATCTAATTGCATATATACATTCATACAGTGCAGGAAAAATATATTGCATAATTACTTGCAAAATATCTTTCAGTGTGCTATAATGGCAGAAAAGATTGCAAATACATATGGCGAGGTGGTTAAATGTCAGAAATTAGAAGCAAGCAAACGGATGCCCTCTTGAAGGAGTATATGAATTCAGGTGATTTTGGCAAGAAAAATATGGAAAAGAAATATCCCCATATTAACTTTAAAGAGTTGTTGAAAGAAGATTCGATTGAAAATTATGTGATAGAAGAGCCAGCGATGGAAGGTGCAGGAGAAATACTGGCACAAGGTAGCGGGCAAGGTCATAGTGAGATTGGTAGCTGGGTATTCATATGCTTACTTGGCGCATCTTTATCTTTAATCGCTGCTTTCTGGATGAATAGCAGACAAAATCTTGCGGCAGAAAGCCAAAACATCTTCATTATCTTCTTTATTGCTCTTGGGGTATGGTATATTATAAATGCCGCTGTAACCCACTCATCTATCTCCAATTCGTATATCAAGGTTTACGAAGGCGGTGTAACAGGCAAGGGTCTTTCGAAGTGGTTTCACATTGGAGATATACGAAGCTTTGATTTTATGCTCACATATGACCAAATATCCGTAGATTTGAATGGCAAACATATTATGGTTAATGCTCCGGGCGCAAACTACAAGGTATATGTAAGTAACGGCGCGGAAATTCAGCAGGCAATACATAAGCAGAAAAGTCAAATTGCAGCAGCAAAAAGCATCATTCCCAACGGCGCCTCGTAGAGAAAGCATTTATAGCAATTTAACTTTAAAATCGCCTCACCTCGCGCACGGTCCAGTGGTTTGCCTGCGGCAAACTGGGCGAAGCCCACTTTCGCACAGTGAAAGCACAAGGCTGTTTTCAAGTAAAATCGCTATATCGTTACGAATCTACCAACAGCACTCTTAGCTGCTGCTTTTCGATTATGGTCATCGGTTTTTCGCGCTAGAATTAACATGAAGTCATTAGACGTGTCCCGAAACTTCCTTTGCGAGCGCAAGCATCAGCGGTTCAATGAGGTTTGTGCGAAGCTAATTTGGGGTTTCGGGACACGTCTATTGTTATTTCTTGTATATTGTGGTATACTGCCAACAAATACATATGACGAGGTGATTGAATGTCAGAATTTAGCAGAGAACAAATCAATGTCCTTTTAAATGAATACATGAGCCTGGGGGAAGTGGGCAAGGTAGATATGGCGAAGAAATATCCCAGTATTGATTTCAATAGACTGGCGCATGAGCATATACAAGAAAGACTGGCGGCTACGCCTGCTTCTGCGCCTGTAGAAGGTGGTAATAAATGGGCCAGCATATTGCAGGTTGCAACATGGGTTATTTTTGGCTTTTTTGCACTGTTCGGAATTGTGGGCATTGGGTTAACGGCGTCCACCGGTACGTTGGGACCTGCAATCTTTGCGTTTTTACCAATGGTGGGCTTTTTGTTTATCTGGGTGGCCGTATCTATGGTTTTTGTTCACATGGCAAAGGATATTTCGCGCACTGCTAAGGATACTGCAGAAATCAAGGAGATTTTGAAAAATAAATAGGCTTTAAAACACAAAAACCGCCAAGCATCCTGTTGGCGGTTTTTGTGTTTATCGCAGTTTCTTAACGGAATTACGCACAACCAGCGTGGGGTCGAAAGTATGCTGTATTTCGTAATGCGGGTTTTGGATGATTGCCAGCAGGCTCTCGGTGGCCAGGCGGCCCAGTTCCGGCCCGGGGTGGGTTACGCTGGTTAGCATGGGATGGGCTATTTTGGCTAGGTTGGAATTGTCGAAGCTAACAATGGAGAGGTCATCAGGCACACGCAGGCCTGAATTTTCAAAGGATTGAAGAGCCGTGACCGCGATGTCGTCGTTATAAGTGATGATGGCCGTGCAGCCCGACAGGCGGGCCATTGTGCGGGGCAGGATATCCGGAGCAAAGAGGTAGTCATATGTTTCGGTGGAATACCATATAATGGCATTTTCATCAAGAGCGATGCCTTGTTCGTACAACTCCATTATGGTTCCTTTATAGCGTAGATTGCCCTGGGTATCGTCGGCCTTGAAAATGCCGCCGATTTTTTTGTGACCATTTTCAATGAGGTGACGGGCGGCCAAACGACCACCTTTTTCATCGTCATTGATGATGTAATTACAACTTAGGTCGGATGGGAAGGTGTGTACAAATACAATGGGGATATTGCGGCGCAAAAACTCTTGGTAAAGGCCGATATTTGGGCTGGGCAGCGCGGATTTTGCGGCCTCGACAATAAGACCGTCTATATCCAATGATAATAGGGCTTGCAGTTGCCGCCGTTCATGCTCGATTTTGTTTTGAGTTAGGCGCAAGGTCATTTGATAGTCGTGGCGTGAAAGCACATCCTGTATACCGGAAATGAGGCTAGGGAAGATATAATCGCTGATGTATGTGGTTAAAATGCCGATATTTTTGTGCTGGGGCTGGGCGCGATGGCCGCCCACATAGGTGCCGCTGCCTTGGCGCTTGATGACCAGGCCCTCATGCTCTAGGGTGGCGACGGCCTGGCGGGCTGTTTGGCGACTGACGGAGAATTTGTCACAAATTTGATTTTCGGAAATCAATTTGTCGCCGACTTTGAAGGTGTTGTTTTTGATATTTTGCTTTAGCCAGTCGGCTACAACTAGGTATTTTGGCGGTTGTTTGTCCAATTTTGCACATCTCCTCTCAAGTTGCATTTATCTATTATACAACTTTATTTTGCAAAAGGGAAGAGTGAAATAGAAATTTACAAGAAAATTTCAAAAAACTATTGCATATATTTTGGTAGTATTGTATAATATTTTTAATTCATAACTACAACTTATACAAAATAATGTCGTAATATATGTGCAATATGCATATACGCAAAGTTATCACTATAAGGGGGGGCTTTGATGAGAAAATTTTCTATTGGTATAGACTATGGCACGCTTAGTGGCCGCGCGGTTTTGGTTGATGTGCAGACAGGGGAAGAGGTGGCCGAGAGCGTTTTGGCCTACCCGTATGCCGTAATGGAAGATTGTTTGCCATGCGGTCTAACCTTGGGTGTAGACTGGGCTTTACAGCATCCGCAAGACTATTTGGATGTGCTGGCACATACCATACCGGATGTGTTGCGCAAAAGCGGTGCTGCGGCTGGAGATGTTATTGGTGTGGGCATTGATTTTACAGCATGTACGGTACTGCCGGTGAAAGATGACGGTACACCACTGTGTTTTTTGGATAACTATAAGAGCCGTCCACATGCATATGTAAAATTATGGAAACATCATGCAGCACAAAGTCATGCGAACAAGTTGAATGAAATCGCCGAAGAACGCGGTGAGGACTGGCTTTCACGATATGGCGGCAAAATATCATCTGAATGGTTGTTCCCGAAATTATGGCAAATTTTAGACGAAGATGAAGAGATTTACAATACAATGGAGCATTTTGTGGAAGCGGCGGATTGGGTGATTTGGCAGCTTACAGGCGTACAGAGCCGCAATTCCTGCACAGCGGGGTATAAGGCCATTTGGCATGGTGAATCCGGTTTTCCCGACACGAACTTCTTCGCTGCGCTTGACCCGCGGCTGGAGAATGTAGTTGCGGACAAGTTGAGCTGCGCCATCACGCCGATTGGTCAACGAGCAGGCTTTGTTAGCCCTGTAATGGCTGAATTAACGGGCCTTACGACCGACTGTGCCGTAGCTATTGCCAATGTGGATGCACATGTGGCTGTGCCGGCGGCAAAAATCACCGGAACAGGCAAAATGTTGGCTATCATGGGTACATCTACATGCCATATGCTGCTTGGTGATGTCGAAAAGGTTGTGCCGGGCATGTGCGGCGTTGCATATGAGGGTATTTTGCCGAAACTATATGGATATGAGGCAGGGCAATCCTGCGTGGGCGACCATTTTGCTTGGTTTGTGGACAACTGTCTGCCCGCAGAATACCACGAAGCCGCCAAAGCCGCCAACTTGTCTGTACATGATTATATGTCGGCTAAGGCCGATGAGTTGTCTGCGGGCGAAAGTGGATTGCTGGCACTGGATTGGTGGAACGGTAATCGCTCTGTGCTTGTAGATGTTGATTTAACAGGTGTTATGCTGGGTATGACCCTTGCGACAAAACCTGAGGAAATATACCGTGCGCTGGTGGAAGCCACGGCATACGGTACACGCAAAATCATTGAAACCTTTGAAAACAGCGGCATTGCCGTAGATGAATTTTATGCGGCGGGAGGCATATCGCGAAATCCTATCGTAATGCAAATTTACGCCAACGTTATCAAAAAACCTGTGAGAATTGCAGGTTCGCCACAAACACCTGCGCTTGGCTCTGCTATATTTGGCGCGGTGGCAGCAGGTGGTGTGGTCGGTGGTCACGATAATGTTGCCGATGCGGCGGCTTGTATGGGCAAGTTGCTGGATGTGGTGTACATGCCGCAGCGCGGTGAAGCTGAAGTATATGATGCGCTGTATGGCGAATATACCAGGCTTCATGATTACTTTGGCCGTGGCGAAAATGATGTGTTAAAATTCCTTAAAGACATAAGAAAGACCATAAAAGGGGATTAGCAAATGCTGGAAAAATTGAAACAAGATGTATATGAGGCGAATATCGCGCTGGTGAAATACGGCCTGGTGCGACTTACATGGGGTAATGTGTCGGCTATTGACCGCATTGCGGGATATATTGTAATCAAACCTTCGGGGGTAGAATATGACATCATGAAGCCCGAAGATATGGTGGTTGTGGACATGGATGGTAAAGTTGTATCTGGAAATTACAAGCCATCTTCCGATACTGCCACGCATCTTGAGTTGTACAGACAATTTGAGGATATTGGTGCGGTGGTGCACACACATTCAACCTGGGCGACCATAATGTCGCAAATTGGCAAGTCGCTGCCTGCATTTGGAACCACCCATGCAGACTATTTTGCGGACAATATCCCTTGTACACGTGATATGAGAGATGCCGAAATAACTTGTAATTATGAGCACGAGACGGGCAAGGTGATTGTGGAAGCCTTTGTTGGCATTAATCCTTTGGACATTCCCGCCGTGCTAGTAAAAAACCATGGACCCTTTACATGGGGCATAAATGCCAAAAAAGCCGTGGAAAATGCCTTTGTGCTGGAAGAAGTGGCGAAAATGGCGTACTATACTCAAAATGCCCTGGCGAACACACCGGAGATGCCAAAAGTCCTGCTGCACAAGCATTTCTACCGCAAGCACGGCGACGGCGCATATTATGGACAGGATTAACGAGGAGGCGATGCAATGAAAGTCTTTGAGCAATACGAATTTTGGTTTATCACAGGTAGCCAGCACTTATACGGCCCGGAAGTATTAAAGCAGGTTGCGGCAAATGCCCAGGTAATGGTGCAAGGAATGGACAAGAGCCCGGACATACCGGCAAAAATTATTTTTAAGCAAGTTGTAACGACAAGTAACGAAATCCGCAATGTTGTAAAAGAAGCCAATTATGATGATAAATGTGTGGGTATCATAACCTGGTGCCACACATTTTCACCATCAAAGATGTGGATTTCCGGGCTTTCCTTGCTAAATAAGCCTTGGCTGCAGCTGCATACACAATTTAACGAGAAAATTCCGGCTGCCAGCATAGATATGGACTTTATGAACCTGAACCAAGCCGCCCACGGCGACCGCGAACACGGCTTTATAGCCACGCGTATGCGTAAGCAACGCAAAATTGTTGTGGGATACTGGGAAGATACTGATGTATTGGCGA